>Ga0181562_10001305_pt1 | contig 20240 bp, 27 predicted proteins | sample 011ome_26_FD_139344 | JGI IMG/M metagenome (GOLD analysis project Ga0181562, IMG submission 139344) | Coastal salt marsh microbial communities from the Groves Creek Marsh, Skidaway Island, Georgia - 011511BT metaG (megahit assembly) | ecosystem: Environmental > Aquatic > Marine > Intertidal...
ACGCATCCCCTATGATCCATTGGGTTGTCATATGATTTTACTATCATTCTTTCACCTCTTTCCATTCACCATTTTCATATTTGACAATTCGGGCAGTATATCCAAGGTCAAGAATATCTTTGCATTTTACACCAGCCCAGCCAATCGTGGCATATTCCTTGTCACCATAACAATTGACCCACCCAGATTTGAGTTTTAATTCAACTCTGAACGTGTCATAGCCGTCATCGTATCGAAACACAGACATTATACCACCTCATTTACCTAGTATGAAATCAACATGCATTTGCGAGACGTGTTCACCATCACTATATTTTGTTGGGTGAACCGTTGCCAAATAGTCACACCAGCTATCCCATAGGTGTTCACACCCGCCTAGCTTTTCGCATGTGTCGATATATAATTCTGCTTTTTTACGCATCAAAGCATATGACGCATTCGCACCATATTTGAACGTGCTGGCAGATAATCCGAACCGTTGCAGATTATGACTATCTAAACAGCCTATCTCGCCAAGAGCCAATTGGATTACGAAACCTGCCTTTGCTAGTCCAAGATTAGGGCATGATGCCACATACAAAAGCAAATCGGGAAGATCAATTTTACCAGCTTTATAATCAGCAAATTTTGCATGGATATCTTTTTTATTACGCTGAATATATTTATAGGCTTTTGCCTTTACTGCATTGTTTAGATATCTGCTATCCAAACCATTTTGTTTTACGTCAATATTCATATTTCCCACTAAATACCAATGGGTGCGAATAGAATTGATAACGCAAATCATAGTGTCAGCAACGGCTGCAGGACTTGCAGCGCAGGCCTGGCCTATTTTTGTTTGATGATTTTTGAACATTTTCAAATCCTTTTGTTTCAAGTTAATATAGGCTTGCAATGGATTATTTAAAACCCATTGCAGTCCAATTAATAACCTCTAACCACCTTGCGAGTAACTTTCAAAAGCCAATGGCGTTTGACGAATTGACCTGATTTTTTATTACGTCCAACGTGGAAATATGCACGATTAGTAGAAACATATCCATCTTTCGTAAAAAATGCCAGTTTACCGTCACCGATTGGATAATGGTTATTGCGTGTATCTGTCAGAAAATTAAGCATAATAGACCTCATATGATATGAAAGGATACACTAGTCACCTAGTGCCTTGCAGACATTGCAAGCCTATATTAACTCTCAACATTCGGGCGGGTCTTTTGCAGACACACAAGCCCTATATATAACTAGGTATTACCTAGTGTGTGCTTTTTTCACTCGCAACCTTTCCGCAATTGTTGGCAATGGTTCTTTTATTGGTTCTATGTTTTGCATCTCTTTACCGTGACGCATTGTCCAAAATTTATAACCGTTGCTAATGGCTGGCACATTATGCGATAAGCTTTGTTTTACTCTTAAAGCTTTCCGCCGTTTTGGATTTAATCTTTGCCTTGCCATTGTCTTAATCACTTTTCTGTTTTGTTCTTGTGATTATGTTATGAATGAAAAAAAAGCAGCTTTCAAGCCTAAAAAATAAGTCATTGATTTTATTGGGTTTTATTTTGGGTGATTTTTGAAAATCTGCAATGTTCCTGTTTCGTTCCTAGTACGTTCCTGTTTCGTTCTGGTTAATCATGGGAATAATGGTTTTGACTTTATAATATATATAAAAGCGTTTTAATGTGCTAACACGCTAACACAGGTTGTTTCAGTGTGATAACACGTTAAAACAAATAGATAGACTGTGACATTTATGCTGCAGGTGTTGTAAAAATGTCACACTATACAGGTCTTTCGTATGATCAAACCTTGTTAGTCTAATCAAACCTTGTTAGTCTCGGCAGGAAATGTTAGGCATGGCTAAACTTGTTAGGGGGGGCAGGCCTAGTTAGTCTTGACTTTATTATATAGGGTAGCCTAAGTGTCAAATAAATGACTTGACAAACCTGATGTTCTCGTTTTGTTCTTTTCCGGGCGTCAAAGTTTTGACACGTCAAATTATTGACAAGATTTTGCTTGACTTTTTTTTGTTCACGATTTGTTCTCGGTAGAAGCGTCAATTTTTTGACACCCCCACCAAAAAAATCCGTAGACTATATAATATATAAAGACACCCCCAAACATATTTTCAAAAAAACAAGGGTCTTTAATCATTGACTGTAATATTTTTGCAACACAAAAAGGGTACCTACAGAAATCTCTATAGATACTGTCAATTTTTTGACGGATGATGTAGGGAAAAATAGATGAAATAAAAAAACACGGATACCTATGAGGTATATTAGCGTTCCTAATAGACATGGGGGACAGCCGGGGCTTAATAGTCTATATAGTTCTTTAGAACTCTTTAGAGTTTGTTACCATTATTTATTATTATTACTATCTTTTACAAACCTCTTAATAACTATATAGGTATTATAACATTCACTTGTATGATTGTCAATAGCTATGGTATACTTTTGTTTGTCAACCAGTACATTTTTTAAAGAGTGTGATAAAAATACAACACATAAGGATTAATTATGTTTGAAGCGTTAGTTTTAGTTTGTCTAATCTCTACAGAATGTATAGAATTGACAGACACTAGAGGTTTGCACAAAACAGAAATGTCTTGTAAAGCTAGAATAACCGAGATGGTTAGTGATTTTGTTTCTGATGAAAGAACACCTCCAGTTATAGGAATAAAATATAAATGTCAAATTAAAAAGGGTACACCTACTTAATGTTAGATAGTCATACTAATGAAGAACTCCCTGATATTCAGGGTGTGTCAGCCTACTTAACCCTGCGAGAGAAGATTAATAACTACAATAACTACAAAGCCAAGGATGATTTCCTAACCTTTGTCAAGATATTTGCACCCACAATTGTTTCAGACTTCCAAATGGGTAGGCATATTGAGTTATTATGTGAAAAGCTACAGGGAGTAGTGGACGGATCTACCAAACGACTGATGGTATTCCTACCACCTCGCTCATCTAAGTCGGTAATCTGTAGTAAATTGTTTCCTGCATGGTACATTGGTAACTTTGCACACCATGAAATTATGTCAGTGTCTCACTCTGACCAGCTTGCCAGTGATTTTGGTAGAACTGTCAGGGATATTGTCAATACTGAGAAGTTTCAAAAGATTTTTAGAGGTGTAGCACTACGTAGTGACGTTAAGGCGGCAGGTAAATGGAAAACAAACCAGAATGGTTCCTATTATGCAGCAGGTGTACGTAGCCAAGTAGCAGGACGTGGCGCACACGTAGCCCTATTGGATGACGTAATGTCTGAAGAGGATTCATTTAGCGAAGCAGGACGTAGGTATATCAAGGAATGGTATCCTGCAGGCTTACGTACTCGTATTATGCCTAACGGTTCTATTATTATTGTCAATACAAGGTATCATTATGACGATCTTTGTGGTTGGTTATTGAAACAAGAAAGTAAGGTAGAAGAAACAACAAACAAATGGGAAGTTATTAGTATACCTGCATGGCTTGACGAAGAAGCTGCAGACTTATTAGGACTACCAGAAGGTACTTCGTACTTCCCTGAGTGGAAACCTGACGAAGTTCTTAGGGTTGACGAACAGGAAATACGAGCAACCAACGGTGCCAGGTACTGGAACTCTTTGTATATGCAAGATCCTAGCCCAGATGACGGTGGTATTATCAAGAAGCGTTGGATTGAATGGTGGGAAGATGACGAGCCACCTAACTGTGACTTTATTATCCAGACCTATGACACGGCCTTTAGTACCCGCAGGACTGCCGACTACAGCGTTATCCAGACTTGGGGTATCTTTAGTCAGTTTGAAAAAGACGAGTACGGTGGTGAGCATATTACGTCCAATCTAATTCTCCTGGGTAACATCCGGGGGAGGTTTGAATATCCTGAACTGCGTAGGATTGCCCAAGAATTATATCAGGAGTATAGACCCGATGTTTGTATTATTGAAAAGAAAGCTTCAGGACAATCCCTTATACAGGATATGAGAAGGGCAGGTCTACCTGTACTGGATTATCTACCTGACCGTGACAAGGTTGCAAGGGTATACGCTTCAACGCCTATGATGGAATCAGGGCGTGTGTGGCTACCAAAGGACAGACAATTTGCAGACGATTTGTTTGAAGAGTGTATGTCATTTCCTAATGGCGCACACGATGACCAAGTTGACTGTATGACTATGGCTGTTCATTACATGAAGGACAGTTGGAACCTTATCCACCCTGAAGATCCTAATTGGGAAGACGAGCCAAGAACAAAAAAGAGGGTTGCGTACTGGAGAGCTTAAGGGTATAATATAAAAATTGATTAATACTAATTTACAAGGACACGTAAATAATGGCAACAGAAAGAAACCCTTATGAGGTTGATGCACCAGTGAGCAATGTAATTGCACTGGATGTTGAACGAGATCCCACAGACAATGTAAGTATTGAAATAGATCCAGAAACAGGCGAAGTCGAAGTAGACTTTGGATCTGTAGAGGTTGAGATTGACGAAGACGGTATTGCCGTAATGGAAAAAGGCGGCTTCTATGAAAACCTAGTTGAAACTCTGGACGAAGACGAACTACTAGACATTGGTAATCAGGTATGTGAAAAGTTTGAAGCAGATAGAGATTCCAGATCTGAATGGGAATCTATGTTTGAGCGTGGCTTTGATCTGCTTGGTCTAAAGCTTGACGAAACTACAGAACCATTTGAAGGTGCAGCAACTGCAGTGCATCCATTGCTTATTGAATCTGCAGTAAAGTTTCAGTCAAGAGCTTCCCAAGAATTATTTCCAGCCGCTGGACCTGTCAAGACACAGGTATTAGGCGATGCTACAGAAGAAAAACAACGTCAGGCATCACGTGTTCAGAACTTTATGAACTATCAGTTGACTGAACAAATGCCCGAATACTTTGATGAATTTGAGAGGATGCTGTTCCATCTTCCACTCATAGGTTCTGCGTTTAAGAAAATTTACTATGACGCAGCAGAAGAACGCCCTGTTAGTGAGTTTGTTCCCATAGATCAATTCTACGTGTCCTACTATGCCACAGACTTACGCAGGGCGGACCGCTATACCCATGTAATCTATCGCAGTCCTCATGAACTGTATCGTCAGATCGAAGCAGGTATGTATGCCGAAATAGATCTGCCGGAAGCGAAACAACCAGAACAGTCTGCTCTTACTGAAAAGATGGACACAGTTCTTGGTTTGTCACCTTCAGGCGATGACGATCCACAGTATGTGTTGCTTGAGCAGCACTGTTATCTGGACATTGAAGATCATGGATATGCTTGTCCGTATATTGTAACTGTAGAAGAACAGTCACGTATGGTTTTGTCTATTCGCCGTAACTGGAATGAAGATGACAAAACAAAGAAAAAGAAAATGTTCTTTACACATTATCGGTTTGTTCCGGGCTTTGGTTTTTATGGTCTAGGTCTTATCCATTTCCTTGGCAACCTTACTATGTCTGCAACTGCAGCACTGCGTAACCTTATTGACGCAGGACAGTTTGCTAACTTGCCTGGTGGATTTAAAGCCAAGGGTGTACGTATTGTAGGTGACAATGATCCAGTGGCTCCGGGTGAATTTAAGGAAGTAGAAGCAACAGGCATGGATCTTACCAAGTCTATTGTGCCTTTGCCTTATAAAGAACCTTCAGGTACATTGTTTACGTTGCTACAGTTTATTGCAGCGGCAGGTCAGAAGTTTGCAGATACGACTGAGCAAGTCATTACAGATGGGGCTAACTATGGTCCTGTCGGTACGACTATGGCATTGCTTGAAGCATCTAGCAAGTTCTTTTCAGCTATTCATAAGCGTCTGCATAAATCACAGAAAGACGAGTTTAAAATTCTTGCTCGTTTGAACTATGAGTTCTTGCCTAACAGTTATCCGTATGATGTACCTGGTATTACAGAGAATGTCTTTAGGCGTGACTTCGATGGGCGGGTAGACGTTGTTCCTGTCAGTGATCCAAACATTCCGTCATCCGCACATCGTCTTATGATGACACAGATGGCTATGCAGTTGGCTCAAACGGCTCCTCCGGGCATGTACAACATGGAAGAACTAAACCGTACATTATTACATGCGGCTAATATTCCTAATATTGATAAGATCCTTCCAAGTAAACTGGCAGCACAACCTCTTGATCCTGTATCAGATATTGAAGCAGCAGTTAAAGGATTGCCTATCAAAGCATTTGCTGGACAAAATCATGATGCACATATTCAGATCAAGACTATGTATATGCAAGATCCTATGAATGGTGGAAACCCAATGATGCAACGTATTGCTCCTGTCCTTCAGGCAAACATTCAAGAGCATATGATTATGAAGTATCAAGAACAAATACAAGGCGTAACACGTGGTATGATGGCAGAGGCACCTGCGGGTGATCCAAATGCTCAGAACCCACAGATTATTGAAATGGTTATGGCTCAAGCTGCACAGCAAGTTATGCAAGCAAACCAAGCCGCTGCTCAAGCTGGTCCTACACCAGAGCAAGCAATGGTTCAAATGGAAGCACAACGTCTTGACATTGAACAGCAAAAAGTACAGGCACAGCTTGCTAAAGAAGCTGTCGAAGGCGCACTCAAGCAACGTGACCTTGACCTTAAAGAACAGAAGCTTTCTCTTGATGCCTATAAGATTGGTGCAGAGAATACCTTGAAGGCTGACGAAAAAGAAGCTGATCGTAATAACAAACGTGCAATCGAAGCACTCAAGCTTATTGCTGATTTGATTAAAACGCAAGAGCAGCTTGATCAAACAGAAGCTATGAAAGGGGTTGACGTTCTTACTAAGGTATTAATGGAAGGAGCAAAACAAAGTGGCTCTCAGTAAAATACTTAAAGAAGTAATTAAGGGTTCTGCTAAACAAGCCCCTAAAAAAGCTGCACCTAAAACAGTTAATCAAGCACGTGAAGGTTTAGCCTCTCTTTCAAATATGGATGAGAAGCAAGTAGCCGCAGCAAAAGTTTCTGATGAACTTTTAGAAAATACACAAAAAGTTAAAGTTCATGATTATGAGCCACCACAAAACACTATAAAAGCATTTAAACTTTTTAGAGTTGGTAAAGACGGAGAACTATATCCACTTTTTGTTAATGCAAAAGAACCTGTTCCAATTGGTAAATGGTTGGAAGCAACTGCAGGTGAATTAACAGATGCAGGTAAAGTAAAGTCTACTCTTGGTCCATTAGCTTTTAGACCTGGATGGCACGCTGGTGATCTTCCTATGGCTACACATATTGGTGGTAAGATTGACCCTGCTACTGGTAAACGTGTTAAAGACCCTAAGTTTAAACCTAATGTTCGTGAAGATAATCAGGTATGGGCAGAAGTAGAAATGCCAGCCGATGTTAATTGGCAAGCTGTAGCAAATGAACGTGCAAGGATTAAAAAAGATGGTACACCTGATATAAAAACTGCACACATTACTGACCAACTTCCTAAACGTGGACATTACAGATATAAAACAAATCCTAATATGACAGGTAATTGGATTATTGGTGGTGAAATGAAAGTCAATCGTGTTCTTTCTGATGCAGAAGTTAGGGCTATTAATGCTGAAGCAGGATTGGCAGACCTACCACGCATATCAGAAATTGTTCAAAAGAAATCAGGTGGACGCATAGAACGTAACCCTTATGGTGACTATCAAAGGTTAATATAATGGCATTAAGTAAACTTTTAAAATTAGCGATGAAGGGATCTACTAAACCTAAAAAGGTTCCTAAAAAAGCTCTAGATATTCCACAAGGTATAAAAGAAAAACTTGATAAAGAACTTCCATTAGAAGAAAATACACTTCAAAGAGAGTTTCTTGAAGAACGTACCATTCAAGGAATACCTATGGAAGATATTCGTAAAGGTGGTTTGCCTGACATTGCCGCTAACTTGCCTGGTTATTCTGAGCAACCAGCATTATTAAGACCAAAACGAAATTCAGAACTTGCAGGTTTTAATCCTAATATAGATAAGTTTGATAATGGTTTGTCTCCGTTTGTTTCTTTAGATAGTATTAAAGCTATACGTAAAGCAGGTGCAGATATTAGTCCTGCAGAAGTTAAAAAGTATATAGAACTTCAGAAAAAGTATCGTCCAGGTTATAATAAAAACCCAGACATTAAAAGAGAAGGTGATAGGGTTATAAGCGTAACATATGAAATTGAAGATGGATTAACTCAATTAGAAAAAAGACAGCTTGCTAAAATAAATTCTAAAATGATTGAGGTTGACAAACCTATAAAGGACAGAGCTGCTCTTGTTCGTATGGCAAACCAAACAGATCAAGATATATTCATTGATGCTAAAGGAATGCAAACACTAGCTGATGATGGTTTTTTTGATAATTTTAATATAGAAGATTATATTAAATCACAGATGGATATTAGAAATCAAGCTATTTTAGATTTAGAAGAAATAGGATATGTAAAACCAACTACAGATTTTATTCAACGCTCAGAGCCTGGGTTAATGGAAATGCCTACACCAGCTAATGAAAGAAAACGTGGAGGCTCTGTAATAGAACGTAACCCTTATGGTTCAGATTACCAGAAACTAATTTAATGATTTATGAAGAAATTTACAAAACACTGGCAAAAGAAATTGAATCAGTGAAAATAACGCTTGCATCTGGCGGTGCTTCGGATTATCATAGCTATACAAATCTAGTTGGGCGTATTCAAGGACTTGAGTATGCCTTAGTGGAAATTAAAAGTATAGTCAACAAAATGATATACGAAGATGACGAGGAGTAAAAATGCAAGCAGTAGCAATGGAAAAAGCAATGTTGAATGATCAATGGATCTCTGCAGATGAAGCACCAGATCCAACTGTTCTTCCACATATCCCAGGTTATCATATTCTTGTAAGACCTGTATCCGTAAAGAAACAAACAAAAGGTGGTATTCTACTACCTGATTCTACAGTAAATGATATTTCCATCCTTACAACGGTTGGCAAAGTTCTAGCAATCGGTGATACAGCTTATGAAGATGACAAGAAATTTCCAAAAGGTCCTTGGTGTTCTGTTGGAGATTATGTCTGTTATGGAAAACATACAGGACAGAAGTTTTTTTATAAGGGAGTAAGAATGCTTTTGATGTTTGATGATCAAATATCTATGGTCATTAATGATCCAAAAGAACTAGATCCAACCTTTAACCTATCAAATTAACCCACTAGCTATTGTATAACCTACTTAGTTAGTGTATTATAACAATTAAGCGTAATTCGTCAGTAATCGCATCTGACGTTAAAAGGAGAATTATATGTCTGATGATTGGACAACGGTAAGCCCTCAAGCCGAAAAAGAGGAAGAGAAGGTAGAGTTTGAAATTGAAAACGAAGCCGCCTCAGAAGAAGAACAACCACAGCTAGATCTTGGAGATGCCGAAGATGTTCAGCAAAAAACCCAAGAGCAAGGGGTGGCAGAAGAAACTGAAGAAAAAGAATCGGGCGCACAGAAACGTATTCGCCAACTTGTTCGACAGCGTAAAGAGCGTGAGGCACAGATTGCTGAATTGCAGTCTCGTCAAGAAGCTCTTGAGGCTAAACTAAAAGAACGAGAAACTGAATACGCTAATAGCATTAAGAGTAATCTTGATAATAATGAGCGTTCAATTGCCGATAAGTTAGAAATGTCTAAGAATGCTTATCGTCAAGCCGTTGAAAGCGGAGATGCCGACAGGATGTTGGCTGCACAGGAAGCTATGACTATTGCTCAAACAGAAGCTATGCAGCTTCGGCAAAGTCAACACGCATATCAAAAGTACCAAGAGGAACTTGCGAACAGCCGTGAAGCATCACCTGCACAGCCAACAACAGCAGCAGCAGAAAATTATGATCCTAAAGCGATTGCATGGGCTGCTAAAAATCCTTGGTTCGGACAGGACAATATTCTTACTCAAGCTGCGCTTCAGATTGATGCCAGCATGAAGGATGAGGGGTATGACCCATCAGACGAAGAGTATTATGAAGAAATTGACAAAAGACTTTCAAGTGCTTTTCCTTCTAGGTTTGAAGCATCAGAGAAAGTCGAAACACGGAATGAAGCACCGAGCAAAGCTTCTCAAGTTGTAGCAGGAGCGTCACGCACTCCCAATCCTAGCTCTGGTCGCAAGGTTAAGTTATCTCAAGAAGATGTACGGCTTGCAGAGAAATGGGGGATACCACTTGAACAGTACGCAGCCGAAAAGCTTAAAGTAGAAAAAGCAGACGGTGAATACACCAGTATCAACAATCAGCGTGGAGGTTATTAACATGGCACGAACAACAATATCACGTAGTGAGGAGTCTCGTGAACTCAATTCTAGAGAACAAGATGACTATGAATATAGGGAACCAAACCTTCTTGATATTCCTGAATCAGTTGAGCATCGTTTTATTGACCAAGGCTTAAAGCTACGGTGGATTAGGATCTTATCACGGAATCAGGATGATTATCGAAACGTAGGCAAACGTCAGGCCGAAGGTTGGGAATTTGTTACTGTAGATGAAGTTCCAGAGATGGCTCATTCTTCTTTCGTGAGAGAAGAAGGACGGTATGAAGGCACGGTCTGTCGTGGAGACCTAGCATTGGCAAAGATGCCGTTGCGTAAAGCCCAAAGCCGTAAGGCATATTATCAGAATCAAAGTAAGGAAATGGTTGACGCAGTTAATGCCCAGCTAATGAACTCAAGTGATTCACGTATGCCGATTCGTAATAATAGTAAAACACAAGTTACTAGAGGTCGGCCTTCAAAGTTTCAAGACTAATCTTGAACAGGGTCGGTAACTAGTAGTGTCATTTAATTTAATGGGAGAAAAAATATGACTGCAACACTAGCATTGTCAGGCTTCCGACCTTCTCGCAAACGTGGCGGTAACATGAACAACGATGGGCAAAATGAGTACCCAATCGCTTCAGGTTACGCCGCAAACATTTTTTCGGGCGATCTTGTCCGTATTAATGCAGGGAATGTTGAAGTCATTACGACTGTAACCGAAGTCGTTCAGGGTGTATTCATGGGATGTCGTTACGTAGCTAACGGTGAGCAGAAGTTCAGTAAGTACTGGCCTTCAGGCACATCAGCTACAGACGCAGTAGCCATGATCGCTGACGATTCTCGTGCCGTGTTTGAAGTACAAGCAGATGCATCTGTAACTGCTGGTGATCTTCACGGTTCTCAAAACTTTGCTGTAACACTTGGAACAGGTTCTACCTTTACAGGACAATCAGGTCACGGTATCGCTGCTGCTACTCGCACCACTGGTATCGCAATGTGCCGTCCTCTGGATTCAGTAGACGAGCCAGGTAACGATGTAGCTAATGTTAATGAAAATGCTTATCTTAAGTTGAATGTACAACTCATTCAGCATACAGATAACTTCTTAACTGCCGCTGTTTCTGCACCAGCAACAATCACAGCTTACCTACTAGGTTAATAAGGGAGATTAAATCATGGCTATTAATAGAGCAAGTATTGCGAAAGAGCTTCTCCCCGGCCTCAATGCCGTTTTCGGTATGGAGTATGGAGAAGTTAGTGACGAACATGCACCGTTGTTTGAGACTGAAAACTCAGATCGTGCATTTGAAGAAGAAGTATTGTTTACAGGATTTGGTACTGCACCTACTAAAGGTGAAGGTGCCGCTGTATCCTATGACGATGCACAAGAGAGCTACACTGCTCGTTACACACATGAAACCATTGCTTTGGCCTTTGCGGTTACTGAAGAAGCAATGGAAGACAACCTGTACGATACCTTTGCGAAGCTTCGTGCAAGAGGTCTAGCACGTGCAATGGCGAACACCAAGCAAGTAAAAGCTGCAGACGTTTTCAATAACGGCTTCAACAATGCTTACGTAGGTGGTGACGGTGTAGAATTGTTCTCTGCTTCACACGCAACCATTGGTGCTGGAAATCAGTCAAACTACATTGGTGCTACTGACTTGTCAGAAGCTGCCCTTGAAGCTGCACTGATCCAGATCTCAAAAGCAAAAGATGATCGTGGTATTCTGATTGGTCTGCAAGCTAAGTCTTTGCACATTCCATCAGACCTCGCATTTACTGCTGACCAGATCCTGAACAGCACAATGTCAACAACCATTGGGGTAAACCCAACAACTGCAGCAAACGGTGCGACTAATGTTAATGACATTAACTCAATCCGTAATCAGGGTCTTGTACCTGGTGGCTTCTACGTGAACCGCCGCTTTACAGACACTGATGCTTGGTTCATTAAGACTGATTGTCCTAACGGTGCCAAGATGTTTGTTCGTGCGCCTCTGCAAACCAAGATGGAGCCAGACTTCGACACTGGCAACCTTCGGTTTAAGGCTCGTGAGCGTTACAGCTTCGGTTGGTCAGATTGGCGTGGCTTCTACGGTTCCGAAGGAGCGTAAGGTCTAACCAATAAAAAAATAAAAATTAGAGGGGTGTGGCTTTCATATCCCTCTTTTTTTGTGTATAATATAGTCAATAGTCCATAAACAACTAACTAATTAACAATGAGGAAAACATGGCTACAAATATTAAACAAGGTTTTGTTACTGGTAGTGGTGCCGTATTAGATACGACAACTGGTACTACAGTAACCGATACACGTATTAAAGGAATTACATATTCTGGTGTAGGAACATTTACTATTACTGGAAATCAAACAGACGCATACGGAAATGTCAATGGTAACAATATTAAATTTGTTGCAACAACTGTTGTAGATGCAGGTGATATTTACGTTCCTGATTTTGGTATTAAAGTATATGGTCCTGTAAAAGTTTCTGCCCCTTCATCTGCAGCGACTGTAGCTATTTACTATGGCTAGTTATCTTTATCTTGTAGACGATATTACCCAAGCCTGTGAAAACGATGGCACAGAGTTCCAGAACTATATTCCCAAAATGGTTAATAGGGCTGAAGAGCGTATGACACGTGATCTAGATGATTACGGATTAGTCACCTATACCTCAGTTGCAATCTCTGCAAACAATAATATTATTACACTTCCTGTCGGAACTCGTGTTATTAAAAACTTTACAGTAACACTTGGAGCATCTGGTAAATCCCCTATCTTACAAAGAACAGATGAGTTTATTAATGACTATTGGCCTGATGCGACTAGTACAACTGACATTCCTGTTTACTATGCACGTAGAGACAACACAACAATTATGATTGCACCAACAACAAATGCTACATATGATGCAGAAATTGTTCATGTTGATAAACCAGTAGCCTTAACTACAGCTACACCAAATAATTATTTTTCAGATTTCTGCTATGATGCTTTGTTTAATGCTTCAATGGTAGAGGCAATGATGTTTATGAAAGACTATCCAACGGCGCAGTTGTTTGAACAACGCTACGCTCAATCATTACAGACATTACAAAATCAGGCAAGACGTACTCGTAGAGACGATATGGAAATGCCAGCAAGTCCTGCAGGTGCAGACAACAACTTACGAATAGGAGCAAATTAAAATGGCTAAAAAACATACAGTGAGTAAAGGTGATACAGTATCTGATATTGCTGCAAAGTACGGTGTACGTATACAGGATATTATTTCTGCAAATCCAAATCTTAAAGATGTAAACAAAATTAGAATTGATCAGAAACTAAATATTCCTGCAGCTAAAAAAGGTGACAACAAAGGATCACAAGGTCCATATGGTCGTACATCACAAACTGAAATGAATATGATGCGTGGTGCTGGTGAATCATATACACGTGGTGTTCGTGCTAAAATGAAAGCAGGAGCAGAAACTACACCCACACCTAAAAAAGCTAAAGCTACAAGGGCGGCTAAAAGTTCTGCCACACCTGGCATGACTAAGGCAAAAGCTATGATGTCACTTCCAAAGTCTAAGCCAGATATGAAAGCTAAAGCTGCTAAGTCTAAGGCTGCTAAGTCTGCTTCAATTAAACCAGCTACTAAAGCTATGAATAAAAAGCTTGACGAAATGCGTTCACGTTTTCGTGCTGACAAGTCTTATGGTGGTAAAATGGTTAAACGTGCAGGTGGCGGCGGCATGGGTTGTGGCGCAGCTATGAAAGGCTTTGGTGCAGTAAGGAAATCATAATGACTGATAAAAAATCTAAAGAGGATCGTGAGTACGAAGAACTTATGAAAGAAATCGAAGCTGCTCAAAACGATAAGTTTCTTCTTGATGAAGACTTTGACGAAATGGGTTATGCTTACGGTGGTAAAATTATGAAGAAATCTGTAGGTGGTAAAATGGGTTATAAAAAACGTGGTAGGCGTCAAGAGCGTACTATTACAGTGCCTAACCCTTATAGCACATCTTTATATGACACACCACAAAAAGATGCTTCGTATACACCAACAAAAACTAAAAAAGTTAAGTTAGGTACATTAAAAAGACCCTATAAACCTAAGAGTGCTAGAGCAAAACGATTTTTACGGAGGCCATAACAATGGCACTTAAATCTGGTAAGTCATCTAAAACAATTAGCAGTAATATACGTACAGAAATAAAGTCTGGAAAGCCACGCAAACAGGCCATAGCCATTGCCTTGTCTAAAGCTGGTAAGTCTAAATCTAAAACTGCTACTGCTAAGTTAGGTGGCAGACCTGTCAAGCCTAAAACAAAATCTACTGTTAATAAAGCAGGTAACTATACCAAACCTACTATGCGTAAACGATTATTTGAAAAAATTAAAGCGGGTACTAAGGGTGGTGCGGCTGGTCAATGGTCAGCACGTAAAGCACAACTTCTTGCTACTGAATATAAAAAAGCAGGTGGTGGTTATAAAACGTGATAGATGTTTATACTTTGCAGAAAGGTTATCAAACCAAAGACCTGTTCCGGCGGGGGATAGTAAAAGATTAAATATAACCGCTATATGTAAACCAATACCTAAGTTAGGAAGATAAGATGATTGCGGAAACATTAGCGGGTATAGCATTAGTAAAAAGTGCAGTAGACGGTATTAAATCTGCTATTGGTACAGCTAAAGATATTGGTGAAATTGCTGGATATGTTGATCACCTATTTGAGGGTGAAAAACAAATACAACAGCAACGTGCTAAAAAATCTGGGGTAAGTCTTGGTGATCAATTTGGTATTAAGTCTGTAGCACAAGAGGTTATTGACGCTAAGTTAGCACAAGAAAAAATGGCAGAAATGAAACAGCTTATTGATATGCGTTTTGGTCATGGAACTTGGCAGGGTATTATAGATGAACGTGCTAAAAGAATACAAGAGGCTAAAGAAGCAGAACTAAAAAGAAAACGTGAAGCTAGGATTGCTCAAGAAGAAATGATGCACAATATTAAAGTAACTTCAATTGTTAGTATTATTGTTGGAGCATTAATAGGTTTATTGTTTTTAGCTATAGTTCTTTTTCCTAGAGCTGCCTACTAAATGATTGTATATATAAATATAAGGTGATATAATAAGGAATGTTAAATGGGATTAGCTGCATCACAAAAAAGTTTAAAAAATTGGACAAGGAAAAAATGGAGAACAAGAGTGGTAATCCATCCACGCAAGGTTCAAAAGCAACAGGTGAGCGTTACTTACCAGAAAAAGCTATCAAAGCGTTATCCGCAAAAGAATATGCTAAGACTTCGGCAGCTAAAAGAAAAGGACGCAAGGCTGGAAAACAATATGTTAAACAACCTAAAGCTATAGCTAAAAAAGTTAGAAAGTATAGGAAGGCATAATGACAGTAGGAAAGTATCCAGGCGTTAAACGCTTACCATCAGGAGGAATTGAGTATCGTGGTAAAAAATTTGCTGGTTTTAATAAGCCTAGAAAATCTGATAGAGCAGGTAAAAAGGGTATGGTCTTGGCTAAAGAAGGTGACAAAGTTAGACTTATACATTATGGCGATTCGTCTATGGGTCACAACTACTCCGATACTGCTCGGCGTTCATTTAAAAGTCGCCATGCAAAAAACATTGCGAAGGGTAAAATGTCTGCTGCATACTGGGCTGACAAAGCTTTGTGGACTAAAGGTGGTTCTAAAAAATCTCCTCCAAAAAGTCAAAAACATAAAAAATATGGTAAAGCGTAAGGGAGATTAAAATGCAGTCACCAGATGATATGATGCTTGAAGGACCACAAGGAACACCTAAACCTAAAAAGTCTATGAATGATATGACTGCTTCAGAGTTTTCTAAGTGGTCACATAAGAAAGCATCTCAAGAAGGATTAAGTGAAAGCCAATGGGATTCTAAGTATGGCGCAACTTACCGTAAAAAACTAGAGTCTGAAAAAACAACATCTAAAAAATATGGCGGTAAAATTGCAAAACGTAAAACAATCAAAAGTGTTTCTGGACATAACAGGCTCTATTAAAAATGGCTATAGGGCGTGGAAAAATTGGTCAACAGATTATGAAACCAGGATCGACAAGGAAATTGAAGAAGATTTCTGGACGAATGAGTGGCAGAAAGAATACAGCCCGATCAAAGCAGAGAAAGAATAGGTTATATTAAATGGCTACTTCAGGTACTTTTAATTTTAGCATGGACATTGACGAGGTAATCCAAGAAGCTTTGGAAATGATTGGCGGTGAGCAAACACTAGGTCATGAACCTAAGTCTGCTAGGCGTTCTATTAACTTACTTCTTCAGGATTGGCAGAACCGTGGTGTAATGTTGTGGACTGCTAATACTTCTGTAGTTACTCTTGCAACAAGTGTAACTACCTTTAGTCTTGCGTCAGCTACTATTGATGTACTTGAAGCCGTAATTAATCGTGATAATACTGATACACAACTAGAACGTATTTCAATGCAAGAGTATTTAAAGATACCTAATAAAGGTCAGGTAGGCAGACCCACACAATATGCAGTTCGTCATACTCGTAGCAATCCAGTTGTTAACCTTTGGCCTATTCCAGAAAATTCTACAGACGAAGTTAAGCTTGAGCTTGTACGTTATATGGAAGATGTTGACAAATCAGCTACACAAAATGCTGACATATCTCGTAGGTTCTTACCTTGTCTAACTGCAGGTCTTGCATACTTTATGGGAATGAAACGGCCTGGAGTTGATGGTGGTCGTATTCAAATGGTAAAGCAAGAGTATGAAGAAAGACTTGCACGTGCTATGGAAGAAGATAGAGAACGTGTAAGTATTTTTATTAAACCAAGGGTTATGGTATAATGCCTTCTAGAAAGAATGTTTATGGTTTATGTGATGTATGTGGGTTTAGGTATAAATTAAATCAGCTAAAGAAAAACAGCTATGGTTTAATGGTTTGTAATAATGATTATGATGCTGGTTATGATTTAAAAAACCATCCTCAGAATAAATCACCTCGTATTGATGAAAGATATATGATTAAAGATATTCGCCCTGACCCTAACACAGACCGTAATGGTACTTGGGTCGCACAAACCACAGCATTTAATGCAACACTTCAATTTTGGAACTTGATATAATGGCAGATTTAACAGGTAAATTAATAGCAGATAGTTATAAAAATCTTTTACAAGCACCAGGTCCTAATAATGACGGTCTTGCAAGTGGACAATCTATTACTATTCAAGATGGTTCTGGTAACAACTCAGGACTTGCTTTGTCTCAAGCAGGTGTTGCGTTAACTGGTACTATTAACATTCAGGGCAGTCAGTTTACAGGAACAGGTTCACAGTTAAATACAGCCGTAGCAAATGCTGGTTCTTTTGTAAATGGTATTGTTGCTCAAAACGGCTCAGAATCTTTTGGACGTACTCTTACAGCTTCAACTGGTGTAAGTATTTCTAATGCAAATGGAGCATCAGGCAATCCCACATTCTCACTAGCTGATAGCGGTGTAACTTCTGCAACATATGGACCAACTACTATATTCAATATTGATTCAACTGGTCGTGTAATTTCAACTAGTTCTACATTTTCAATAACTGTATTAAACCTTAATGCTCAGAATATTGATGCTGGGTTTGGTAGCTTTTCTACTGATGTATCTGTAGGTGGTCAATTAACAGTTAAAGGTTCTTTCCAACCAACAAATATTTCTACAAGCATTGTAAGCGCAACTAACATTGCTGCAAGTGTAGCTACAATTAATAATCTTACTGTAAATGGTGATGTATCAGCTATTGCTTATTACGGTGATGGTTCTAATCTTACAAATATTGTTGCAACATCTGCAACTAATGCAAGCTATGCAGCATCTGCAGGTGAAGCAGCCGTAGCTGTTAGCGCACATCATGCATCTAGCGCAACCTTTGCTACAAGTGCAGACAGTGCCAGCTTTGCTGTAAGCGCAACTAATGCAAGCTTTGCGGCTTCAGCTACTAATGCTACGAATGCAGTATCTGCAGTATTTGCTTCTTCAGCTACTAATGCTACAAATGCTATTACTGTAAACTATGGTGGTGTAGTACAAACAAGTACAGCTAATATCGGTGACGTATCTGCTTCAAGTCTTTTTGTAAGTGGTAATGTTTCGGCAAATGGTACACTTACTGTAGGTGGTCAAGTATCTGTTGATGGTGGTATTAAAGTTATAGGAGATGTATCTGCAGGTAATATTATTGCAGGTGGTATTTTCTATGGAAATGGTGCAGGTCTATTTAATGTTCCTTCGGAACAAGGTGGTACTGTAAACTTTGTAAAAGCTGGTACAGGTATCCATGTAACTCTTGATGGTACAACTACAACTAATCCTATTACTGCCAGTGGTACTCTTGCCCTTAATGCTGACCAGTCATTTGGAATTGTAAGTGCAACTAATCTTGCTATTTCAGCAAGCGCAACTTTTGAAGACAATGCTGCTCTTCATTTTGGTACAGATAAAGATTTAACTATCCAACATAATGGTTCTAATTCTTTAATTACTGAAAACGGAACTGGAAGTCTTTTTGTACAAAGCAATGAAATACGTTTAACAAATACTGGTTCGTTTTCTATGCTTACTCTTACAGATGGACAAGATGCAGAGTTTCCATATGGTGTTCAGGTAAGCGGCACAGTTAGTGCTACATCTTTTGTTGGTCCTACAATTACTTCTATTAATAGTGTAATTGCTGGTATATCATCAACAATGGCAACAAGTATTGACAATACTAATTCTAATGTAACTGCATTAAGTGCAACATTGGCTACGTCTATTGCCAATCATCTACCACTTGCTGGTGGCACTATGACAGGTGCAATTACATTGCCGGGTAATCCTTCTGCAAACTTAGAAGCCGCAACAAAACAATATGTAGACAACCTTACTTCAGCGGCTATTCACTTCCATGATGCAGTACGTGTAGAAAGCCCAGACACTGCAGGTAATCTTAATGCTACCTATGATAACGGTACTGATGGTGTAGGTGCTACACTTACTAATGCAGGTACACAAGCTGCACTTGTTATTGATGGTGTAACACTTAATACATCTGACCGTGTTCTTATTTACAATCAGACAAATGGTTATGAGAACGGTGTATACACAGTAACCGATACAGGTTCAGCTTCTACTAATTGGGTACTAACACGTGCTACAGATGCTGATAGTTATGAGCCAAATGATAACACAGGCATTGACGGTGGTTCTTATTTCTTTGTTGAAGAGGGTGACACTGGTGCAGGTGAAGCTTATGTATGTAGTAACGTAGGCGCAATTACCATCGGTACAACACCAATTACATTTGTAGTGTTTAGTTCTTCTCTTGTATATACTGCAGGTACAGGTATTGACATTAATGGTAGTCGTGTAATTTCTACATCAGGTGTAGCAACAGACGCTGCTCTTACTGCTTTGTCTGCAACAATGGCAACGTCTATTGATAATAGCAATACATTAATTGCTGCAACGTCAGCCGCACTTGCTACTTCAATAGGTAATACAAATGCCAATGTAACAACTAATATTAATGCCATTACATCTATTAATTCTATATTGGGTGATGGCACTGGATTTGTTACTGATGCTGAATTAGCTACTGTATCTGCAGCATTGGCTACTAGTATTGGTAATACAAATAGTAACGTAACAACTAATACAAATGCTATTACATCCATTAATGCTGTCTTAGGTGACGGTAGTGGTTTTGTCACTGATTCTGAACTAGCTGCAGTATCTGCGGCATTAGCAACATCTATTGGTAATACAAATACTTTAATTGCTGCCACATCTTTAGCACTAGCAACCTCTATTGGAAATAGTAATACTAATATTACAACTAATACTAATGCAATTACTTCTATTAATAGTGTATTAGGTGATGGCAGTGGGTTTGCTACAACTTCTCAATTAGCTACTGTATCAGCCACTTTAGCAACTAGTATTTCAAATCAC
>Ga0181562_10001309_pt1 | contig 20213 bp, 21 predicted proteins | sample 011ome_26_FD_139344 | JGI IMG/M metagenome (GOLD analysis project Ga0181562, IMG submission 139344) | Coastal salt marsh microbial communities from the Groves Creek Marsh, Skidaway Island, Georgia - 011511BT metaG (megahit assembly) | ecosystem: Environmental > Aquatic > Marine > Intertidal...
ATTGAAACTTACGAAGTGAATGTGATTGGTACTGCTAAGGTGCTAGAAGTAGCGCGAAGTTGTTCAAATCTCAAAGCTATTGTAAATATTACCACAGATAAATGCTATGAAAATGATGAGCGCACTGAAGGATACAAAGAGAGCGACCCTATGGGTGGTTATGACCCTTATAGTAGCAGCAAAGGCTGTGCAGAATTAGTTTCTGCGGCTTATAAGCGATCTTTTTTAAAAGATAAAGGGATTAATATCGCTTCAGCAAGAGCTGGCAATGTAATTGGTGGAGGTGATTGGGCGGATGATCGATTAATCCCTGATATTCTAAGGTCTTTTGAAAAGAATGAGTGTGTTGTTATTCGCAACCCAAAGGCTACTCGACCATGGCAGCATGTTCTAGAGCCATTATCAGGTTATCTTATTTTGGCACAAAGGCTTTATAATGGCCATACAAACTATGCTGAAGGTTGGAACTTTGGACCAAACAAAAAAGATGTAAGGCAGGTATGTTGGATTTTGGACAAAATGATATCAAAATGGCCGGGCTCTAGTTGGGAGCTCGATCAGCACTCTAATCCTTATGAGGCAGGATTTCTACAATTAGATATCTCAAAGGCAAAGTCCAAGCTTGGCTGGAGCCCTGTTTGGGAGTTAAGCGATACATTAGAGAGGATTATTGTCTGGCATCAGACTTGGCTTAATGGGGGGAATATGCAAGCTGCGTGTTTAGTGGAGATTGAAGAATATATGAGCAATATGATAAATTACCATGTAATGAGTAAAAAAAATGAAGTGTAGACATTGTAAAGTAGAATTAAAATTACCTTTAATAGATTTGGGTAGCGCACCCCTATCCAACGCTTATCTTACGGAACAGACGCTACTCTCCCCAGAAAAATGGTTTCCTTTGAGAGTTTTGGTTTGTGAAAATTGTTGGCTGGTTCAAACTGAAAGCCTTATTCAGGCTGATGACTTATTTGATGAAAAATATGCCTATTTTAGTAGTTTTTCAATAAGCTGGCTACAGCATGCAAAACAATATGTGAAAGATATGGTTAGGCGTTTTTCTTTGAGCAAAAATAGTTATGTAGTTGAGGTGGCAGCAAATGATGGATACTTGTTGCAATATATAAAAGATCGCAGTATTCCTTGTATAGGCATAGAGCCAACAGCTAGTACAGCCGATGCTGCTCGTGAGAAAGGTATCGATATTTTAGAGGAATTTTTTGGTGTAAAGCTAGCCCAACAATTAGCTCAACAAGGTAAACAGGCTGATCTTGCTATCGCTAATAATGTTTTAGCGCATGTTCCAGATATTAATGATTTTATTGTGGGGTTTTCTATATTATTAAAGCCAAATGGGGTGGCAACATTTGAATTTCCACACTTACTCAAATTAATTAATGAAAATCAGTTTGACACTATTTATCATGAGCACTTTTCATACCTTTCACTAACCGCGTTGGAGGTTATTTTTAAAGAAAATGGATTGCAGATATTTGATGTTGAAGAGTGCATGACGCATGGCGGCAGTTTGAGATTATTTGCTCAGCGTTCTAATGCGGGGAAGCGGACGGTATCACAGCAAGTAATTGAACTTCGTAAGAGTGAGATTGAAGCGGGAATAAATTCCACTAATTTTTATAAAAACTTTCAAACGAAGGCAAATTCGGTAAAAGACGATTTGCTAAACTTTTTGATAAAGGCTAAAAAAGACAATAAAAAAGTTGTGGCATATGGTGCTGCTGCCAAAGGTAATACATTGTTAAATTATGCTGGAGTTAGGCCAGATCTAATCGCTTATGTGGTTGATAAAAATCCTAACAAACAGAATAAATATATGCCAGGGAGTCGTATTCCAATTAGAGATGAAGAGTTTTTAAAAAGTGATAATCCGGATTATATTTTAATTCTTCCATGGAACTTAAAGAATGAAATAATAATACAGCTTGACTACATTAAAGCTAGTGGTGGAAGGTTTATAACAGCAATCCCTAAGTTGGAAATTATCTAATAAAAATACTTGTAACAGGAGCTACAGGCTTTATAGGCAGTCATTTAATTTTTGAGCTATTAAAAGATAAGTCAAATACAATTATAGCTACTTCTAGAAGTGTCAATAGAGCAATGAAATTTGCATGGTATTCTAAAGTTAAATATATTGAGTATGATTTTGCTGATGATAGCAACAAAGATTTGTATAGTTTTTTTGATGAACCGGACCAGTTGATTCATTTGGCATGGGGGGCTTGTCTAATGTTAAGAGTTTGGCGCATATGGAAGTAAAGTTTTTTATCATTATAAATTTGTTAAAAATATGATTGCAAACGGGTTAAAAGATGTTGTTATTACGGGGAGTTGTCTAGAATATGGCATGGTTGAAGGTTGTTTAAGTGAGGATTTGGATACAAAGCCATCTAATTCATACTCAATAGCCAAGGACACGTTAAGAGAATTTATTGTTGAATTGAAAAAAAGTTTTAGTTTTACATATAGGTGGATTAGGGTGTTTTATGTATATGGTGAAGGACAGTCAAAAACATCTCTAATGTATCTTCTAGATAAGGCAATAAAAGATAAAGATAAAGAGTTTAATATGTCAGGTGGGGAGCAGCTTAGAGGTTTTTTATATATTGATGATGTAGCAAAATATATATGCTTAATTGCTAATCAAAATATCTATATTAATCAGGCTATTAATTGTTGTAGTGGCAAGCCGATATCAGTAAAGGGTTTGGTAGAGGGGTATTTAGAAGAAAAAAAGTACAGTATGAAATTAAATCTAGGATGTTATCCGTATCCTGATTATGAACCAATGTCCTTTTGGGGCGATAGAGCTTATTTAGACTCATTGTTAAGGATGTAAAAAATATAAAATTTGCCCAAAAAAAATTAAGAAAGACAGTTTTAGATATGGCTTATACTGGCTCTACAGTACATATTGGATGTGCATTTTCAATTATTGATTTGTTGGCAGCGAGTTAAAAGGGATAGTAATTATGACAGATGAAACAAATGAGATAAGCTTTTCCTTTAGGCGGGGGGTAAGAAAACTATGCTTAATACGCACTTAAAAAAATATGGACAATGATTTTATGCAATATAAATATACTGTAGTTCTTGGAGTATTCAATGAGAAAGATAGAATAGAGCTTGCGTTAAGAAATTTTTATAAAAGAGCACACATAGTTGTTATTGATAACTTTAGTACAGATAATTCGATTGAAATCGCTAAAAAATATACAAAGGAGATTTATCAATATGCAAATCAGGGCAATCATAATGCTGAGTTTTATAAATTTGCCTTAAGTAAAGTGAATACGGATTATGTGTGTTTTGCATTCGCAGCTGAAATAGTTCCGTTAGCGGTTTTGAAAGCGTTCGATCTTGTTGCTATGGGCGACTCTGGGTTTCATGCAGTTGCGTGCATGAGAAAGAGTATTTCATCTGGTATTTGGACGCATAGATACTGGAGAAAACCTAAAAAAGGAGCTAAAATTAAAGCAAGATTTGCAAAAAAAGACTGCTTTGATTTTTCCCAGCATAGAATTCATAGTGAATGGTATGTAAATATACCAAGTTCAGAGGTTTTGTTTTTACCAATGAATGATGAAAATGTTATTTGGCAATTTAGAGATTACGATGTTACGGTGACAGAATTGAAACACCGCGTATACGGAGTGGTAGAAGCAAAAGAAAGATTTGATAATGGGGAGAGGACTAACGTATTAAAAATAATTACTTTGAGTATATTTGAGTTCCTTTTTTCTTATTTTTTAGCTGGCGGAATAAAGGCAAAATCTATCGGTTTTTTTACAGCTGTTTGGAGGGCTCAAATGCGGTTTAATATTCAGGTAAGGATATGGGAATATCAAAATAACAAGACACTTAAAGAGATAAAAGAAACTCATAGAAAAACAAAGGAAGAAATGGTTAACAAAATTGAACTTGATTGGATAAAACATGATAAATATAAGTAGATTTTTTTAAGAATTAAAATAAAGGACAGTAAAACTAAACTTGTGCAACAATGTACTATAAAAATAAATTATTAAGACAATAATATGAAAATATCTGTAATAACACCATCGTATAATCAAGCCTCCTTTCTACCCATATGCTTGAAATCTGTAAGCATGCAAACCTATGCTGATATTGAACATATAATTATAGATGGAGGCTCGACTGACAAAAGTGTAAATATATTAGAGGAGTTTCAACAAAAGGACAGTAGAGTTACGTTTTTGTCTGAGTCTGACTCTGGTCAAGGCGATGCTGTGAATAAAGGGTTTGCTAAGGCGAGCGGTGATATTGTGGCTTGGCTTAATTCAGATGATTATTATTTCGACAAGAGTGTTTTTCAATTCGTAGCTGATTTTTTCAAATTAAATCCGAATATTGATATTGTATACGGCGGAATGGCGTATGTTGATTCTCACGGTAATTTGCAACATATTCGCATCCCTCCAGCATACAATTATTCTTTGCTTACAAGGATTTCTTATATTGGCAATACTAATACTTTTTTTAGAAGAAAGGTCATTGAGCGCCATATATTAGATGATAAGTATCATTTTGTGATTGATCATGAATACATGATGCGTATTACAAAAGAATTTAAGGCATTTCGAGTAAAGAGAATGATGGCGTGCTTTCGTGTACATCCAGAGGCAAAGACTCAGACTCTTTCAGATAATAGTAAAGATATAGAGCGGCGCAGAAGAGACTTGTTTCACGATATCAATCGAGGATTTATGCATAAAATATTACTATTTTGGAATAGGCTTTTATATCGTTTGAGCCTTGCTTATACGGACTGGAGATTTTTAAGACGCTGGAAGGACTCACCACCTTATAAGGTTTTTATTAAGTAATAAAACATATTGTAAATAATAATTTATCTTTTTAGCGAAATTTATAGCTTAGGTCGAATAATTTATACGATGCTATTTCTAAGGAAAAATATAATGGTTTTTATTTTTAGACTCATAATGGATAAATGTAATTTTCCATCTTTTAGCATTGCTAGGGGCTTTATTTTTTATTTCTGTTGCGGTGCCAATTACCTTATTAGTAAGAAAATATATTATTAAAACTAGAAGGATAAAATTAAGACATTACATGTAGCACTTTCGAACCAGATAAATGGAGGGGTGTTTAAGTAGTTGTAAACTTGAGCGCTGCAAGGAAAGAGTTTCATTTAAGCTATAAAAAATTCCCGCCCATAGCATGTTTTAACAGAATATATAATTATTTGATTTTTACTGATAATATTGCAACGATACAAGTCTATCAGCCAAAATGTGAAAAATATGAAAATTGTTATAACCGCCTGTAAAAAATCATGAGACTTTCACATTTAGATTCTTTTATCATTTCTACAGGCCCAATATTAATGGCTTATAAATTCTTTATTCCAGGTGTTGGATGGACTGATTTTTTAATGATATTAAGTCTATTATTACATGGACTAAATGGAGATCTTTGGAAAATACAAAAGCTACCAATTGTATTTTTTATTTTTGGAATCATGTTGATTCATTTGATGTTTATGGGTCTAGGGAGTGAGGAAACACTTGGTTACTATAGGCTTTTCAAATACTTGATAATTATTAGCTTTATAGCGGTGACATATAGCCTCATTAATTTCGATATACTGACTAAATTTTTGTCGGTAGTTGTATTAATTAATGCGTTGGCTGTATTTTTGCAATATGCATTAAATTATTTAGTAGATATTAGAACAGTCCTAATCTTGCCTTTTGCACCACTAGTTAATGATCTGATAAGTATTAAAACAATGAACGAAGTGCTATTTTCTAATTTTAGGCCAGGAGGTTTATTCATGGAGCCTGCTCATTTAAGTTATTTTATGTTTTTCATAGGGTTGTTTTTTAACAATTTAACACTAGAAAAAAAACGAATGTTTTTAACTATAATAAGTATCACACTATTTTCTACATTTAGTACTTTTGGATTCTTTGCAGGTCTTGTTATCTTCTCCTTAATTCTTCGTGGTTTAATAAATAAAAGAACTGCGATTTATGTGATAGTCGGAATCGCGCTTATAGCTATCCCCAATTTTTTTTCGTTAGTAGAAATTGTAACTGAAATTCCTCAGGTTGCAAGGATAATCCAGCCTGAAAGTGTAGCGGTAACAGGAAGGTTGTATGCAGGACATGATTTAATTGATGAGTTAAGCAGTACACATCAGTTAATTGGATTGGGCATAGGAAATTTTAATCTGAATGGATACATGAGCGCCATTACTTATTTTAGAATTTCGTTTGGTGAGCTTGGTATGGCATTGCTAGCTTCCTTGATTATTTTATATTTATTAATTAATCGTGACAAGACTCCTTATGTTGTAATTATTATTGGTATGTCTTTCTTTACTTCAATGGTACTAACACCATTTTTGTTAGTTGCACTCCTTCCTTTTTTAACAGGTAAAAAAACATGCAAGAAACTAAAATATTACACATAGCACCAGCGTATCAGACAAAAGGAGGAGGGATATTCGAAGTAGTTGAAAACTTGAGCGCCTCTCAATGTAAAGACAATAAAACTTCAGTTGATATCCTTTGTCTGGAAACTTTTGAGGGGAGAGTAAACCTGAATAAATCAACATACAACCTCTTGCCCTCTAGGGTAATACAGCTTTTATTGATGTACAAGACTGTTAATTTTTTGCGCAATAAAATGTGGCAATATGACGTAGTGCATATTCACGGAGCCTGGTCATTTCAATTTGCACTTATAGCGCCATTTATTTTCTTCTTTAAAGGCAAAATTATTTATCAGCCACATGGCCTTCTTTGTCCGATTCGCATGAAAAAAAGCTGGCTGATTAAAAAGTTAGCTTGGCTGTCTTATCAAAGGTACTTTTTAAAATATTCTAGGAGGATTGTATGCTGCTCCGAGAAAGAAGCACGTGAGGTATTAGCCATACTCTCAAGACGTGAAAAGATTAAGGTTATACCTAATGGTCTTGATGATGAGTTTTTTCTAGAGAAGTCTACTAAATTTCAACGTAAGAATCGGTTTATGTTCTTTTCTCAAATAATACCCATAAAAAATCTTGAAAGTGTCTTTTATGCGATTTCAGAGCTAAAACATAAAGATTCATATGATATGTATTTAGATATTTATGGGTATGGTCCAGAAAGCTATATAATCGAGTTAAAATCACTTATGAATACATTGTCTATTTCAGAAAACATTTTATTTAAAGGTGCGATTTCTAGGGATAAAAGAGTGGCAGTATACGATGAATATAATTACTTTATACTGCCCAGTCTGAGTGAAAACTTTGCTATAGTAGTGCTAGAAGCGCTAAGCAGAGGATGTAAAGCATTTGTCTCCACGCAAACACCATGGGGTGAGTATAGTCATGATAGCTTAATCATGTTTGATCCTGATAAATTCTCAGTCTATTCTACTTTAAAGTCTCAATTATTAAGTAATCAACACCCTGTAAAATCAAAGTCTAAAAATGGACTTGACCTGGATAAATTTAACTGGGATGACATATCGATACTGTTTAATAAACTGTATTTTTTAAATAAATAAGGGTTATTGTGAATAGAGATGTAATTATTTTTTCTGGTATCGATGGCTGTGGCAAATCAACTCAGATTGAGAGAATTACAGACCACTTTGATCTAAATAATATTAAATATAAGATTCTTTGGGTGAGACCAGGGTCTACTCCTTTTATTTTATTTATGAAATCCATAGCAAGATCTCTGTTTAAGTCTTTGCCAAAAGGCGGAAGAAGTGATATGAGAGAGACGTTGTTAAAGCAAAGTAAAATTGGGAAAATTTGGTTTTATCTAAGTTTTATTGAATTGCTTTACATATTTAAGATAAAGCCACCCATACTTAAATTATTTGGCTATAAATTAATATTCGATCGATATATTCTAGATTCTATTATTGATTATGAAATTATGCTTGATAAGGCTTTGTTTAACAATAAATTTGTAAAGAGTTTACTTGGGCCAAACAAAGACATTGTTAAGATATATTTAGAAATACCTATCAAGGACTCAATATACAGATGCGAAAGAAAATGGGAGCCTTTTCCCGACACAGAGCAAGAGAAAATTGTTAGATTTAAGCTGTATAAGGATTATATCGACAAATTGGATTACGTGAAAATAGATGGCAGAAATAGTCCAGAAACCATTCAAAAAACGATTTTTGAGCTTATAGAGTGAATAAATGAAATTTTCACAATTTGAAGATAGGAAAAATCATCTTCTTGAAATTGAAGAGTGTATTGGTTATCTGAATCGACACTTATGGAGTGACCAGAAAAAAGCAGAGTTTGTTGAGATTCCTAGACTTAATTTAATATTACGTAGAGACTCCGATGTAAGCTTATTTTTAACTGTGACAAAAGAGTATAGGTCTCATAAAAAATTCGGTAAGAGGTTGTTGGCGTTCGGCTATATTGGATTAATAGCGTTACTTTTAAAGCTAAAACTGTCTACTTATTTCTTTAATACTTTAATTCTTGATGTTTCTGAGTTTTACCCCGTTATTCTAGGCGGAAATAATAGAATAAGGTTTGTTGATTCGTCGAATAGTGATGCAATATTGATCTCAAAAAATACGAGCAGTGATTTTTTTACAAATAATGCAATAAGTGCATATCAACATGGTCATTTTTATAATCTAGATGTAATACCACCAATATTACCGATAACTGGAGAACTATATCTTGAAAAGCAAGTTGATGGGTTGGCCATTAACAGGTTTTCCTTGTCAGCTTTTGAAAGTTCAGTCGTAGATAAATCATTGAGTTCATTATTTACAATGCAAGAGGAGCTGTGTAGTGTTGTTAGTTTAGAGGTATTTTTGAAGTCTAAAGTCGAGGTTTTAATTAATTATTCCAGCACCTTTAAATCAGAAAAAAATTCAGAACTCATTAAATTATTTTTTAGTATAACTGAACAGGTTGAAAAATATCTTGGTGATTCAAAGGTTAAAATTACCCCGTCACATGGAGACTTAAATAGGGGTAATGTCTTTTATGGTCAGAATAAAGTATCTATAATCGACTGGGAGTATTATATGTATCGATATATTGATTATGATAAAGTTGTTTACATGAACGATCTTAGGCATAAATCTTTGTCTGATTATTTAATTTTTATGAAACAGATTGATAAGCATAATTTTGATACTGTAATTTTTTTAGTTGAGGAATTGTTATTTAGGATACTTAACTTTAAGTTAGATATTTTAGATTCACAAATGCATATAGATGAAATCTCTTATCTAATTAGGCAAAATATATCAAAAGGTGTGACAACATGACAAGTAAAGTAATAAAGCCACCTAAGCTTGAGTTTTTTCTTTATCAGCTTAATAAAAATTTTGGAAAATTCCTTGTGCTAAGAGGGTATGACTCTCTCCCGACTGGTTATAGTAATGATATTGATGTGTTTGTACCAAAAGATGATTTAATGAGATTTTTTTATTGTTTGCACAACTTGGATGGGTTAGAGACAAAGCTAACTATTTTGATCTCTAGGCTCGGTCTGATTAAGTGCGAACTAATTGTTGACGGTGTGATTATTCCATTTGATATTTTGTACGGATTCTATTATTTTGGATTGGAGTATCAGGACAATGACAGGCTTGTTCGAAATTCTAGCCCTCACCATACTGGACTTTTTTATACGCCAGATTTGGGGGATGAGATTAGAATTTCCTTGCTTAAAGAATTGTTGCATAACAAAAGGGTTCGTATAGATAAGGCTAGCTATCTTTCAAAAATGATGGAGAAGTGCAGCTCCCAACTCCCTACAGAGTTCTTGAGTATTGAAAATGTTAAATTTCTGCAGGAATCTATTACTGAAAATAGGCTGTACTTGCCTAGAATCTCTTTAACTCTTAAAATGAAACTCATTAAATATAATTTTAGCAGGCATTTCTTTGCAACAGTTAAAAATATAATGATGTTTGTTGCTATTAAATATATTTTTAAAAATTACTTTCATCAGAGAATGATTAAATAATGCTCCCTAAAATCGCTATTCTTCTTGCTGGGTATGATGGTCAAAAATATATTCAAGAACAAGTGTTTTCATTAATAAATCAAAAAAAAGTTTTAGTTGAAATTTTTATAAGAGTTGATGGGCAGTCAAAAATATTTATCGAATTGGTTACTAGATTAGAAAATCAATTCGAAAATATCCATTATATTAAGGGTGATACAATCTCAAGCTCCTCAAAAAATTTTTATAATTTAATTTTAGGTATGAGGAGTTATGATTTTGATTATTACGCTTTATGCGACCAAGATGACATTTGGCTTGATAATAAATTAATTAATGCTATTTCTTATTTTAATGATAATTCTGTGCAGGGATATTCTTCTGCCTTTACCACTTTTAACTCAACTGGAAAAAAAAGAACTTATCGGTTAGGTGTTCAGACAAAATTTGATTATTTTTTTCAATCGGCTGGCCCTGGGTGTACATTTGTTTTAAACAATGCAGGTTTCGATTTTCTGCAAAGTTTTCTACTAAAGAATCCATCTATGCTCTCTGTAAGTGCGCATGATTGGCTAGTGTATTTTATATTTCGTTTTAATAATATGAAATGGATTATAGACACAGAATCGTGCATATATTATCGCCAACACTCTTCTAATGTAGCAGGTGTAAATAAAGGCATTAACGCGAAGTTTAAACGAGTGAAAATATTGTTTCATGGCTGGTATTTTTCTGACCTAATGCATTTGTTGTCTTTTGCGAAGCAGGAAAATAACCTTCCTAGTTTTTATAATGTATTTCAATTGCGACGATCTAAAATTCAGTCAGTCTTTATTTGGGTGTATTTCTGGTTTTATTTCAAGTCTAAACTTTAAGCATCTAAATCAATATTACTTTAGATGCTGAAGTAAAATATGGGCCAAAAAAGATATTAACTTAATAAATATAAAGTGTGAAGAATAAAAATCTAATTGTAAAAAATATTTTTGATTACATGGTTGCTATTATTTTGACAATCATATTATTGCCATTGCTTACTTTTGTTGCACTCTTGGTTCTGGTTTTTATCGGTCGGCCATTTATTTTTCAGCAAGTTCGTCCCGGGTTACATGGTAAGCCCTTTATTATTTATAAGTTTAGAACCATGACTGAAGAGCTTGATGAAAATGGCATTCTACTTCCTGACAATCGTAGGCTTGGGTTGTTTGGCCATTTGCTACGTAGTTCTAGTTTGGATGAGCTTCCAGCACTCTTTAACATATTAAAAGGAGATATAAGCTTGGTAGGCCCACGTCCTTTGCTTATGCGTTATTTAAGTAGATACACTCCCGAGCAAGCTAGACGACATGAAGTCAAACCTGGCATTACTGGCTGGGCGCAAATTAATGGAAGAAATGCAATAAGCTGGGAACAGAAATTTAAATTTGATGTTTGGTATGTGGATAATCATACATTTTGGCTTGACTTGAAAATTATCCTCTTTACTGCAGTTAAAGTGCTTAAGAGAGAGGGAATTAGTCAAAAAGGGATGGCGACAATGGAAGAGTTTAGAGGATTGAGAAAATAATATACCTTAATTAAAGGAGGGTGATTGAAGAAAATTGTTATTATGGGAGCTGGCGGATTTGGTGCTGAAGCCATATGGGCTTTAGAAGAGATGAATAAATTAAGTCCTTTGTCTGATCAGTGGGATATTCTTGGATATGTAGATGATGATAAGTCGAAAAAAGGAAAGGTTTTTTATAATTATCAGGCATTGGGTACCCCAGGAGAAGTAGATGAAATCTATTCTGGAAATCAATTATGGTATTTTTGTGCTATTGGCGATAATAGAATCCGTTCCAATATAGTTAAATGTTTGGATGAATTGCCCTGGAAGGCTGCTACATTAATTCATCCATCGGCTGTTATGGCCAAGAATATAGAGATTGGTGAAGGATCATACATTGGGCCTGCTTCTGTTATTTGCCCAAATGCCATTATTGGGAAGCATGTTTTAATAAACACTAGAGTTGCCATAGGTCATGATGTAATTATGGAAAATTTCAGCCAAGCATGCCCAGGGGCTCAAATAAATGGATTTTGTAAAATTGGGCGCTCATCTTTTATTGGGCCCAACGCTTCTATAATGCCTGGAACGAAAATAGGGAAAAAAGCAACTGTCGGTGGTAATTCTCAAGTACTTAGAGCGGTAAAAAGTGGGACAACTGTAAATGGCGTACCAGCAATAAAGGTAAGTTGATTTTTAATAATATATAAGGGGTATTAATATGGAAATAGAGCTAAATAATAAAATTGCTGATCTTATGGAGGTTGAATCTTCTGTTCTAGTAAATGATAAAATATTGGACGAGATAGAGGCTTGGGATTCGGTAACTATGCTAGGTTTAGTGGTTGTTTTAAGTGATTATCTTGGTGAGTCAGTTAATCCAGGAGAGATAGGTCAGTTTGAAACCTTTGGAGATATTGTACTGTTTATAAACAAAAAAAAATCATAGAGTAAGTGGTGATAACTTCAACAATAATTGCAGCATCATATGCGCTGCCAGTTAATAAATTAACTCAAGCTGAATTGATACAGAGATTTGGAGAGAAGGCTGTTAATTCAATAGCTAAAATGTCTGGAATTAAAGAAAGACGTGTAGTGGCGCCCGGTCAATGTGCATCAGATTTGGCATTTAGTGCAGCTAGTCGGCTAATTAAATATCATAATATAGATAGAAAAACTATTGATTTGTTAACATTCTCTTCTCAAACTCCTGATTACAAAATACCTTCCACAAGCTCTGTGCTACACGGAAAGCTAAAACTTTCAGAAAGGTGCTGTACTTTTGATATTAATCAAGCATGCAGTTCATTTATTCATTCTTTACAAGTTGCACACTCAATGATAGTTGCCGGAACTGCCACACGTGCGCTAGTTCTAAATGGAGATGCAATTTCAACATTGATAAACCCTATGGATAGAGGCCTAGTAACACTTCATGGCGATGCGGCAGCAGCTGTTTTAATGGAAAAATCTAATATCAAAGATGGTGGATTTGAGTTGATTGAGACTGGAACAGATGGTTCATTATTTAAACATTTGCTTGTGCCTGCTGGCGGGTCAAGATTGCCTAGTAGTCATGAAACCAAGATTGAAGTAACGGATGAGGATGGATGCACTCGAAATATGGAGCAGCTGTATATGGATGGACCCTCAGTATTTCATTTTGGAGTATATAAAATGCCTGGGGTTATAAAAGAGGCAATCAATAAGGCAGGGTTTACCATGGATGATATTGATATGGTTTTACTGCATCAAGCAAATAAAATGATGGTAGATTTGATTTATAACTCGCTTAAAGTGCCTGAAGTAAAGCGATTTTATTTTTTAGAAAAGGTGGGAAATAGTAGTGGCGCCTCTTTGCCGACGTTGTTATCGCATGCATGGAAAGAAGGGGTTATTAAACCAGGGAGCAGAACTCTTCTATGTGGATTTGGTGCAGGCCTCTCATGGGGGGTGTCTATTATAAAATGGCCTGATAACAAGAACGCATCAGTACCAGGTTTAGTAGACGTTATACCTAATCAGAATGATAAAGAGAGGTAATGATGAAAAGATTTAAAGACAAACTAATTCTTGTGCTGGGCATGGGTTCCGGAATTGGCCTGTCAGCCGCTCAACAATTTGCGAAAGACGGGGCAAAAATTGTCGGAGTTGGTCGTGATATTCACAGTTTAAATAGCTCATTGTTGACACTTGAAGGAGAGGGGCATTATGTTATTGATGCTGATGCATTAGACGAGAAGAGAGTAAAAGAAATTACTAAATATGGCAAAGAAAATGGCGGTTATTATGGTTGTGTTTGCTGCGCCGGTTCGCTTGAAATGAGACCTATTCTTTTTACTGAGCCAAAGAATCTAATTGATAGTTTTAATGCAAATGTTGTTACAGCAATAAATGTGACTCAGGCCGTCTCTAAAGCAGTTGGCGCAGACGGATTAAGTGTTGTTTGGCTGTCATCTGTTGCTGCTATTAGAGGTACTGCAGGATTCTCTGCTTATTCAGCTTCAAAAGGAGCCCTTATTTCTGCAGCACGAGTTGCCGCAATTGAGTTAGCTAATAAAAATATTAGAGTAAATGTAATTATTGCTGGAGTGGTAGAGACTCAAATGAGTGATGCATGGCTTAAATTTCTCACACCAGAGCAAAAGACGGATGTTGAAAAAAGTCATTTATTAGGACTAGGAAGGCCACAAGATGTTTCCAATACGATAGCATTTCTCGTATCATCAGATTCAAGCTGGATTACTGGATCCTCTATTGTTGTAGATGGTGGGTTATCTGCAAATTAATTAATATATAATAAGTTAATTGTGACAATACGTACCTTTTCATTAGAAAATCAAATCTCCTTTTCTGAAATATCTGGAGATTTTAATCCACTACATGTAGATCCGATTATAGCCAGAAGGTTGTTATATGGCGATCCAGCTGTACATGGAATTCATGCTGCGCTCTGGGCAATAGATGTGTGGCTCAAAAAAAATGGTTATATTGTTAGCTTAACATCATTGAAAATTGAATTTTTACTTCCAATTGTTATCAATCAACCCGTACAGTATGTATGTGTTGACGAGACTAAAGACAGTTTTTATATACGCGTTCTTATTTCTGGAAAGAAGGCCGTAAGCATTAAAGCTTCTTTTTTGATAGTTAACAGTCATGAAAAAATACGTTTTAATTCGAAAATGGTAAAAGACGAATGCAAAGAAGTCGCTGTTTCAGATATATTGAAAGTATCAGGTAATGTTGATTTAAATGTTGATTATGTTTTGGCAAATAAACTTTTTCCTTATATAGTCAATTCTCTTTCACCTATTCAAATTTCAGAATTATTAGCCACCACAAGAATTGTTGGAATGCAGTGCCCAGGACTGCATTCTATATTTTCCAGTTTAGTCTTAAAATTTAAGAACGCGGCTTCTAATTGTTTGCAGATGAATTATGATGTCGAAGATTTTGATGAGCGTTTTTCAAGAATAACAGTAAACATCTTAAGCGCCTCTGCAAGTGGTAGGCTTTATGTTTTTTATCGACCACCGTATAAGCAGCAACCAAGTTATTCAGATATGAATAAATTAGTAGCCCGGTCAGAATTTTCTGATCAGCGCGCATTAATTATTGGAGGCTCTAGAGGTTTAGGAGAGGTTGTTGCAAAATTATTAGCCTCTGGTGGTGCGGAGGTGGCAATTACATATTTTCGCGGATCTAGAGATGCTAACTCAATAGTTAAAGATGTTACTAATGGTGGTGGAAATATTTTCAGCATAAATTATGATGTTATGGCGCCATTAGAAGGACGAAACTTAAGTATTGAAAGTAATTGGACACCTACTCATTTATATTACTTTGCAACTCCATTTATCTTTGATGGGATTCGAGGTGAATTTAACAATGAATTATTTAATAAATTTTGTGATTATTATGTTACCGGATTTGTTAATACAGTGAATAATTGCAAAGGCATTGGGTCTAATCTGAAAAAGGTCTATTACCCATCTTCTGTGGCCGTCGATAGCCCTCCTGCAGACATGATTGAGTATTCAGCTGCGAAAGCTGCAGCCGAATCTATTTGTAGATCATTCAATATAACAGAGAATAAAACCGAATTTATTTTTGACAGGCTTCCGAGGCTTGACACAGATCAAACAGCAAGTGTTTTCGAGGTTGATAATAATGATCCTGTCCCACACATGCTGAGAATAATTCGTGGAATGAGTAATTAATATTTTAAATGGAAAGAATAATATGAATGTAAACATTGTTTTACGCAATATCTTTAGGGAAGTTTTTGACGATGATGAATTAGTTATTTCAGATTCAACTAGCAAAGATAATGTTATGGAGTGGGATTCAGTTGCCCATGTTAAATTGGTTTTGGCAGTCGAAGATGTTTTGAATATAAGGTTCTCACTTGATGAGGTTACTTTTATAAGCTCTGTAGAAGACTTTAAAGCATCAATTAATAAATACATTTAGTTAATTTAGACAACTCATGATTAATAAGACCTTATTGGACTATGTATTCAATAGTAATGATAATATAATTAATACATTGCAACATCTATTGGATGGCAATCGTGATTATTTTATTTTAGAAGTTGCCATATACATGGATAGCTTGATTGAATTTATAGCTGAAGATTCTGATGAGGAGTGGACCGACTGGATTTACACTTTATCAGGTTCCAAATATCCTTTGCCACGTTTCTTATATGCAAAATTTATTATTCGAGAAGAGGGTAAATCTGAAGAGGCAATAAAGGTAGTTGAATCTATTATTGATTCCTTGCCAAAAGTTGACCCATTTCTCTATTTATTTCTGTCTAGAATTTTAGCTCGAAATGGAAATTTTATAGAGGCTGGTGAACATCTAAAGAGAGCATTGTTGTTATCACCTCCATATTCTTTTTATACAAAAAGTGAAAAATTATTAAATAAGATATTAGAATCTAAGAGCCTCCAAGTAAAAAAAACTATCAAACTTGCTGTACTTGGAAGTTCGACAACATCATTTTTAGTGCCAGTTCTACGTGCCTGTTGCTTTAAGGATGGAATAGGCTTGAATATATATGAAGGAGTTTATGGTAATTTTCAGCAAGAAATAATGGATTCCAAATCAGGGTTGCATGCATTCAACCCTGATTTGGTAATTTTGCTTCTCAATCATCGAGATATAGGGTTATCCCCCCTAGAAAATAAAACCATCCCACGTGAATTTGTGCATAGTTTGCAAGAACTTTGGAGTAGGCTTCAAGACCTTAGTTCGTGCCATATACTTCAATTGGGTTTTGATGTACCCCAATATTCTGCTAATGGCTTTCTCGATGATACCCTTCAAGGGGGGCAGGTGCGAATAGTTAACACCATAAATCAACTGATCGCTGACAATATGTGGGCAGGTATTTCATTGTGTGATATGAATAGAATTGCCTTCAATATTGGCAATAATTTTAATTCTGATATAGACTGGAGTCAGAGTAGGCAGTATCCATCATTTGACGCACTCCCTTTATTGGGTATGACTACTGCTGCTCATATTCGCTCTATTTTTGGATATTCTGCAAAGGTTTTAATACTAGATTTAGATAATACATTATGGGGTGGCATAATTGGCGAGGACGGATTGTCTGGAATAAATATTGATCCGTCAACAGCCAATGGAGAGGGTTATATCGCCTTGCAAGAATATGCTAAAGATCTAAAAAATCGAGGAATTTTACTTGCTATTTGCTCTAAGAATAATTTCAAAGATGCACAAGTGCCTTTTGAGAGGCATAAATCAATGATTCTTAAATTAGATGATTTTATAATTTTTAAAGCAAATTGGAAAGACAAGGCCTCTAATATAGAGGATATCGCTCAAGAATTATCTCTTGGATTAGATAGTATTGTATTCATAGACGATAATCCAATAGAGCGCTCATGGGTTAGGTCAAGTCTGCCCGATGTTATTGTTCCTGAGTGTGGAGATACACCATGGGAAATGTTAGCAGCATTACGCTCCGGAATGTATTTTGAGTCAGTCAATATAACAAAAGAAGATTTAAAAAGGCATGAGAGCTATAAATCAAATTTAGATCGAAAAAAACACGAGCGAAAACATAAAACTATGGAAAGTTTTCTGGAGGGGTTGGAGATGTTGGCAGAAAGCACGGAGATCGGCCCCACAACTCTTATTAGGGCAACCCAACTAATTAATAAAACTAATCAGTTTAACCTTACTACACGCCGTTATTCTGAGGAACAGGTTAAATCAATAAGCGAATCACTAGATTATTGGACGAGATGTTTTTATTTAAAAGATAAATTTGGCGACAATGGGCTAATCGGTATCATGATAGTGAAGAAATCAGAAGAAAGTTGGCACATTGATACATTCCTTATGAGCTGTAGGGTTCTTGGCCGTACGATGGAAAAATATATGATGGCTGAGCTAATGAGTGACGCTAGAAGTGAAAATATTAAATTATTAACAGGAGAGTTCATTCCCACAAAGAAGAATGCTTTGGTTAAAAATACATTTAAAGAATTAGGGTTTAAGCCTTTCAAAGAAAATATTTTTTCTATTTCTTTAGGTGAGGGTGATGTATATTCAAACGAATTTATTAAGGATAATCGGTAGTAGTGGGGGTATTATTATAAACAATGGCTTTAATGTAGGTATCGATTGTGAAGATATTGACAGATGGGAGAGAATGCTAACAGAGCTTGAAGCTGGGCCTCAGCACAATTTTTTTTCAGAAGGTGAGCATCAATATTGCAGGTCTCATAAAAACCCTGCTCCATATTATGCAGCAAGATGGTGCGCAAAAGAAGCACTGTTAAAAGCTTGCAATTCTTTTTATAAGGTAGACCTTCGATTGGTTAGTGTAGAAAGGAAACAAGATGGAAGCCCTTTTTTTGTAATTAATGATCTAAAATTTTCAGAATTAAATTTAACAATTAGTTTAAGTATGACACATAGTCGTCAAACCGCAATGGCTATTGTTATGGTGGCACATTGAATAGTCTATTTTCACCCTGGCCTTCTTATAGTGCCGAAGAGTCAAATGCAGTTTACGAAATCCTTATTTCTAATAAGGTTAATTATTGGACAGGCGGTGAATGTCGTAAATTTGAAAAAGAATTTGCAATTTGGTCCGAATCAAATTATGCAGTTGCATTAGGAAATGGAACGTTAGCTTTAGATGTGGCATTTAAGGCCTTAAATATAGGTGATGGTGATGAGGTGATTGTAACCTCTCGAACTTTTATTGCCTCAATCTCTTCTATTGTAAATTCTGGGGCGACACCTATATTTGCTGATGTGGATCCATCATCTCAAAATATTACACCCGATTCTATTCGCTCTGTTATTACTGATAAAACTAAAGCAGTTCTTTGTGTGCATTTGGCTGGCTGGCCGTGTGATATGGATGAAATAATGGCTATTGCTAATGAGAATGATTTGTATGTAATTGAGGATTGTGCTCAAGCGCATGGGGCAGAATACAAAAGCAAGCCTGTTGGGTCAATTGGACATATCGGTTGTTGGAGTTTTTGTCAAGATAAGATAATGACCACAGGTGGCGAAGGTGGAATGGTAACCACTAATGATGAATCTTTATGGCGAAAGATGTGGGCATACAAAGACCATGGTAAGAGCTATGAAGCTGTTTATGAACGAGAACATCCTAAAGGGTTTAGGTGGCTGCATGAATCATTTGGCACCAACTGGCGTATGACTGAAATGCAAGCTGCAATTGGCAGGATTCAGCTAAAAAGAATGCCAGATTGGCATAAAAAACGCTTGAATAATGCTAGCAGTATCTGGAATACTGCTAAATCTTGTAAAGGGTTGAAGGTTCCTACTATTCCAGACTATATAGAACATGCTGCTTATAAATGTTATGTATTTGTTGAGCTAGATCGACTAAAGGTTGACTGGAATCGTGATAGAATTATTCAAGAAATTAATGCACTAGGAGTGCCGTGTTATTCAGGGTCTTGTTCTGAAGTTTATCTAGAGAGGGCATTTGATGGTACTGGATTTAGACCTAAAGAAAGATTACCTAACGCAAAAGAATTGGGAGAAACTTCTTTAATGTTTTTAGTGCATCCAACTTTAACCAAAGATGAAATTCAACAAACATGTGATGCAATTACATCAGTTATGAAATCAGCTATTAAATAGAAAGTGTTTATTCAGTTAATCAACCTTTCAAGAATTAATAAACAGTTAGTTATGCTGTTTATTGATTCTGTATTGCTAGTTTTAATATTGCTAGCATCGTTTTCAATTCGTTTGGGTTATTGGTATTTTCCGCAGAGTGACTTGATTTGGGTGATATTGGGTGCGCCGATTATTGCTATTCCTATTTTTGTGCGCTTTGGCTTGTATCGCACAGTGATTCGTTATATTGGCTTTAGAGCTTTATGGGCTGTTGTGCAAGCTGTATCGCTATATGCATTAATATGGGGTGCGGTTGGATTTATGGTGGCAGTGGAGGGAATTCCTCGTTCAGTCATACTGATTAACTGGGTATTGTCTTTATTGACTATTGGTGGCTTTCGTTTTGTTGCGCGCTGGCTGTTAACCAGAGATGGAAATTTAAAAAGCAGAGCCCAATCTGGTGCTAATTGTAAAAAGGTATTGGTATATGGCGCGGGTGATGCCGGTA
>Ga0181562_10001315_pt1 | contig 20173 bp, 14 predicted proteins | sample 011ome_26_FD_139344 | JGI IMG/M metagenome (GOLD analysis project Ga0181562, IMG submission 139344) | Coastal salt marsh microbial communities from the Groves Creek Marsh, Skidaway Island, Georgia - 011511BT metaG (megahit assembly) | ecosystem: Environmental > Aquatic > Marine > Intertidal...
GAAAAAGAACACTCCAGAAGCCGATCGCGCCGCCGCGCGACGTCCCATCCACGCGCCCAATCCACGCGCGCGCCCACCGCGCGCGCCCGCCGACGCGCGCATCAAATAAACCATAAATCCACGCACGTCCACCGCGCGCGCACCGCACCGCCACACCACCATCCGCGCGCGTCACCCGCGACGATCTCCCACGACGCATCGGCATCGCGACAAACGCGCGAAAAACGCATCGGCCACATCCATCGCGACGCATCATCATCGTCTCCACGCGCCGCGCCGCTTCACCCTTCACCCTTCACCACTATCACGCACGAAAGACTTTACGTACCTATCGTGTTGCCAGACACCGACGCAGGAATACGTCGTGCCGAGATCGATCCCGATCGCCGGGCCGTCGACTTTACTCATCTTGTTTTGCGCTGTGTACGCGTGGTGTACTATGACGGCACGACGTCGACGGGCGTGCGGGCACGCGGCGCACGACAGCAGTGGGTACATACGTGGATGTTTAGGAGTTATAATTGGTCAAATCCATAGAGGTACACACATGGGTCCCAGACGAAAAAGACGGCTGTGGAAGACGCTTCTTTTGGTCGGTTGGACACCGGTACGTGTGTGTGTGTGGGTGTGGGGTCGGTGGCGGGGTCAGGATTGGTGAAACCGGTCGGTTGGACACACCCATAGTATATGACGCAGAGACACCCATCATCGATGGTCATATGGAGTCGTCGTGGTCGTGTATATACAGTACTAACACGACTCTATTGCTATATGTCTGAAGACTGTGAACACATACCCATGCTCTATATAGAGGGTTTGGTGCGTCGTCTATGGCGGTGGACGCGGCGGCGGCGCGCGCGCGTGCGTGGCGACCGCAGACGCGCGCGCGTGCGTGCGTGCGTGCGTGCGTGCGTGCGTGCGTGCGTGACGCGATTGGACGCAATTGTTGTATCTCTCTTTATTAGCGCGTTGGATGAAGCTTAAACACCTCGAGTCGCTGCTGAGCGACGTCGATGGGTTCGCCGCGCCCAAGCAGGATTTGGAGCAGTACCCAACCAACGCCGAGCTGTGCGCCGGGGTGATGCACTACGCCAATCACTTTGGGGACGTTGAAGATAAGTGTGTGGTGGATTTGGGTGTGGGATGTGGGATGTTATCCATCGCGAGCGTGTTGTGCGACGCTGGGAGTGTGATTGGGGTGGATATTGATGACGACGCGTTGGACGCGGCGCGGGACAACGCCGAGGCGTTTGAGCCGGCGTTGGAGATTGATTTGGTGCGGTGTGACGTGATTGAGAGTTTGGCGAAAGGACGAGGACGATGGGCGGGGAAGTTGCGTGCGGATACGGTGTTTATGAATCCGCCGTTTGGGACGAGGCGACGAGGGGCGGACGCGGCGTTTATACGCGCGGCGTTTAGAATCGCCACGGGGGCGGTGTATTCGTTGCACAAATCGAGCACGCGGGCGCATATTGAAAAGTTTGCGGTGAATACGCTCAAGGCGCGTAAAGCGGAGGTATTGGCGCAGTTAAAGTATGATTTGCCGGCGACGTATGCGCATCATAGACAAAAATCTGTAGAAATCGCAGTCGACTTGTGGAGGTTTGAGCCGCCAGAGGACGGCGCGGATGGCTTACCGGATAGCGACGACGATAGCGACGACGATAGCGATAGCGATGACGGTAGTGATGGTCGTTGCAGCGGCATAGCTCGAGATTTCTCGCGAAAGGCGAATGTTTCTGGTCGCGGCTCTGGTCGCTCGGGCGGGCGCGGACGCGGACGCGGACGAGCCAATCGACGGTCGTCCTAACTCCTCTGCTTCTACTGCTGCTGCTGCTAGTGTGTAAATTAAAGTACCTAGTATCTAGTCAACGATTCGCGCTCACACACGACTATTAAGGCTTCTTGTGCGCACCCGCGGCGATCATGTTCTTAGCCATGACGCGTAAATTCGTCAAGTCTTCGGCATAATTGCTTGAGTGCTCCGCCCATTCCTCGTAAATTTGTCCCCCAGGCACGCCACCTATTGCCATGAGCTGCTTGAGTTCGTTGTAAGCTACAATAGCATCCTTGATTCGTTTCACGGCGTTCTTGGCGTCGTTGTTGTGTAATTCAAATCCAAGCAAATTCAACGTAACTTTGAATATTTGGAATCTGAGGTGCACGTACACGGCGTCGAGCTTGGAAAATCCCGGGCACAGTTCGTACACGCGTTGTAACACGTTAGACGACGCCAAACATACCGTATCCGCGACGTAATTCACGCTCATATCTTGGCCTCGCATACTGACGGATAACACAGCCTGTGTCAAGTGTAGATACTTTCGTACCTCGTGCGTGGCGCACACGCCGGCAATTTTATCTCCGTCGCCCGCGAGCATTGTCGTCGCCCGCGATAACATCGACACGTTTTCGCGCACGTCACTAAATCTATCTCTTTCAACCTTTCGACGCACAGTTTCTACTATGCGACACGCTTTGGAGAAATTCAACGCCGTGAGCTCGCGGTCGACGCCTTCAGGAAATCGTCCCCATATGATGATTTGGTCGTCGTTTGGATGATAATTTTCGTCGTGCGCGTCGCCTGGAACCAACATCATCCCCGCCTCACCTGATTTTGTGTTGAGTTTGGGGTGCGATAATTCATACCAGAACGCATCGCGCGCCAAGTCTTCGTCGGCAAGGAACACACTGTCGTCGGCATACAACGCGCAGTCTTCGCCCAAATCCACCAAGGTACCGTGATCGAACGCGAGCGTCGATCGAATGGCTGCCGCATACGCTCTATCGCGCGCGGCGTCCGCACGAGCGACGTTCGCGTACTTGCTATACTCGTCAAATCCATAGCCATCCATCATGCGCCGGCGCGTCCACTCTCGAGGCATGTATTGCTCGCCGTACGAAATCGTCAACTCCTCGCCCGCGTCGATGTCCCTAAGCGCCTTCACGACGAGCGTCTTACCCACAAAAACCACGTCACAATTCGGCGTACTACTATGATTGAATAGCGACGCCGACGGATAGATGCCGAGTCCCAAACGCTGTGCATCCTCCGTAGCAATCGAAAACGCGTTTGCTTCAAAAATACTCAACAGTCGGAGCGCGCTCTGCGGGTCCACATCCTGTTCTTTCTTGAGCGCCGCGAGCTTCTCCTGAATCTCATCCGGTTCAATCCCAGGTCTCATCGCGTCGCACATTAACGCGGCAACCACCATCGACGACGCGCTCGCGTCTCGACGCTTCCTCAACGCCACCGAGTCCGCGCCGCCCGTCGTCTCTCGCGTCGACGGTCCTTCATGCAACGCCAGCAATGCATCGTACCCGCGCTCATTGTCATCAAACGTGCCGTCATGCCGCTCGCGCTCTATCTTTCCTTCGCGCTCGAGCTCGCGCCGGGCTAAACACGCCAACGCCAGCCGCGCGCTCGTAGTCGGAAGACGTCGCTCGCACCGCGCTCGAAACGCGTCAAATCCTCTCGCCACCGCTTGTGCTTGCGCCTTGCGATCGATAAACGACCCACACGCGGCGTCACGCACGGCATCGCGACCGAGGCGTTGAAACGTTTCACTGCAGTGCGTGCGCAAGACATCGTCGAGAAGGACCGCGGCGTAGGGCTCGGCGACGCACACGAGCGCGCCCGCCGAGGCGAACGATTTTGCGACGACGCCGCGTTCAAACTCGTACGGCGCATCGCTCGGCGCTGGGCGCGATACAATCGCCGTGGGTACCGTAGCTTTGAGCATGATTCATTCGCGCGCGGCGATGAATGAGGATGACGTCGACACGAGTGTGGAAAGTTTTGCACGCGGCGGTGATACGAACGCCATCGGTACCGTGGCTTCGAACGTGATTCAACGTGTGTATGCTCGTCGTCGTTCAGTGAATGACGACGACGTGAGAAGTATGATTCAAATTTTGCAAGTGAGCGCGCTGACGTTTGGTATTAAAACTCTCGGGCGGCTGTGCTCCGTAATGAATTGAAAGTATGTGTACTGTGGTTCGTCTTCTTCTTGTGTGAAATGCACGGTGTGCGAATCATCTGAAAGAAACGATGGATGTGTTGTCGAAACAAATAATTTGATCTGCGTTTGCTTTGGATGGTTTTTACGCCGACGCTCCGCCGGCGGGCGCGAAACGCATGCGCTCCATTTGCGCCTCCTTTGGCAACTTGACCTTGTCTGCCAATCGCAAAAACTTGAGCACGCAGATCACCATCCACGTCATGTCGATTTGCCACCATCGTAATCCATGGCGAGCGCTAAATTCAAACGCGTGGTGGTTGTTGTGCCAACCTTCACCAAACGCCAAAATACCTATGGGCCAGTTGTTCCGCGACAAGTCGCCAGTGTTGAACTCTTGCGAGCCCCAGCAGTGGGAGACGGAGTTTACGGCCCAAGTGATGTGATACACCCACACAGTGCGGACGCAGAACCCCCAAATGAGCCACGGCAAGCCACCGATGGCGTACAACGCGACCGCCGAGGCGGCGATGTGCCACATGTACGTCTTCTCCATGAAGCGGTAAAACGGCTGCGCGGCGAGCTCTTGCGCGTTTGAACGATCGCCCACGCGTTCGATGGTGGCTTCGTTATCCAATAACCAACCCATGTGGGACCACCAGAACCCTTCATAAGGGGTGTGCGGATCCTTGGGCGTATCCGTGTGTTGGTGGTGGTGACGGTGCGACGACGCCCACTCCAAAGGGTCGCCTTGCACGGCTAAAGCGCCGCAATACGCCAGCGCGTACTCGAGCCACTTGGGCGTTCGAAAGCTCTTGTGCGAGAGCTGTCTGTGATAGCTCAACGTGATGCCCAAGCAACCGGTGATGAAGTACATGGCCAAGAAACACTTAAAAGCACCCCAGGTAAACGTAAACGGCGCCAACAAGCATCCCAAGTGCATGACACCGATAAAACTCGCGTACGTCACATCCGTCTCGATCCACTTGCGCACAAACGCGTTGCGCTTTGGGCTCGCCAAGATATCGCTCAAGAAAACCTTGTGTGAGGGCTTCACACCAGCCCAAGCGCCTTTCGCCGCCGCCGCCGCCTCAGAGTTCACCGCACTCCACAATTCACACGCCTTATCGACGCCTTGCTGCCCGAGACGCTTCCACACCACCTGGTCGTCGCTCTCGTCGCCGAGCTCGATCACGCCGGGCGCCGTCACCGCGCGCGACGCGAACGCCTCGCGTCTCGCCCCACTCACGCGTCTCATAATCACACCTATACCATACAAAACAACACACAACACATCGTTAATCACCGCACACGACCCAAACCACGCGTCGTCGTCGTCGTCGAGCGAACCCGCGATCCGACGCGCGCGATCCGACTGACGACGGCCCAAAACCTCTCTCTCGCGCGCCCCATCGCCTCCGTCGCCCTCGCCTATCGCACGCATCCCCGCGCGCGCACGCATCGCTTGCGCGCACACGCAACTCGCGCATGCACCGTCGTCCTCGCGCGCCCTCGCCCTCGCCCGTCGCGCGTCGCCGCGCGCATCATCCAACCCACGTGCGCCAGCGACACGTTGGCCCGACGTGTCACGCATCGCGCATCATCGCTGTCCTCGCGCGCGGTCGCGTTCAAACCGTACCTCGAGCGGTGCGCGACGCGTGGCTATGCGATGGCGTCGACACCGACGCCGCGTTGGCGCGCGAACGCGCGTGCGCGCGGGCGAACGCCATCGGAATTCGGTCGTCGGGATGTGACGTCGTCGTCGTCGTCGTCGTCCCGCGTGATCTCGATGGGGTTCGTGTGTATATAGAGGGTTGGGGTGATCGAGTATGGAGGATTAGGGTTTAGTGATGCATGGTCGATGTCTTATCTTGTACGTGATGGGGGAATGTTTGTGTATATATGAGGGAATCTTTTTGGGCTACGATGATGACAAACAATCGCTACGCTGATGATGATGATGACGACGATGACGATGATGACGATGATGACGAGGCGTGGAACGCGTGGAATGTGGTCTACGCTGTCGTCGTCGTCGTCGTCTGCGGTTTGTTGAAATTTTTGAGGTAGACTTGGCAGTAGAGCGAGCCGAAGACGAGGGCGGTGCCGAACCACTGTTGCGCCGTGAGCGGGTGCAAGAAGAGCACGCACGAGAGCAGGATGGAGAGTAATTGTCTCGTGGTCATGATGGTTGCGAATAATAAAGCCCCGAATTCACGAATGGTGTATAGGATGCATAACTGTCCAAACATGGCGCTTAATGAGAGCACCATGATGTCCTTGAGGACCGCCGGGTGACGGGCGATGAATTCTAAAGCCTTGCCAAAGGCGGAGTCTGAAAGTAACCACAGCAATGATACCGACGCCGAGCACGCGTTGACCCATAACATCTGATTATACGTTTCCATTTGGTATCCCTTGAATAATTTATCTTGAAACGTCGATGTGAAACCATCAAAGCCGAGGTAGCCAAGCATGAGCGCGCCACCCTTGGCGCTCGTGTTCGACCCGCTCGCCGAGTGCTTGTGCGTCACGCTTCCATAGAGCGCAAAAATCGTGCACCCAACGGTCACGCACGTCGCTATTAAATAATCACTCCAACTATATCGCCGTTGGTTGATAAAAAATCCCCAAATCATCACAGGAATCATCTTCGCGCACTTCCCGAGCGTTTGCACCGGGAACGACACGTACCGCAACGCCTCGTACTGACAAGTCGTCGCCACGACGTTAGATCCGCTCACAATGGCGTACTTGTACAACGGCGCCACGGGCTGCACAGCTCCTCGCGTGTACGTTAAGATTACCGCCGCGAGCGACGCGGATAAGATGCGATTGCTGAGCACTAGAAAGACAGAGTACTTGAAGTACTCACTCTCGACGCCGTACGGGCGCGTCATGATGCGTTCTTGCAAGATGCCGTACACGATTAACGACCCTACGACACCGACGACGCACGCCGCGATGCGCACGGCGGGCGTTTGCTTGGCGAGCACGGACATTATGCGCTACTATGAGCGTCACACACTGCGGAGCGGAACTTTTTCGGAACTTGTCTCATATTTGACATTTGACACTACTATTGCATAAACTAGGCGCGCGATGGGCGCGGATTCGATGCGCTTACGCGTGCGCGTGATTATTATTTGCATCGATGCCCCACATTTCGGTGTAACGCGCGTTGGCGTCGCGCACGGCGAGTTTTGAAGCTTCAAATTGACGCCGGAGCGCGTCGCACGCCGGGTCTCTCGCGACACCCCGGGCACACACTTTCACCGCCTCGGCGTGCTGACCCATGGCATCGAGCGCACACGCTTGCCTGGCGTATCCTTTACCCCAGTCTGGGGCGAGAGAGACGCATTTTTGGGCATCCGTCAGCGCTTCTTCGAACTGTCCCGCGCCGACGTACGCGGCGCTGCGATTGGAGTACAACACGTGATTCGTCCTGTCGAGGCGAATAGCCATGCTGAATGCCTTGATGGCGCGTGGAAAATCACGCGCGGTGAACGCAGCGTTACCGCGGTCTTTGGCTAGTTGTGATTTCGCCACCAGCGCGTCGCTTTCTTCTGCACGTTCGTTTGGAGCCGCAGTCGTCGCCCGAAGCGTCGGCGCCGGCTTCGTTGGTCGACTTGGCGCTGAGCCTGGAACCGCCGCGAGTAATTTTTCAATCGCAGCGACGATTTCTTTCTTTTCTGTCAATCCGCGAAGGGTGGAATCGTCTGCAGCGGCGAGGTCGAGCACGTCGCGTGCATCCTTTAACGCGTACGATTTCGTTTGAACAAACGTTGTGCGCGCCGCTCGAAGTTTCTTGTGATAATCGATCGCGTGCGCGGTGTCTTGGTCCCCGCGTGCGATGGCAATATCGCGCGGCGTTTGACCCAAATCATTTTTCAACTCCAAGTCGCACGAAAACTCGTGAATGAGTGCTATTAAAGATGGAATGTTTCCAGAACCAGCAGCGGAATGCGCCGCCGTGGAATCGCCCATGTTTCTGCACCCGTTGACATCCGCGCCGAGCGAAAATAACCACCGCATGCACTGAATATGCCCCTTTGACGCGCACCAGTGCATGGCAGAGTTCCCAGAGAATCCATAATTCGTGCCTTTACCGTACGCGTATAAGACGTCGGGGTTTTCTGCGTACACAATTCGCATGGCGCGTTCGTCGCCCGCTTTGGCGGCATCGAGCCAGCGGCGATTGAGCTCCTTGTCGAGTGCCTGTACCGCATCCATAGCTGCCATAGACTCCACATCACTCGGGGATATTGACTCAGTGACCAAAATTTCGACATCTTCAATTGATAAAGCATCCTCAACGCGCGGCGGGGGTTCGTCGCACACCCCGCAATACGCCACGCACGCTTTGTTCGCGTCATCGTCGCCGCCAGTGCCCCCAACTCTGAGCAATTTGATGAGCTCCCCATCGCATTTCATGCGAATAGCCACGTCAGCCGGGGTTTCTCCAATTTCATCTCGCGCATCGGCATCGGCACCGGCATCTAAAAGGAATTTCACGCACTTGAGTTGTCCATTTCCAGCCGCGGCGTGCAAAGCCGTTGCTTGACAATGATTTCGAAAGTCGACGTCAAACTTCAAATCGTTCACGAGCCAGCGCAAGACATCGATGTGATTTCTCGCGGCGGCCCAATGCGCTGCGGTATGCCCAATACCGCTAGAGCGTTCATACGGCAACGTCGAGTCAACGGCGTAGGCGTCGCGCATTTCGAGCAAAGCGCCCGCCTTCGCGGCGGCAAACCACGCGCGCTTTGGATCGTTCGAAATCGACAACCCCTCACTAAATGCCTCAGCAGCCGCACGAATATCGGCGTCTTCACCAACGTATTTGTCGTACTCGCTCTCATCACTGTCGCTATCATCGTCGTCGTTGTCGTCGTCGTCCAATCCTTCGTTTGACATCAAGTACTCGAGCATCGCTCGCATGTCGCCAGCTTCGACTTCATTCGCATCAAAGCCTTCTTCAGCGCATACCTCGAGTAAAAACTTACGCAACTCATCCTCTTCTACATCCCCCCCAGGGATTTTCTGCGAAGATCGCGCCGACGACGTCTTTGGCTTTGATGTCGTCGACATTCGTTTCGCGTTCAACGCACTCGCCAACTCCGCCAACGCATCCTCCCCGTGCTCATCAATATACGCCATCACCTTGGGAGGTGGTACAAAGTGCACGTCATCCTCCTCGAACCGCATGCCTTCCGGAAACGTCCCAGTCGGAAATAAAAACTTTGGAAATGGAAACGGCGGCATCGACGCCGCCGCCTCCGCCGGTAAGTTCTTCACAAATTTCGCAAATCCCTTCACCCCACCCTCGCTTACGCCGAACATCGACTCGAATATCTGCATAAATGCGTCGACGTACTCTTCCACATCCACATCCATCTCGCGCAGGCTTCCGCCGGCGTCGTAAAAGGCGCGTTTGCGGTCATCTTTTAAGACTTCGTACGCCAGCGCGACGTCGGTGAATGCATCTTGTGCGCCGTTTGGAGCTTTATCCGGGTGCGCCTCGCGTGCCTTGGCGCGGTACGCTACAGTGATTTCGCGCGTCGTCGCCGCGCGCGACACGCCGAGGATGGCGTAGAAATCCGGGCGCGGTCCTTCGTCGTGTTCGTCGTCTTCGTCGTCGTGATTCTGTGCGTGCGATGAGCTCACGCGTGAATGCGCGGTTTCCGCGCGCGATGACGTCGCTCGGCGCTCGTCATCTAACGAAATCTCAGTCACCGTGACCATGCGACGTCGTGGCGGCGTCAACGCGATCGTGCGGTGAGCCGTCGAGGAGCCGTGAGCCGAGGCGCGCACTGGCGTCGTCGCGTATTCAAATGACCGAAATGGCGACAACGCGCGCGCCGCACGGGCGATGAAAACGAAAGCAATAATGAAAATAATAACAATACTACCGCGCGTATGCTGCGTGTGCTGCGTGTGTGTCGTGTGAGTTGTACCCTTGAGCGTCTCGAGCGTCGTCGCTTTATCCGCAAACGTGTTTACACTTGTACCGATTTCACCTCCTTCGCCGCGCCTTCCTCCGCCCCTTGTCGCTCAAACACCATGCCCACTGTTTCAACCACCTGCTTCCCGCTCGGCGTGTCGATCTCTACGCTGTGCGATGCGATGGCGTTCATGACGTTGTCAAAGCTCTTCCCATCACACTCGTAGTACGCCTTGACGTTTCTCTTTGCCGGCGGATTCAACCACGTCGTGACGTCCACGGGCGCGCTAACTAGAAACACCGCGGTGGTGAGTCGTAAGACGTCGCCCACGCGCGCGCCCGCGGCGGCGGCGTTGGAGCCGTCGACGATTTCGTCCACGTATATTTCAGTCGTCACGCCTCTCACGCGTTGGGCAAAGACGAGCCCCAGCGGGCGCGCGCTCTCTATGCACACCGCGGTGGTGTCTTTGGGGTACTTGAGCGATACTTTCGCAGGCGATGCGCCGCCGATGTCGACGGCAAAGGTGCGCGAGACGCCACCTGGGACGGGTTCGTCGACGCCGGTGCGTTGGATGACGCCCGCCGCGGCTACGGAGCAACAACGCTGACGACGCATCGCCGTGCGTCGGTTCGCGGTCGCCGCGAGCATGGACGACGTCGTCATCGAACCCGACGACGACGCGGCGTGGCGTTGGGTGAAGTGCGACATGTTGTGGCGAGTGCGAGGCGCGTTTTGAGGTTGAGAAAGATTCAGTGCTGTCATCTGTCATGTCATCTCGATATTACCAATGGTTGATGATGACACCACCAACACGCGCTAGTGTAATGTGTTGTCGTTTTTTGTTTTGTTTCGTTTGTGTGCTCAAGGTGCCTAGCGCGAATTCTCTTGGACGGCGGCTTCTTGGACGAATTTCGTTACGCGCGCGCGCATGGCGGCGACGATGATGGGCTTTTGCGACTCGTTCCATTCTTTCTGCTCCTTGGTTAGCGCGGCCAGGGACCAGCGCGCGGTGAGTCGGTCATAGTTCGATCCAGGCACGTGCAATGGGTTTGTAGGCTCGCGCATCTCCTCCACTTCCATGGTGACAAAGGCGGTGACGGCGTCGGAGAAGAGCTCGCCGAGCGGGTCTTCAAATTGCGAAGGCAATGGCGCGGTCAAAAGCGGCTTACTCGCTCGTTGCGGTGCTGGAGCGTGGCGAATATGATCGTCACGTTCACGCTTCATTCCACGGTTGGCATCGTAGGGAGCAGCAGGCATGGGCGGTCGTCCTTGCGCCGGCGCGCCCCAACCCGCGCCGCTCGGCGGCGCGCCACCCGGTGGCGGCGGATATCCACCAGGATTTTGAGGCCGCATTGCTTGCGCTAAGCTTGACTGCGGAGGCGCACTAGAATTAAAACTACCCATCCCTGCGCCGCCGCGGCCACCCCAGCTGCCACCTCGACCCATGGAGCTTCCCGGAGGGGCGCTTCCACCAAATCCACCTCGACCGCCCGCCATCGCGCTTCCTCGAGGCGCGCTACCGTTGAATCCACCGCTATTTCCCATGGACGCGTAACGCGTCAAGGAGTTCGCAGAGCCCGACCGCGCGCCCCAACCACCACCGGGTGATCCCGAGCCCGAGTCGTTGCGTCGCATGGATTGCTGCGGCTGCGCGCGCGGACGTTCGGGCATCGGCCCCATGACGCCTTCAGGAATGTATTTAAACTCAAAGTCTCGAGCAAGCTTCATCAAGGGCGTGTCGTTCGCGACACGCAAATCGCCAATAGCTTTTAATAACGTGCCACGCGCCGTGCGTGTGTCGCTCAACCTCGCCACGACGAGATCCTTCATGTGTAACATGAAAGCTTCGAGAATTTTCAATATCTTTCTCAGCAGGGCAGCGTGCGCTGGCTCCGCTGCTGCGCCACCGAGACGTTGAATACACACTTGGAAGCACTGCATAATACCACGCTCTACCAAGGCGTGCTGTAACGTCGGATTCTTCGTCAATGATACAGCCTCGAGGAGCAAGCCGAGATCGCGAGTCGCGACGTTGACGTTGCCGTCGGTGTCCACGGGATACGCCAAGTTGAAGAGTTGCACGCACTGCGTAATAGCGTCCTTCGAACGCAAACCACCGGCGTTGCCTTGTAAATCTTCCATTCTGACATCCACTTCCGTGCGCTTCTTCGCTCCCGCAGACATGGCGTTCCATTTGCTCGCGTACGATCCCGCTGGCGGCTTGACGCGACGAACGTTTGAGCCACTCGAGCGTACGCGCGATGGTCCTCGCTCGGCACGCTCGCGCTCTTTGCGTTGACGCTCAACTTCTCGCGCTTCCTCTGGCGGACGCCACGTCTTTTCGGTCTTCACCACCTTCTTAGGGGTAAATCTGTAGGCGTTGGCTTCTCGGCCTCGGGCCTCCTCCGCGGCGATTTGCGCTTCATCGAGCTCATGCATCACGGGAGACAAATCCGCCTCGTGCGTCTCTTCGTCGTCGCTATCGACATTATACGCCTTGGCTGCTTCAGCAGCCTTGGCGCCACCAATCCACCCGCAACACGCCCCCGCCATACAATAGCAACGCGATGGTTTCTCCCCAAAGCGTTCGAACTTGTAGTCAATCGTAATTTCATCCCCAGGCGCAATGTCCTGCGTGGCGAAAACACCGATACACAACTCACCACGAACCATCCACTTTTGTGTTTCACAATTCGGCGCGCACGAGTGGTTGAGAAACCGCCCACTGTTACCCCGAATCGTCGCGTCGATGGTTTCACTACTCGACAACGTCATGAAATAATAGTGCGACCGTCCCTCTTCTTGATAGCGTTCCTTACGCATCGCGTAGTCCTCTTCGTGTAACACCTCACCTAGATACTCCAAAATGAATTCCCCAGCTTTGATGTGTTCTTTAGCGAATAAACCGTGTCCTTTCTTCCCCGTGCGTTCCACCGCCGTTTCTTTAAACTTCCGACGACTAAATCGCTGATTCTGACACGCCGTTCCACACGGGCAATACGCCGGATCGCATTCCGCAAGCACGAGCCTATTCAAACAATCGGCTCCACACCCTACGCCATCTTCTACGACGCACGAGCAAATCATCACGTCATCTTCCGTCACCGTCTTTGGTGGTCGATGGGTGAAAATGTTTCGCGTAATCCTAAACCACTCATTCGACGGCACTTTCGACTTACTCCCAGCTCCACCGCGCGGCCTCGACGCCGCTTTTTCCTGCGCTTGCATGAGCACATCAATCTCGTCATCCTCGAGCTCTTGCGGGTCTTCACACGTTGAGAAATTCTGGTCGAAATTCTGATGACAAAACCACGCTTGATTATCCCCCAAGCGCTCCGCCACCATGAACGGCACGCGACGCCACACTTGGCACGAATCGCATTGCACCCACGCGTCCGTCGTCAGCGGATCCGTGCTCAGGAGGTTCTGAAGCCGCTCGCTGTAGCCCATCGTGTGCGGTGATCTGAGGCATATTCCGAGCACGCACCGCACGTCATTCCTCGTCGTGCGACGGCTCGGGCGCGACCGACGCGACGAGCGAGCGACGGCGGCGCGCGCGTACTCGTTGAGTTCGCGCACGTGCATCTCCGAGCGGCGACGGGCGCGACGTGCGACGCGCACGCGCGAGGGAAACGATGAGTAATCCGTTTGAGACCCCTTCGGGGGCATTCGCGAGCTCCGGCGTCGATGCGCGCGTCAATCCGTTCGCGCGACAGGTAGGTTGGGTGTGCGCGAATGCGTTCGTGGCGTGCGTTCGCGAGCGGTGCGCGCGCGTCGCGCGCGCGAGGCGCTGAGAGCGAGAGTACAGTTTCAGATCTCATCGGAACTTTTCTGATGACTGACGACGCGGTTGACGACGACGACGCGCACACAGGATGCTCCACGCGCGCAAGTGACGAGTGCGGCGGAGGAAGAGTTTAGTAACCCATTCGAGAGCGCGGGCGCGGGCGTTGGGCAAGGTGTGAGCGCGTTCGCGGAGGCGTTGCCAGAGGTGCCCATGCCGGAGGCGCCGCGCGCATTCGCGCCGGCGAGCCTCGTCGCCGCGAGTGTCCCTGAACCGGTGAATCCGGGATCGACATTTGGGGCATATGATGTTCAAGCGTACGCAGAACCAGCGGCGCAACCAGCGACGGGGCAGAGTGCATTTGGGAAGCGAGAGGCGGCGCCTTCGGGCGGATTCGCTTCGAGCGCGTCGGCGGCGTTTAAGAGCGCCTTTGGCGGATTCAGCGGTGCGTCGAGCGCGCCGGTCATGGGTGGAGGCGAGGCCATGTCAGCTGCGCTTGCGGCGCAGCAGCGTGATTTGGAGCGACGAGAGGCGGAGATTTTGCGCAGAGAGCGCGATTTGGAGTTGCGCGAACGCAACGGCGGCGGCGGCGACGGAGGCAAGTCACCCAACTGGCCTTTAAAATGCTACCCTGTTGCGTACCACAATATTGGTGAAGAGATTCCCTCGCATCACTCGCGAGCTGTGCGCATGTGCTACGCGGCGTATTGCATTTTAGTACTCGCCTTGCTTGGGAACATGTTCGTCGCCACGGCGAGACTCTTCACGGATGGGCAGTTCGCGTCTTTTTTGATGGCCTTCATCTATCTTGTGTGTGGCGTGCCAGGGGCATACACGCTGTGGTACAGGCGCTTGTATAATTCGTGCAAGCGCGACCGCGCGCTCGGATTTATGTGGTTTTTCCTTATGTTCTTGCTGCACATTGCCTTTGTGGTGTACGCGTCTCTCGCGCCACCCGGTTTCGACAAACAAGAGTGGTCGTTGTGTGGCGTGCTCAATTTGGACAAGGCACTCGCAAAGAGTAAAATTCTCGGTATCTTCCACGCGGTTGTCATGTCCCTGTTCATGGTGGATGCGGGGTTGTCACTTCTGAGTATTCGATGGGTGTACATCTCATTTCGAGGAGGCGGACATTCCGTCGCTGATATTCGCTCGCAAGCCTACGCCGAGGGCGCCAGAAGCGCGATGATGTCGCAATCCGTGTAAGCATTCGTTTGGTTACTGTACTATCGCTTCAATAGATTTCTAGAACTTTGTTAAATTGATTTTGACAAGCTAAACGTAAACGTTTGCGCACTAGCACGTCTCAAGCGGTCGCTTCCACTGCGCCTCGTAATTCTCCACGGCATGATCGTAAACCTTAAATTGATGAATCATGTTTTTCTTGATTCGATCCATCATGTCTTTATCCGAAGTGTACCGATCGAGTCTCGCCTTGAGCGCGGGCGTTAGGCGCGACGCGCTTTCGTTGGTAAATAACGACTTCGCACTGTTGACATTCAACCCGGCAAAGTCTGGCAAGTGATTGCGCATCTTCGTCAACCCGTCGGCTAACTTTTCCGTCAATAAATACCGCATGCACCCAGACTTTAAATTAGCCTTGACGGTTTCCACGTGGCATTCGCTATCACGCGGGTACGCACCTGGCGCTAGCAAGTGCGTCCAGTCGTCACCTTGCGTGTATTGAAACCACTGCAACGGATCGAGTGGGCACTCACCCTTCGCCTTCCATTCAGGTAACCACAACGCGCGCTCTTCCGCTCCTTCCAAGCATGAATACTTGTAATGGCTCATGAAGCGATCGAATGGATTACGCAATACGGTCAAGTACATGCACGGCGCATCTGTCGCCGAACACAAGCCCATGTTGAATGAACCTTTAGAAAACATCCGACGTCCCAAGGCGTAATCTCGGGCGAGTTTAGCCGTACCAAAAGGTGCAGACTTGTTAAGCATGTAATGCGTCGTTTGGAACACCCCATGCGCCGTGGCATCTAACAACGGATTGGTGATCCAGTTCGCGTACACGCCGCCGGCGCCGGCACCCGGGGTCGCCGAACCAAATTTGTTATTCAATGAACGCATCACATTCGTCAAGACTTCATTAAAATACGTCCCACCCGCTTTAGGGATGTGTACGAAATGATACACCATCGCTCGGTCGCCGTGCTGTTTAATCTCCTTGACGTAACCACCGCTCGGAAGCGCGTAGGGCGATTCCTCGCGCGCGTTTTTCGTCCCCGTCATAAACCCAGCTACAACCTCGTGATGATCGTACGAATGCGGGAAATCACCACCACGCGTTCCTAATCTCGCCGCGAGATCGGGCAAGGCGTCGATGGTTTTCTTGATGAAATAATCATTCGCGTCATTCGTCAAAGGCGTCGCCGAGCACGTCTTCACTGGTACGTTCGCCGCCATGTTCAAATCGTTCCTCGACACCTCTCCACGGGAAACCATTCGCCGCCATTCGCTCGTACCGCCAAGCTGTGGGAGTTGCGGCATTGATGCCACCACAGGCGCGCGGGCGTGCGCGACGACCGCCACTGAACCCGCGAACGCGACGCTCGCGACGACCACCGCTCCGGCGACGCGTCCAACTCTACTCCACGCCGACGTCGACGGCGACGCGTGCGATTGCGTTTCCTCGCGACGAATGCACTCAACATCGATGCATTCGATGCTCGATGCGCCCGGTGCGATCAGCGGAGCGCGTTCGGCGGCGCGCATCGTCATCGAACGCGAGTGTTGGGTGTTGGATCAGAGTGAAATTGAAACTCGATGCGGTATGCGCGTCGCGTCGTCGAATGACCCGCTCGCGACGCGTCTAGAGACGACGAATGCGTATGTTTTGTGACGATGGCGCGATGACGCGGGCGGCTCGTCGGTCACGCGTGTGCGCGCGCGCGTGATTATGTCGACTGAAGCCGATGGTGTTACGCGTTTTAAGACGACAATTGGTCTTTGTCATTTTTGAGCGAGCGCGAGGGCGATGGAGACGTCATGGTGTTTACTATGTAAGCTGTGATTGTTTTACAATGGTTTGAAGTGCGCGGTGACGGTCAGCACGTCGCAATCGGGCTCGCCCAATGCGATTCGTAGTGCGCGACGGCGTAGTCGTACACCTCCTTCATGTGCTTGTGTCTAGCCACGATGGTTTCCATAATCGTCGCGTTGGCCATGTACTTGGCGTAGCGAGCCTTGATGTCATCACTCATGGGCTTGCTTGGATTCATCATGTGCGGGTCGGTGACGTCGTGCAGGCCTTCGAAATCGCTAAAAGTGGAGCGCATTTTGTTCAACCCGTCTTGGTATTGTTCCATCAACAGGTATCGGAAGCACGCGCTTCCCAAGTTCGCCTTGGCCTTGGCCACGTGGACTGCAGGGTCTGTGGCCGTGCCCGGGGCAATTTGTACGATCCAATCCAAGTTTGGTCCGAGGTGGTCCATGAATTCGATCGGGTCGAGCGGACACTCGCCTTGCTTTTTCCATTCGTCCAGCCACTGCGCGCGGCCTTCGGCGCCGTTCAAGCACGAATACTTGTAATGGCTTAGATATCTCTCCACTGGGTCACGTAAGACAGTGAGATACACGCATGGCACTTCCATGTCGTCGCACATACCCATGCCGTATTGACCTTTGCCGAATAAGCGTTTGCCCGCGGCGTATTGCGTCCTGAGCGTCTCCGTGGCGAAGTATTGCGCCGGTTCGCGCGTTCGATAGTGCTCCGCCGTCTTCATCACGTTATTCTGCGATAAATCAACCAAAGGAAGCGTAATCCATGAATTGAACGGCGCCGCGTTCATCGGATACGGATATCCGTGCCTCTCGCCACTCTTTTCCATGGCGTGGGCCATGAATACGCTAAAGTACGTCCCGCCCGCCTTGGGCACGTGCACAAAGTTATAAAACATTGGCGTCCCATTCACCGCGCGCACTGCCTTCGCCTTGCCACTTGGCGGCACCGTATACGTCGCATGCGGCATCTCCGCCACGCTCTTCGCGCTCCAATCGTTGATAAACGTGTTAATTTCTTGCTGGTTTGGGTGCGCCCACGAGCCCAAGCGTGCCTCCAGGTGCTGCTTCCCCAGCGCTGCTTCCGGGTGCACGGGCACCATGTATTCCTTGGGCCATTCACCAATCGACTTAAAATGCCCCGCAAACGGCTTCACAAACTCCACCACCGACGGCGCGGCGTTTACGGCGCCCCCGCGCACCTTAACGCTCGCAACGCCCAGCGCCGCCGGCGATTTTAATCCCTGAGCTGATGCGTTCGAACTCAATACAACCCCGTACGCCACCGCGAGCACCGCGCACGCGCCGCCAACGAAAGATCCAACCACCGTTGTCGCATTCGTGCGCGTTTGACTTCGTCCAACGCGCGTCATCGGCGCCGAACCACCTTCAACGTCTCGCGCACCGAACGATGCGCTCGACGCTGACGCGATCACAGACGCGTCATTCGCTAATAACGTCGCGCGCTCGCGCTCGGCTCGGCTCGGCTCGGCGCGCATCGCTCGCGTCTGATGGTGTTTGGCGCGTTCGATGCTTACGGCGCGCACGGTATGGTGCGTGCGGCGCAGAGTGCCGCGCGATCGCGGTGTAACACCCAAGTGTCACTGGACGAGAGTGATGCTTGAAAATCAGCCTACGCGACACTTTGCGACGCGCGAGGCGGCAGCGGGCGATGACACGCGGTGCGGGCGAGCGCGAAAACATCGTCTCGACGTCGACGTCGTACGCGTACGGCACGAGCGTGGATATCGAGCGCGTAGGGGCGCTGGATGATGCGCGCGATCGCGCGCAGAGTGATGGTGTTACACTGCGTGGGCGTCGACATGAGCGCGGGTTGCGTCGGATCGCGGGCGTGAGCGCAATAGTGATGTTTGTTTTAGCGATGTGTGCGTCTGTGATGGCGTTGGGGGCGTTGAGGGCGCCACGAGAGGTGCAGAGACCGGCGCGCGCGGCGTTGGGCGCGGCGACGTTGCCCGCCAACTTTTTCGGTAAACGCCTTGACGCGGATGCGCGCGCGCGATTGGCATCCAAGGCGTCACAGAGGAACAAAATTTCGTTGCGCACGCGCGTGCCGACGTTGCGTGGGGTGGAGACGAGCGCGGAGGCGAGGCTGACTCGAGGTGTTCCTGGTTTGAGCCAACACGTTTTGCGCGTGCAAAAGACGGGCGACGACGCGCGGGTGTTGGTGCTTACCAAACCTCAAGAGTGGGGCATGACGTTTTTGCTCGTCGCCAGCGTCAAACGATGGGCGCCGGCGCTGTTGCCGCACATCACCATTCTTACCTACGACGAGAAGACGCAAAAGGCGTGCGAGCTCCATCGAGGTGTCGACTGTTTTTACGACCGCGATTTTGTGCGTCGTTACTCCGATCCGAATGAGTCTTCGGCGAGAAATGCGATGAGTTGGCGCAAAGTGCACGCTGCACTTGAGCTCTTACGCGCGCGCATTCCAGTAGTCATTTTGGACGCGGATACAGTGTTTCTCAACGATCCCACAGAGGTGTGGACCAAGGCGTTGAGCGCGCACGACTGCGTCGTCACCGCCGACGTCGGGAATGAATTTGAGTCACAAGGCAACGCCAACACGAAATTGGTGATTTTCCCAGCGCACGCACGAAGCATTGATCTCGTGCACAAGTGGCTTGATGGCGAACGCGCGGAAATGTCCGGGGTGAATTTCGGCGAGTACCCTGAGCAATCGTATTGGAATTACGTCGTTGTTCCCGAATCCGCCACCACGCATACCATCCACGCCATGAGTACCACTGAAGCGAGTAACTTCATCACCGCGAACGCTGGCGCCGATGGCGTGTTTGACGGCACGTACATGGTGACGGCATCGTATTGCGGCGAAACCGCCGACAAGGAACGCTTTCTCCAACACGTGCTCGAAACAAAGCATCACGGCGAAGCCGCGCTCGGGATCGGTCCAAGTTCTTCTACTACGCGCGACGCGGGTGGTTTGCCACTGTCAAGCGCGACTGATTTCGATCACGACGGCGTGGCTGACGCCTCGGCGTTCCCAAACCAAGAACTCCGATGCGACCACGTCAAGCGTCGGCTCGTTGAACAACGGCGCTACCAAGTCACCTCAGACCGACACATCGTCTGGACGTGACATATATTTATTTTAGAAATTTTAGCCACCTGTAAATAACGCATTAGACTCTATAGCATTCGCACGGGGATGCAAACGCGCGCGCGGTGGAGAACATGCACTTTTTCAAGCCGCCAGCACGCATTTCGCCACTTCGACGTCACTTCCGACGCGCGCGTACGATGCCATCGACGTTGCGCTCCACCGAGCGACGCGTCGCCGTCATCGGCGGTGGCATTTCCGGCCTCGCTGCCGCGTACTTGCTCACGAACGACGCAAAAGTCGCAAAAGTCGACGACGACGACAAACCAAAGACAAAGGTTACACTTTTTGAAGCCGAACCGCGCCTCGGCGGGCACGCGCTCACCGTGCA
>Ga0181562_10001318_pt1 | contig 20153 bp, 13 predicted proteins | sample 011ome_26_FD_139344 | JGI IMG/M metagenome (GOLD analysis project Ga0181562, IMG submission 139344) | Coastal salt marsh microbial communities from the Groves Creek Marsh, Skidaway Island, Georgia - 011511BT metaG (megahit assembly) | ecosystem: Environmental > Aquatic > Marine > Intertidal...
GAACACGACAGTGCCGCTGATTACGTTTAAGATTTGCGTGCAAGATGGGCGCGCGCTGCCGACGTCGGTGGGGGGCTGGTACCGCGGCGTCGTCGCGAACGCGTCGTCTTTAGCGCCGATTACCGCGGCACAAGTCGCGGTGAATGGGGTTCTCGAGCGCGCGGTAACGAATGGTACTCGTGCGTTGACGGATATCGAGCAGATTGGCGTCGCGATGGGTGCTGGTGCGTTGAGCGCGTCGTTGTACTCCCCCGTCGACTTAACCGTGATTCAGCAAGGGAAGATGAAGCTCGGACCCGGGGCGACGATTTCCGCCGTCGTTCGCGATGGTGGGTTGGCGAAGATGTGGCGAGGGACGATGTCATGCGCCGCGCGTGAGAGCATTTATACCGCGGGGTATCTCGGTTTGGGACCGGTGTTGACGTCGAAGATTAAAGCGGCAAAGCCCGAGCTCGGGGATTTAACGGCGAGCGTGCTCGGGAGCTCCGCCGCGGGGACGATGGCGGCGCTCATGACGCACCCGATTGACACCGCAAAGACGTGCATGCAGAGTGATTTAGCTGGGGTGAAATATACCAGTGCCACGCAAGCGCTCGGTGAGGTGTATAAACAAGGTGGTATTCGAGCCTTGTATCAAGGCGGCGCCGCGCGCACGGTCAGAATTTGCGGGGCGTTTTTCATCGTCGGCAATATTCGCGAATTCGCGACGACGTACAAGAATGAACACCTGTTGTAAGGTTAAGACAACGACAACATCGACGGTGTACGCGTGCGACGCGATGACGACGACACCCATATGTGTTTGGTCGGCGCGTCCAGAAAAGATTTGTTTCGCTAAAATTCGCTTCTTCTTGTAACTCTACACACGCATCCTCGCGGGAGGTTCACATCTTACGCGTCACATTTCGACGCAACCATGTCAGCGCCGAGCGCGGCGGCGACGATGCGCGCCGCCATCGACGCACTGTCACACGCACCATCGTCCACCGACGCGCTGGCGCACATTCGTAAGCTCTGCGTCGACGCCGAAGGTCCCGGGGACGCGTTCGCGCGCTCGACTCGAGGCCAACAAGTCTTGGCGTTGATTCACGTCGTCGTTCGTTCGTGCGGGTTGAACGACAAGGTGGGCGCATTGACGGCGCTACGATTACTAAAGACGGATGATTTAGCGTTGCACGCGTACGCGAGCGCTGGGGTGATTCCGGCGTTGCTCAAGGCGCTCGAAAGTGGAGCTCTGGATGAACGAGGCGCCGCGCACGTCACGCGGTCTCTGAGCGCGCTCGCGAGCTCACCAGACGTATGTAAGATGCTCATTCGCAGTGGTGCGTTAAGCGCACTCACGAGATGCGTTGAGCGCGCGGCGGGCGCGGATGAAGCACGGGACGACGCGACGTACGCCGCTGACGCGCTGACGCGCGTGAGCGAGCGTTCGTCGACGTTGAACCGTCGACGGTTGTTTCCAATATCGAGTCACCCGAGCGCGGTGGATTTGACGTGCGAAAGCGCGGTGGAGAGCATGGTGGTGATTTTATCGTCCGACGTGTCCGTCGCGCACACGGAGTGCGCGATTGGGTTGAGAGATTTGTGCGCGAGCGGGCCGGCGGGACGACGAGCCGTGGCGAGATGCGGGGCGGTTATCCCGCTCGTGGCGACGGCTTTGGGTGGAAAAAGTGTGCGCGCCGCGTGCGTGGGCGCGCTGCGCTCGCTCGCAGGTGATGCAATGACGAACAGTGGTGATGCGGTCGATACCATCGCTGTCGGCAGCTCGGGACGTGGGCAAGACAGAGAGGACGCGTCGATGGATGAAAAGCGCGCGTACGGCTCGGCGTTGGCCATGGGCGGGTTGAATTTCTTTCACGAACTCATCGACGTGCTGACGACACTATTGCGGTTGCGAAATTCGTTAGAACCCGCGGCGGCGGATGCGGCGCTCGCGTTGTGGGCGCTCGTGTGGCAACCGTCGAATAAGGCGCACATGGTGCATCAACGCGTGACGGATGCGTTAGTCTCGCTCGCTCGGGAAGGATGCGCGACGTCCCGCGACGACGCCATGAGCGTCTTAAGCGTCCTCGCGCTCGACGCCGAAGGACGCACGGCTATTTATACTCAAGAGCAAGGTGCGCAGGTGTTAGATTATTTAGTCGCCCAGGAAGAGTGCTCGTCTCCGAGGGCGAATTCGCAAGGCTTGACATTTGACGAAGCGTTGTCGCGGCGACGCGCGTCTTCGCCGTCGTCTCTATTGGGTAACCGCGAGCATTCGAGCTCGGCGTTGTCGCTCGCCATGAGTCGGTTAGCCGCGAACGCGACAGATGAGCAACATTAGTACTTGTATTAAATAGGACTCTTCTTCTTTTGTTTCTCGATATAATCTAGTTTTTCATCCAGCATTTCGACGTCGGCTGGATCTAATGACCATCCTAAAGCGCCGCAATATTCCTTCGCGCGGCGCTTCGACGAACACCCAGCGATAGGAATCGCGCCCTTACACATTAAATAATTCAACGCCACTTGTGTGGTCGTGCGCCCACCGTGTCCCATGGCGCCGATAAATTCTAAAAGCTTACACAAAGTTTTAATCTCGGCGTCTTCGCTCGATTGCAACTCTCCCCCGCCGAGCGGCGAGTACGCCACCACGCGCACATTCATATCTTTTGCTGCGCGTAGCAATCCCGATTTCTCGCACGTACGGTCGAGCAAAGAATACTTGACTTGATTCGTCACGAGCGGGATGTCGTGCTTACGCAGTAACTCGTACGCCTCTGTCATTTGCGCCGCGTCGTAATTACTCACGCCGACGGATTTACACAACCCCAAATCCAACCCTTCTCTCAACGCATCCGTCAACGCCTGCTGACTCCACGTCGGGAATGGAAAGTGAATGGACCATAAATCCATCGGCCGACCTTCATTTCTCGCCACAGACGCGCGAAGCGCATCCACGAGCGCCTTTGAACTCAGTCGCAACCCACCGCCCATGATGACGTTGGTCCACGGCACCGTAAACACCTTTGTCCCCACGAACGCCTCGCAATCGCGCGCGGCATTCAAACGCCCCACGATGTGCTCGCTCGTTTGTTCATACGCCGCGGACTTGGCGCCGTAAACTTCGGCGGTATCGATGAAATTCACTCCATGGTCCAACGCGTACGCAAACGCTTCGGCGAGATCCTTCTCGCGAAACCTCGCATTGAATCCGCGTTCGGTGTCGCCCCAATCCATCGTCCCGATCCCGAGCTTGGACACACGCGCGCCGCTGGCGAGCGTAAAGTAATCCCCATCGTCCGCGCCCGCAGAAGACGCCGCGGCGCGCGTGGACACGGCGCGATTCGTCGTGGATTGATGACGACGATTGGCGTAACCACCGCGCGCTGGGACACGCGCGTGCGGCGTCGACGCGCACGGCATCGAGGCGGCGGCGCGGGTACGAGTGACGTCGACGTCGACGCGCACCGGTGCGCGCGATGGATCGCGGCAGTCGTGCGTCGCGCGGCGTCGTCAGCGGCGTCGGCGTGTGACGCTTAAAGTTACTTTTTCGTCACTGTCACGCACGCATTGTATGCGCCGTGCGCCACGCGATTTCGCGCGGTGGTGTGCGCTTATCGGCGCGAGTGGACGCACGCACGTCGTACCGTACGAATCGCACGCGTACGCGGACGTTAAGCGCGTCGCGCACGCGGTGCAGACGTCGTTTTCATCGGCAGCGAATCGCAGCCAACGACCGGGCATGACGTCTCGTGGTGCAGCGCCGCCGCCGCTCGCGGCGAAGCGTCTGGGCAACGCGTACGTGCAGATTCTAGGCTTGAACGCGGACTCTCATGACGTCACGGCGCCGAGCGTGCTGGTGTTTACCGATAGTCATCGATACGTGTTCAACGTCGGTGAAGGGTTTCAAAGGTTTTGCGTCGAACGTCGGTTAAAGTTGCAAAGGACGAATAGAATCATGCTCACGCGCGTGAACGCGGCGAGCGCCGGGGGATTGACTGGAATGTTACTTACCATGAGTGACGGCGCGCTGACGGCGCAAGGCGCGGGGAATGGCGCGGGGAATGCATCGACATTTGAGACGAGACGCGTGGACGTGCACGCGCCGGCGAGTCCGTTGCGCGCGTTGATTCGAGCGACGAAGACGTTATTTGGGCAAGGACGCGGGGTGGCGATTGGAGAAAATGGGTTCGAGCGCGACTCGTGTGCGAGTGTTCGCGATAGTGAGGTGATTGTGAATGATGGTGTGGTGACGATTACGCCGGTAGTCGTCGGCGGTTGGGCGCGTCACGACGGGTACGACGAGGACGCGTACAACGAGGAGGCCGACACGCACGATCGTGAATATGATTCGTTCAGCGATGACGCGCGCGCAGGAGCAAACGCAAAACGTGCTAAACTCGACCACGAAGACGAAGAGGAATACTATGCATTAGATGCAGTCGCGAGCTACGACGTCAAGCTCGCCGGCGTCCCGGGAAAATTTGACATGGCGAGCGCAGTCAAACTTGGCGTGCCTCAAGGACCACAACGCGGTGCACTCGTGCGCGGGCAGTCAATCACGCTAGAAAATGGAACGGTGATTACGCCAGAGATGTGCGTCGGGCCCGAGCAGCCTGGTCCTCGCGTCATTGTGTTTGACGCGCCGACGAATGCGCACGTCCGCGCGGCGCTCGACGCGCCCGATCTGTTGTTTGGTGACGTTTCTGACGTCAGTGTTGTCGTGCATATTGCCAGCGCCGCCGTAGTATCGAGCGCAGAGTATAAAGCACTAGTAGAAAAAACATTCGAGGGCGCGAGTAAGACGTCTCACGTGTTTGCAAACGCCAAAGCGATGGACGAGGTACCGATTTTTACGTCGGCGGCTCGCATTCAGGCTCGCCTCCACGCGTTGCACACCGAGATATTTCCCGATGCGCGTGACCCGACTTCGCCCCCACCGAGTCCTTCGAAACGCGAAGCAATGGCTAAGCGTGCTCATAAGATTCCGAGCGGCATTCCCAACGCCATCGCGGGGAAGAATTTGCTTAAATTTGGGTTGATTCCGCTCAAGTCGGCGGGCGTGGATGCGAGCGCGGTGCCGCAATTCGTTCCAAGTTTTGTGCATCGCAAGCAGGTTGACGAGAGCACGATTGCGCTGGCATCTAAAGCTATGCAACCTGCGTCACCGCTGCCGTCCGAGACGTACGACGCGTCACGTCCTGGAGCGGACTTCCCGGTGCCAGAATATTTACGCGCCATGCGTCCCGGCGACGTCGAGCTCGTGTTTCTTGGCACCGGGAGCGCCATGCCAGCGAAATATCGCAACGTCTCTGGATTTTTCATGCAATTCGGTGGCGATGGCTACTCGGGAAACATCATGCTTGATACTGGAGAAGGGTCACTGGCGCAGATGATTCGTCGGTACGGCATCAACAGAGTTGACGAACAGTTGATGGCGCTGAAGCTTGTGTGGATTTCGCACATTCACGCCGACCATCACGTTGGATTGCCACGTATACTCACCTCTCGACAAGAAGCGTTCGAGCGGCGAGGTTTAGAAGCGCCAGTAATTCCCATCGTCGGTCCGCGACCACTTCGGAGATTTCTGGACTTGTATAGCGAACTCGAGTATTTGGGCGCCGATTTCATCGACTTGGCGGAGACGACGCGAGAAAAGTGGGTTAGCGAAACTATGAGTCCCGAAATCGCGCGCATTCGCGCAGCGTTGTCGGGATCAGACGTCGACCAGATCATCGCCGTGCAAGTTAATCATTGTGCGCACGCCTATGGGGCAAAAATTGTCGGCAAGCGCGGATGGTCGATGGTGTATTCCGGAGACACGCGGCCGTGCCCGAGCCTCGTCGCGGCGGCTCGAGACGCCACGCTCCTCGTGCACGAAGCGACGTTCGAGAACGGTATGGAGGACGAAGCGATTAAAAAGCGTCATTCGACGACGAAGGAGGCGGTGCAGACTGGGAACGATGCGCGGGCGTATCGCACGATTTTAACGCACTTTTCCCAGCGCTATCCAAAAGTTCCAATATTCGACGGCTCGTACACCGAACGCACCGCGGTGGCGTTTGATTTAATGAGCGTCGATTTCGCCAACTTACCCATGCTTCCAAGACTTATCCCAGCCGTGCGTTCTCTCTTCAAAGACGACGCCGTGCTCGCCACTGAAGCCGAGGAAGACGTCGACGGCGCCGCTGAGTAAATAGCTTTTAGCGTCGCGTTGGAGTCGTCGCGGTAGTCGTCGGTTGGCGCTGCGGCGAGTGATAGAATCAACAGTGTTGTAAATCAATATGAATATGTATTGTTGTTGCAATGTTTTTGTTGCGTCATCGTCATTGTCGTATGTAAATCAGTCAAATCTTGAATACGCGCGCGCTCACACGCGCGAGCGCGCCTCCACAATGTGTGGAAAATAATAGCGCGTACACAGCGTCCGCCGACGTCGATGGTTAAAACTTAAAACCACACGCGCGCCTTGGCTGCCGCCTTTACAATAAGCGCAGAAACGCCAGCATCATCATCAATCTTGGACGCGAGAATGAAATCGTTCTCGCACATGCCCTTGATGGAATCTTGCCCGAGCTCGCACACCACCTTGTCCGCGCCCGTCGCTTCGAGCGACGCCGGCGTCCACCCCACGCGCGCGCACACCTCCTCAATCGCCTTCACCATCGCACCAGCATCGCTCGTGGTATATTCCCGTCGCAACACTTCATAATTCCCCTTCCCAGGGCGAATCTTCCAATCCCACACTTGCTTACGAAGCACTTCTTGCTGCGCAAACGTGAGCTTATCCGCGTCGCTCGCGTCAATCGTCTGGTTCTTCAACATAATCATCTGCGCCATGGCGTCCGGCACGGCTAAGATATGGTCCGTATCCGCATGACCGAGAGACGTGGTGCAGAATCCGCTCTCGAGCTCGCCCACGGTGGCGTCGCGCGCGCCGATATCACCACCGAGACCGCCCAAATCTTCCTGGCGCTTGCTCACGCCGCCTTCCGCGCGAACGACGAACGTCGCCCCGCGCGCGCGTCGCGGTGCCGCGCGTCGCGGTGTCATCATCGACAACGTCATTGAAGTCGTCTTCGTCGTCGTCATCGTCATCGTCATCATCGTCGTCGTCGTCGTCGTCGTCTGCGCGTCGCGGAATGAACCCACGATGCCATGAAGGCCCCTTCTTCAGGGTGTAGGGCTGAGCCACGACGCACACGCGTGAGTGACGATGCGCGACACACATGCGCGTATGTATCCATACTCTATTATCCGAGTGTCCGAGAAATACTATATAGTGGTGTCCACGTCCACGCGGGTCACACGCGGTCATGGATGTGCATGGATCACTATATGCTTCGTATGTCCGAGAAAATGTATATCTTGGGGTAGGGCATCCACGAGGGTGCCCCGCGTGACGGTTCGTATTCGCGAGGGTGTGCGTCGGCATTCCGCGACTTAAGCCGCGTGTTTAGGGCGATGTCGTCGCGACCGCACCGAACGCGTCGCCGGTGGTGGGGTGTCGCCGTCGGTGTCGGCGTCGGTGTCGGCGTCGGCGTCGGCGTCGGCGTCGGCGTCGGCGCGGTCGCCGCGCGCGGCGCGGAGGAGAACATCGTGAGCGTGGACGCGGCGACGAGGGCGGTGCGGGTGTTCGAGCCTCGTGAGGTGGCGATGTCGTCGGGGAGCGATGTGCGCGGGGACGATGATGATGGGTATTATGGTGGCTATGACGATGGGTCGTCGTGGCGTGAATCGTTCTGGTCGAATGAGCACGACTACGCGCCGCGGGCGGGGCGGTACGACGCGTATGACGATTACGTCGCTCGAGAGGTGGCTAAACTCGAAGCGTCGTTACTCACGAGCCCTGGTGCGGAGAATATTGATGTCGGCGAACTCCAACGCGCGCTGGATGATATTGCGCTTGAGTTGAGATCGGATCTCGAGCGCGTGGCGCGCGCGAGAGAGAGTCAGACGACGTGGATGGACTCGACCGTGGGCGTCAGCAACGGACGCGGCGGCGCGCAGTCGCCTACAACGCGAGCCATGGACGGAGTGACGGTGATATATAATGAAAATCAAGGCTCGCAATCGGTAACGGGGTATAACTCCAATACTCAATCGCCGCCGTATTATCCGTACGAAGATCCGTACATACGGTACTCAAACGACGCGTATATAATCTATGATGAATCTGGAACGCAAGTATTATTCGAGCCACAAGGCGAAATTGGTCGTCTCATGCAGCAACTCACGTGGTTCTCGACGATATTTCCGGGAAATCCCACGGCTTTTGATGATTACATGCGATGCGCGACGCTGATTCGGCCGTGCTCTGTGGAAGAAGTGCTACGAAAGTGCACGTACGAGCCAAGGAAATCATGGTATCGCGAACGCGTATCACGCATGAATGCACCCATTGATTGGCCATACTGTCAACCCGATTTGGACGAAGTGTACGATTATTGTACGGAGATTGAACGGCAGACGTCGATGTGCGACCCGCGGCGCGCGAGAGAACGCATGTACGTCTCTCGCGCGGTGTTATTCAACGGTGGTGATCGACCGTGCATGCGATGGAGAACGGATATATTTGGCGTGCGTGTGTGCGTCGACAGATCACCGCACAAATGATGCTCGTCGTTTCTGTCACTGCTTAAAATGATTTTGCATTGTAAAAAAGGCCAGCGGCGTAAATGAAAAAAGACTACATCAAATGCTCCATGCCCGCGGTGGCGTCACCGACGCTCGCACCGCTGCGCCACGCGGGCGTTGATAACTCAGCACCTGCCGATGCGCCGGCTACACGACCAGCGGGTGGATCGCCTGCCATGCGCCGCCGCGCAGCGTTGGACGGCGCCACGCTATCCATGGCGTCAGTCAGCGATCGCTGTCGCGTGGCTATGGATTGGTAATCGCGTAGCCACTCGCCTTGATAGACTTGCTGTGGTCGCATAATTTTTGTATCTCGATCGCTCAAACTTTCGCGCCAGTGGGAAAGGTACCCAGCCGCTCGAGGAATGGCGAATAAGACGGTGAAGAATTCCGGCGGGAACCCCATGGCGCGGTAGACCAATCCGCTGTAAAAATCAACATTTGGATAGAGCTTGCGCTTGACGAAATATTCATCAGCGCGCGCGCACTTTTCGAGCTCAATCGCAATGTCAATCAACGGATCACGACCGACGAGTTCGAAGACTTCGTTGGCAATGCCACGAATAATTTTTGCCCGAGGGTCGAAATTCTTGTACACGCGGTGTCCGAAACCAAACATGACGTACTTCTTTTCTTTGACGCCAGCCAAGAAACTTGGAATGTTCTCTACGCTTCCGATGCGCTCAAGCATTTTCAGCACCGCTTCATTGGCACCGCCATGTAGGGGTCCGTACAACGCGCCCACCGCGCCGGCGACGGCGCAGAAGACGTCGACGCCACTCGACGCCAAGTGTCTGCACGCCGCCGTGCTACAGTTCATCTCATGTTCGGCGTGGAGCAGAAACATGGTGTCTAAAGCTTTAGCGAGCTTTGGATGCGGACGATGTCTGGCGTCCAAACCCGCATCGAGCATGTACAAGAAGTTCTCCGTGTACGACAGACGAGTATTCGGCGCCGCCGGCGCGCGGCCAGTGTTTCGATGATACGCGTGCGCAGCCAAAGTCGTCATCTTCCCAATTATCCGCACAATTTGCTTATCCTGCACGGCGTGCGAGTTGTAAATGCCACCGCCCGCAATCGCAGGGTTCTGTTCGGGATGCATCGCGCTCAGAGCGTTGAGTCCGGCGAGCATAACCGCCATCGGGTGCGCGTCGTGTGGCAACGCCTCAATCGCGTGCACCACCTGCAATGGCAGCGCGCTATGCCGCGCTATCGTCCGTTCCCACTCCGTGAGCTGCGAACTATTGGGTAAGTCCCCATACACCAATGCAAACGCTGTTTCCAAGTACGTAGACTTTTCCGCCAAGCTCTCAATCGCGTACCCGCGATACCGCAACACCCCACGGTCGCCATCAATGTAACTAATCTTACTCTTACACGGCGCAGTGTTTATGTACCCAGGATCATACATCACCAACCCTCGCCCGTCGCCACCAGCGACGATCGCCTTGAACGCCGCCGCGTCCACCGAGCCGTCGGTTGAAATCGGAATCGCGTACGACTTCCCCGTGCGCGAATCCTTGCACTCGAGCGTGCCCGCACCGCCCCCAGGCGCAGGTCTCACGTATGCGCCATCACTCGCGTGCGACCCGCCGTCCGCATTCGCGTTCGCGCCCACACCGACGTGTTTACCGATGGTGTCCAATCTACGATTAATCGCGTCGCTCATCTCTCCCTCTCTCTCTTTTGCGCCGCGATCGCCCACCGTTACCCTCGCGCTTTAACGCGCTCGCGTCAAACACTCACACTCACACGTCTCCACGTCTCACGCGCGCGCACTCGCGCAACGCTCGCCGCGTGCGACGTCTGCGCGCTGAAAAGTGCCGCGCCGCCGAAAAAAGCGCATGCTGACTGTGCAATCCATCAATCGCCACGCGCGCCATTCTCGCGCGCGCGCACGACCGTTCGCGCACGCACGCACGCGCCGCGTCTCGCGTCGCACGCGTCGGCGTCGGTGTGCGCTCGCGCGATCGTCGTCGGCGACGGCGACGGTGAAACGAGCGCCGTGGTGGTTGGGCGTCTCAGCGGTGCCGAGGCATTCATCGCTCGAACCGTCGCGCATTCGCGCGCGATGGATGCGCTATGGGCGATGCGCGCGCGGACGAAGGCAGTCGTGGACGCGCACGCGCGAGTACTCGCGCGTGCGGCGATGGTTGGGGCGACGTTAACGCTCGTGGGGCTGGCGCTGACGCGCGACGTGAGACGGTTGGACGCGACGGCGGCGCAAAGGAAACGCCGACGACGGGAATTACTCGCGGCGTTGGATCGAGCGTCGACGTATGAGGAGTTTGAGGATGCAGCGAATGAGTTAGAGAGGTTGGATGAGGAGGAGGATGCGGCGGCGGCGGGTGGACGGGGACGTGGGGCGGTGCCGGCGTCGTGGGCGAGCGGGTCGCGGGCGTACGATGTGGATTTAATTGAAGAGCAGTTGAGGCAGTTACGGACGCAGCGCGCGGCTGGGAATGTGGAGGAGATGATGTTTTTGCTTCGGGCGGATATATTAAGAAATTTAGGGTCGTTGACGAGTCCATCGCGAGTGAGCGTGGTGGCGGATGCGAGTTCTTCGTTTGGCGTGCCGAGGGCGGTGCGAGAGTACATTTCGGAGATAAAAACCCAGCTCAGGATGGTTGCCGAGGATGACCAGGTGACCATACAAGAGAAACTCGTCTTCTTGCAGGAAACTCGCCATTGCTTTGGGCGCACGGCGCTGATGATGAGCGGTGGCGGAACGCTTGGAACGTTTCACGTCGGTGTCGCACGTGCGTTGAATCGTCGACATTTACTCCCGCGCGTACTCGCGGGATCGAGTGTAGGATCTATAGTTGCCGCCATTATAGCCAGCCGCACGCAAGAAGAGCTCGATGAGTTCTTCAGTGATGAGCATTTTTGGGATTTACTGCCAGATTTGACGTTTTTCAGCGGCAAGGATCCACTGAGCGCGTTAAAGCACTACATGCGCACAGGCGCGTTGCACGATATTGATTTCTTTCAGCGCTGTTTACGCGCATTGTTCGGTGATTTAACTTTTCAAGAAGCGTACGATCGTAGCGGTGGACGAATCTTGAGCGTATGCGTGTGCGCGACGAGACCAGGCGAAAAGCCGCGTTTGCTCAACTACCTCACGTCGCCACACGTCGTGTTGTGGTCCGCCGTCGCCGCCTCATGCGCGTTTCCAAGTCTGTTTCCGCCTCAACCGCTGCTTGCTAAATCTCGAAACGGTGCCTTCGTGCCGTGGCAGCCTGAAGGCAAACTCGGCCCGCGTCGATGGCGCGACGGTAGCCTCGAGGCGGATTTACCCATGGATGGCTTGCGCGAGTTGTTCAATTGCAACTACTTTGTCGTGTCGCAAACGAATCCGCACATTGTACCACTACTGCGCATCAAGCGGTGGTTCGCCTCGCGTGGAAGGCTCTGCGCCATGTGGGCGTACTTTATCGAAACTGAATGGAAACATCGATGCCGACAAGTTCTCGACTTGGCGCCGCAAATGGACATCTTTGATTTATTCAAACTCTTTGGTCAACAATGGGAAGGTGACTCCACGGCGGTGATGTGGTACACGTGGAAACAGTTCTCCCGCATTGCCAGCAATCCAACAAAAGAGTACTTGTTCGAAACCGCTACGATGGGTGAGAAAGAAATGTGGCCGAAACTCTCGGCGATTGAACACGCGTGCGGCATCGAACTCGTCCTCGATGAATGCGTCGCCGCCTTACGCCACAAACTCGGATCCAAAGGTCGCATGTCCGCTCGAGGCCGAGTCCCGAGCTGGAATATGGTCAATTTCGCCTCTCGAGGCTCGTATGAACACATGCACCAACAGCGTCGGCTGTCAACATCCGACGCGGGCGGTTCCGGATTTGCCGGCGCGCCGCCGTCGCCCTCGTCTCGGCAAATTTCCAAATCATCCAGCGTCGCGTCGCTAATCTATTCCGACGTCGCCGCCGATGACGACACCATCGCACCGAATGACATCATCGCTGCCGCAGAAAGCGCCACCGAAGACGACATTCAGCGCGCCATACGAGGCGATTAAATCCACCGGTAGCCACTCCAGTGTAACCATCTCACCCTCTGTGCTTCAAAGACCTATCCAACGCGACGTTCCGACGCCATAACGAACCATGGCTTGGGGTAACGCGAACGCTTGGGGCACACAGGTGCGTGAGAAAATATCATCGATGCGTGTGTCACGCGAGCACATCGCGTGCGCTGTCGCGACGCGCGCGTGAGAGGGAAATCGATGCGGTTGACGGCGCGCCGCCAGCGTGATGCGCGATCGTTCAATCGGTCGTGTTTCGTGGTATTGACGTCGCCGCGGGCGCGCGATGGCGACCGACGAGCGGTTGAGTGATGACAAGGAGTGTGTTCGTGCGCGCAGTGCGCGCGTCGGGCGCGATGCGGCGTCGCGGAGGCGCGCGGCGCGAGGATGACTCTTGGTGTCACGCACCGACACACAGAACTTTTGACTGACAGTCTGACGCTGTGTCACGTATCACAGGTTGATGAAGGCGATGCTGGCGTGGAAAGCTTAGGTGCGCCGCCGCCTGGGGCTTTCCCGTCGCTCGGTGCGGAAAGTGCGCCGGCGGAGGACTCGTCGGCGTTTCCGACGCTCGGCGCCGCCGCGAAAGCGCCGGCGAAAAAGAGCAAGGGCGTAAAGCTTTCTCTGGCAGAGTTTGCCGGGAGCGCGGGCGGCGGTGGGTCGTCGTACGCACCGCCCGGTCGAAGCGGTGGGGGCGGGTTCGGGCGCGGTGGGGATGACTTTGTGCTTCCGAGCGGGCCGAGAATCGACCGACCAGAGGGTGAAGAGGAACGCCGCGGAGGCGGACTTGGCGGTGGGTTTAAAGAGTACGGCGGTGATCGCTACGGTGGTGGCGACCGTGAAGGTGGTGGCGATCGATACGGCGATCGCGGTGGACGGGGTGGTGATCGTTATGGTGATCGTGAGGATCGCCGAGGCGGCGGACGATACGACCGGGACGACCGTCGCGGCGGCGGAGAATACGACGATGAACGTGGTGAACGCGAGGAGCAAGGGCCGTCGCGCGCAGACATGAGCTCTAACTGGGGCTCTGATCGTCGTGCGCCGCCTCAAGATGACCGCTACGCCGAGCGTGGTGACCGCGGTCGCTACGGTGGCGATAGATATGGGGAACGCGAAGAGCGTCGCGGCGGCTTTGAATTCTCTGACCGACCACCTCGTGAGGAGCTCGGGCCGTCGCGTGCGGATGAAACCGATAATTGGAACAAAGATAAACGTCCGGTCGAGCGCGACTCGAGGTACGAGGAGCGCCCCGTGCGCGACGACCGCGACCGCGACTGGGGCTCGTTACGCAGCCGCACGCGCGCCGCTTCGCCCCCGCCCGCGGAAGATGACGCCCCGCGTGGTGAACGCCCGAAATTGCAGCTCAAACCGCGTTCGGAGACTGCTGCATCACCCGCTGGTGGTGCATCGTCGTCCTTGTTTGGTGGAGCCAAGCCGGTTGACGTCAAATATGTCGACGACAAGCCGCGTGAAGCCATTCCGGCTCGCGAAGAACGCGCTGAACGTGCGCCGCGTGACGCCGCGCCGAGCGATGGCGACCGCTGGGGCTCATCCCGAAAGCCTGCATTCAACGCTCCGCGCAAGGAGGAAGACCTCAGAGAAGCAACTCCGGAAGAACGCGCGGCGCGTCCAAAGCTCAATTTGTCCAAGCGTTCGAGCGACGCTCCCGTCGGAGCGGCTGCAAAATCTTCCCTCTTCGGCGGCGCTCGCCCGCGCGAAGAAGCGTTGAAAGAAGCTGGTCGTGATGCCGCTTTGGAAGACTTGAAGCTCTCCGTAGGTGGCGTCAAGCGTAGGGAGTTCAAGGAGGAAAAGGAGCTCAAGACGAAAATCGCCGATTTGAAGGCGGCGGATGGCGCCGATTTGGATGAAATCAAGTCATTGGAGCTCCAGCTCACAAAGATGAGCCTCGAATTCGACGACAAATTCCGGTTCGCAAAGAATGCCCCACCGAACAAGTCTGAGAAAAAGGATGACGACAAGAAGGAGGATGTCAAGGATGTCAAGCCGCGCGTCGTCAAACCGGCTGAACCGGCGGCGCCAGTCGTCGCCGCCAACGCCTTCTCCGCGCTCGCTGCCGAAGAATAATTCACTCTCGCTGATGGTCAATATTACATACACATTCAACTCATCATCCTCGCGTCATTATCCTCGCGTCCATCCGTATCGCGTTTCGCGTCGTCGAAGGTCAAAAAAGTGCCCAGCTGGCGCACTCGTGTTCGCCTCAAACTCCCGCACGCGCGCACGCCACGATGTTTCGACGACTCTTCGGCGCCGCACGCGGCTCGAGCACGACGTCGAGCACGTCTGGCGCGCACGACTCGCGATCGAGCGGCACGCAGGCGACGCTCGACGCGGTGGATAGATTGAAGGAGGTGCGTTGGCGCGCGTGAATTGTGCGCTTGAAATCACGCCTGACGTGCGCGTACGCGAGAGCGTGCGGCACGGGTGCGTGCGTGCGCGGTTTGCGTGATGTGATGCATCGCGAACGCGCGGTCAAAGGCGCGCGCGCGTGCGGGCGACGGCGTAGAGGGGTTGATTGGTTGTTGTGCGAGGCGGTTGGATCTCGCGCGGCGGTTCGACACACTCGACGAGCAACGCGAGCAATAGACTTTGACAAGACGAACGCGACGTACTGACGCGACACACGTTTGATTCATGACGCACTCATAGGCGATTGATATGTTGGATAAGCGCGAGAATTTACTTTCGAAGAAGATCGCGCAGGAGCTCGAAAAGGCGCGAGCGTTGAACCGCGCGAATAACAAACGTGGCGCTTTACAGTGTTTGAAGCGCAAGAAGTTATATGAGCAGCAAATAGAGTCGTTGGCGCAGCATCAATTGAAGTTGCAGGAGCAGGTGATCATGTTGGAAGGATCTAAGGCGACGGCGGAGACGTTTGGCGCGTTGCGTAGCGGCGCCGGGGCGATGAAACAGCTTGCCAGAGAAACCAACGTCGAGGACGTGGATGCGACGATGGATATGATTAACGAACAAACGGACAAAATGCGTCAAGTGCAAGAGGCACTCGGGCAACCCATTGGTTTCGCGGCAGAATTGGATGAGGATGAACTCGAGGAGGAGTTGGCGGAGCTCGACGCGCTCGAAGTCGAAGACAAACTCCTCGAACGCGAGCTCGAACGCGAGCTCGAAGAACCAGCGATGCCAAGCGTGCCATTACCATCCGTACCAGCAGCACCCGCCAAATCTTCCATCGATGCCGACGAAGAGGCTGAGCTCAAGGCTTTACAACGCGAAATGGAGCTCCTCTAACGACGCGTCGCGTCGTCGCGATACGCCTTTTCTCCGGCGAACCCCGCACCGCGCGCGCTTTTCCCGAGCGTGCTTGTAGTACCATATCTCTCATCACTAGCACACTCGCGCGCATTTTCCCAAACACGCCTCCAAACGCGCGTCCATCGAACGTAAAACTGTTCACCCACGACCTCGACCGCGCGTTCAATTTCAAATGTCAGACCGTTGAACGCCCCTGTTATGCGCCACTCGCGCGCGCGTCTACGCGCCATGTCACCGCCGGCGACGACCGCAGGCGACGCCCAGCCGATCACGTACGTTTTGAATTCCATGCCGCCATCGCTCGACGCGCGCGCGACGTCGCACTGACGACGCACTGACGCGCGCTTTTTCGTGTGTCTTTTCTGATGACAGGTGGGAGTTTTCAGCGCCGAAATACTTTGATTTCAACGCCGCCGAGGACGCGGATGACGACGGGTGGTTCGACAGCGCGGCGACGAAGGGTTTGTTGACGCCTAAGCGCGCGCTCAAGGGGTGGTCGACGAGGGGCGTGGCGAGTCCGACGGCTTCGCAGGACATTGCGGTGACGGATGCGAGGTGCGCGTTTATGGATAGTCCGCAAAGTCGAGGGAAGAATGGTGATATCGATCGCGCGGCGTCGGCAAAGAAGAAGGAGTTGAATGGGAAAGCGACGCCACGGACGGGCAACGCGCGGCTCGGGGCACCACAGCGAATGTTGGCTATGTCTGGGGTGAAGGCGTCGCCGGCGACAGGGACGAAGACGCCCGGCGTGCGTCGGTCGCCGAGACTTGCGTTATTAGCGCAATCGAGCGCGAAAAAATCGGAAAAGGATGCGAAAGTAACCTCGGCAGGGTCGTTAACGACGACAAAGGCGGCATCGAGTGTTGGTAATAACAGTCGGTACGCGGCTTCGAGTGGCGCGGTGAAGCGGTTGTTGAAATCGCCCAAGCCAAAGACGCCTCGCGCTGTTCGCGTTGCGAAGCTGAAGAATCAGACCAAGGCGATGACGACGGAAGAATTAAATTTCGAAGCATCGAAGCGCGCGCGAGCGGCCGAACAGGATCGCATGCGTCGTGAAAGAAAAATGTATGGCGCGCCGCCGCCGCCCGAGCCGACGAGTCGATTGACGACGCGAGCCACGAAGAACGTTGGCGTCGAACCCTTCCGCTCGCGTAAAGAAAAGCTTAGAGCATTCGAAACTGGCGGGCGTACTACGGACTACGAAGATCTCACGCTCATTCCGGCGCGTAAGGAGACCACGAAGGCGGTGAGTCCGTATTTTACCGCGACGCGTCGCAAAATTAAAATTCTCACCACTGAAGAGCGCGAGTTGCGAGACATCGCGCAGCATAAGGCGGCCATGGAGGAGGAAAGAAAGCGCCGCCGCAGCGTCTACACCCCATGTTATACCACAGTTCGATCAAAGGTGGCAATGGCGACGTCTACGGCGACGAGGCGGCCGACTGTAAAGGCGTCAGAGGCTCTGGTAGAGTACGACGCCGCTGACGAAACGCGCCGCGCTCGAGCGCGTAGAATCTCCGCGCCTTTGATGACGGACGTTCAAGTCACGCCTATCGAGCGCAAGCGCAAGCGCGTTTCAGTCACTGGTACGGTGCTCACGGAGATCACGCCGTTTAATTTGAATACTGAACAGCGTGGCGCCTACCACGCGCGAAAATTTGCGCGACAACTCGAGGAAGAGGAGGCGCGGCTAAAAAGCGCTCGAGCTCCATTTAAGCCCACGCCCATTCCGAGCGCACAGCGGAATGGTGTAGTGATCACCGGCGGTATGCTCGATACACTTCGTTCGTTGCGCAAGGCGCGTGCGGCGGCTGGTCGACGATGAGTTCTATCACAATTAGTAGCTTTTGTTAGACATTTGATATTCAACGCGCGAACGCGAGCGAGCGAACCGACGAGTACGCGGCGACTTTCGAGATTGTGTGCGCGCGCTTGCGTGATTATAAATTTGTGTTTCTTAGTATTGCATCATCTTCGCTAAAAAATCCAGGCTAACTTCCCGCCGCGGGCGCGGAAACAACGTTTCTGAAAGATGGTTTTTCGTCTGTTTTTCACGACATCGAACCGAGGAGCGCGTTTAATCGACTTCTTCGATGGTCGGGCCAGAGCTAGCGCCGGCGTCAGCGCCCGCACCCATGTCAGCACCCGGAGGGGCACCGCCAGCGTTTTGGTACATCTTGCTGATGATCGGATTGCACACGCCTTCCAACTCCTTGAGCTTGTCCTCGAATTCGTCAACTTCAGCCGTTTGGTTACCGTCCAACCAAGAGATCGCGGCTTCGACGGCGTCTTCGATGGTCTTCTTGTCATCGGCATCGAGCTTACCGCCAACGTTGGTGTCGTTCATGGTATTGCGCATGTTGTACGCGTAGTTCTCGACGGCGTTCTTGGCTTCAATCTTCTTCTTGTGCTCTTCATCCTCAGCCTTAAACTTCTCGGCGTCTTGAACCATGCGCTCAATGTCCTCCTTGGACAAGCGACCCTTGTCGTTGGTGATGGTAATCTTGTTCTTTTGACCAGAGCCCTTGTCTTCCGCAGAAACGTTGAGGATACCGTTGGCATCGATGTCGAAGCACACGTTAATTTGCGGAACGCCACGCGGCGCCGGAGGGATACCAGAGAGTTCAAACTTACCCAACAAGTGGTTGTCGCGCGTGCGAGAACGTTCGCCTTCAAAGACTTGGATCAACACACCCGGCTGGTTGTCAGAGTACGTGGAGAAGACTTGTTCCTTCTTGGTCGGAATGGTGGTGTTTCTCGGGATCAACACAGTCATGACACCGCCAACGGTCTCGAGACCCATGGAAAGCGGGGAAACATCGAGGAGGAGCAAGTCTTGCACCTTTTCGTTGCCTTCGCCAGACAAAATCGCCGCTTGCACGGCGGCGCCATACGCGACGGCTTCATCCGGGTTGATGGACTTGCACAATTCCTTGCCGTTGAAGAAGTCGGACAAGAGCGTTTGGACCTTCGGGATACGGGTAGAACCACCGACCAAGACGACTTCGTGAACTTGAGCCTTGTCAAACTTGGCGTCGCGCAAGCACTTTTCAACCGGGTCCATGCACTTGCGGAACAAATCCATGTTGAGCTCTTCAAAGCGAGCGCGAGTGATGGACGTGTAGAAGTCAACACCTTCGAACAAAGAATCAATTTCAATGGACGTTTGCGCGGTGGAAGACAACGTGCGCTTGGCACGTTCGCACGCGGTGCGAAGACGGCGGAGCGCCTTGGCGTTGCCGCTGATGTCCTTCTTGTTCTTGCGCTTGAACTCTTGCACAAAGTGTTGCAAGAGACGAGCATCGAAATCTTCACCACCAAGGTGCGTATCACCAGCCGTCGCCTTGACTTCGAAGATACCTTCTTCGATGGTCAACAAAGACACATCAAAGGTACCACCACCGAGATCGAAAATCAAGACGTTCTTCTCGGCGCCGTTGGACTCGTTCTTCTTGTCCAAACCGTACGCGATGGCGGCGGCGGTGGGCTCGTTAATGATACGCAAGCAGTTCAAGCCCGCAATAACAGCCGCATCCTTGGTAGCTTGACGCTGAGAATCGTTGAAGTACGCCGGCACGGTGACGACAGCATTCTTCACCTCCTTGCCCAGGTACGCTTCGGCGATTTCCTTCATCTTGACCAAAACCATGGAGGAGATTTCCTCCGCGGAGAACTTCTTCGTTTCGCCGTGGAAGTTCACGACAATCATCGGCTTATCCGCTTCGCCAGCTTCAACCTTGAAAGACCAGTCCTTCACGTCCGCTTGGACTTGCGGTTCAGAAAACTTGCGACCAATCAAACGCTTGGCGTCAAACACCGTATTCTCGGGGTTCATCGACGTTTGATTCTTCGCGGAATCGCCAATCAAGCGTTCGCTATCCGTGAACGCCACGTACGACGGCGTCGTGCGGTTCCCTTGATCATTCGCGATAATTTCAACTCTGTATTAATAGTATCATCAAAACACACACCCGTCAGTACACACGCACGCACACATCGCACGGCACGACGACGACGACGACCACGACCCGAGAAGGTCAACGAAAAAGAACACTCCAGAAGCCGATCGCGCCGCCGCGCGACGTCCCATCCACGCGCCCAATCCACGCGCGCGCCCACCGCGCGCGCCCGCCGACGCGCGAATCAAATAAAACATAAATCCACGCACGTCACCCGCGCGCGCACCGCACCGCCA
>Ga0181562_10001320_pt1 | contig 20134 bp, 11 predicted proteins | sample 011ome_26_FD_139344 | JGI IMG/M metagenome (GOLD analysis project Ga0181562, IMG submission 139344) | Coastal salt marsh microbial communities from the Groves Creek Marsh, Skidaway Island, Georgia - 011511BT metaG (megahit assembly) | ecosystem: Environmental > Aquatic > Marine > Intertidal...
CATCCGCTGGCTTTTTGATGACATTCAATACCACAGTTTGAACATTGGTGGATTGAGTGCTTTTCATGAGCCTCATTTCTTTATTTTCAACATCGCCGTAGAGGGTGATTGGCCAGGTCCAATTGGGCCGAATACCATCTTCCCTCAGTTCATGGTGGTGGACTATGTACGTGTATTTCAACAATAATCAATAACAATTACTAACCATAACAAATTAGCTTAACATGAAAAAAATCTACGCTTTATTGATGCTATTGCCAATGATGGCATGGGCTCAAAACGATGTTACTTTCATCGTAGACATGACTCAGTACACTGGGTCAACCGCTAACGGCGTGTTCGTTAACGGAACTTGGAACAGCTGGTGTGGCTCGTGTAACCCAATGAGTGATCCAGAAGGAGATAACATTTGGACTGTTACTTTGCCAATGCCAGCAGGTACAGATACTATCGAATACAAATTTACAGTTGACGGTTGGTCTGATGACGAGCAGTTCTCTCAAGGTGACCCATGTACTGTAACTGATCCTTCAGGTCAGTACACTAACCGTTTTGCGGTAATCACTAGCGATACTATCCTTCCTGGTTACGCTTGGGAAGATTGTAGTGGTGTTGCAGGTAAAGTTTACATGACTTTCCAAGTAAACATGAGCTACACTGCTGTTGATACTACAGGTGTATTCCTTGCAGGTGGTACAGGTTTCGGTAACCCAGGTGTAAACGAAATGTACCCTATAGGGGACAGCGTTTACTCTAAGACTCTTCGTGCAGATACTGGTTTCTACAGTATGTTCACATTCCTTTCAGCAAATGACCCATCTTGGGGTGCGAAAGAGAACATCGTAGGTAAGTCATGTGCTGCAGGTACATACTCTGATCGTGATATGGTAGGCTACAGTGCTACTAACGGTTTGATGGGCGATTTCCACTACCGCACGTGTTTCGGTGAGTGTACTACAGACGGTACTTGTCCAGCGCCACAGACTCCACAGAACTACACGTTCCAGGTAGACCTTAACGGTATCGCTGGTACGTTTACTACGCCATACGTTACTGGTACTATGGACGGATGGAGCGGTGGAACACATGCCATGACTGATGCTGACGCTGACGGTGTATGGGATGTAACTATTGCTTTGTTGCCAGGTTCTTACGAGTACAAGTTCACTTACGATAACTGGGCTGGTCAAGAACAATTCAACCCTGAGACTTCTGATAGCGTTTGTACGTTGACTACAGGTGCGTTCACGAACCGTTTGGTTACTGTTGTAGCTGGTGCGGATTCAACTTTGGACGTAAACTGTTGGGAAGTTTGTGGTGCTTGTGGTACTGATATCGGTATCGACGAAGCTGATGCAGCATTCGTTGTGAAGCCGAACCCAGCTTCTGATGTTCTTTTCGTTGAGGCTGCAGCTGGTACTTCTAAAGTAGCAGTATACAGTGTAACTGGTGCGCTAGTTATGGAGCAGTCATTCGACGGTGCTGCACGTTTAGATGTTGCTGCGTTGCCACGTGGTATGTACATCGTACGTGTTCAAAATGGAGCAAGCGAGCGTGTTGTACGCGTAGCGCTTAAATAATCACTTACCATTTGGTTAGTAAGTAAGTGTGGGGACCTGCGATTGGCGGGTCCCCTTTTTTATTTCGTAACTTTTCCCCATGCGATTTTTATCACTGCTTGTTGTCCTGTTGCTGTCCGGTGCATTATCCGGTCAAGGCATTCGACAAATTGGTTCAAACCAAGGCTTGGAGCACCCTAGCGTCTATGCGGTGGCTGCTGACGAGATTGGCTTTATATGGCTCGGAACACGAGACGGGTTATATAGATTCAACGACGGAACGGCCCAGAAAGTAGCCTTTTTAGACTCCACGAGTGTACGTCGCTCAACCAACGTGCAAAGCTTATGTGTTGCTCATGATTCCACCTTGTGGATCGGTTTGCAACAAGGCGGTTTGGTTGCTTTGGACCTATCGAACCTTCGACCTATTTCGGATTCGAAAATTCCGCAGTTGCCTGTAATGAGTTCCGTGGTGAGCTTGTTCGAAGACACTACACGTACATTGTGGGCGGGTACAGTTGGAGATGGTGTTTACCGACTTACCAGTGGTAGTAGAAGCTGGGAGCGCATAGCTTTTTCGACAGCGCCCGAGGATGTCGCTTTTGCCTTTGATTTTGCGCAGCAGGGTGATACACTGTGGCTAGCAACTTCAGGGAGTAGATTGCTGTATTGGGATATGCGACTCGGTATTGTGCGCGCTGCTGTTCAGAATGAGCGGTACACAAGTTACCGCAAGATGGTTGATGTATCGGAGGACATGGCGGTTTGGGCGGTAGAAGAACAGGGTGTGTTTGTGCACACAGCCAAGGGAGAGAAAAGCCTCCCGGTGCCTGAAGCGCTGGTAGATCAGCCGACGTTGTTTAATCCGCGTGATATTCTCATTGTGGATGGTGATATTTGGGTGAGTACCGACGGTGCTGGTTTGTGGAGATGGCGTGAGAATAATTGGACACAGTTTACTAAAAAAGACCCTCAACAAGGTTTGGTTACGGACCAATTTTACAACATCACTCGTATCAAAGACCAGCTTTGGGTAGGCTCCTTTAATGGCGGTGTGACGCTTGTGCCTTTGCGTGCATCTATCGCAAAACCTATCAGAAAGCCTAGTAGATTTATTTATACGAGTATTCAAAGTGCGCTAACACTCCAAGATGTTGGCCAGGAGCTTTGGGTCGGTTTTGACGGTGAAGGTTTAGTGCGTTACGCTTGGAATTCAGAAGCGCTGTTGCCGCTGGATTTTGAGTTGGAAGAACAGCCACGCGTGATCACTAGTATTCATTGGAATGGTGCCAATGAAGTATGGATTGGAACATTCAACGAGGGGATCTTTGTAGTGGACTCCTCGGGTCAGTTACAGCGACGCTTTGTCGCCTTTTCGGAGATAAGTGCTGGCCTCGGAAACAATAACATTTGGTCTATTGCGCCCGGACTGGGAGATTCCTTATACATTGGAACCCTAGGGGGACTCTACGTTTGGGACGGAGAACAGATGAGCATGCCTTGGAAAGATCCTTGGGCGCTGGGTCGTAACATTCTCGATATAGAGCGCGTAGGTTCCGAAATTTGGGTGGCCACGGAGTTTCAAGGAGTGTATTCGATCAAAGCTGATGGGTCGTATTCAAATTTGTCCATTCCTTATCCCGTTTTTGATCTGCATCATTACCAAGGGTATTTGTTCATAGGAACAGAAGGTGGTGGACTCTACAGAAGAGGCCAAGATGGAGTTCTGGATACCTTAATTCTTCCGGACAATTATGCTACTTGTTATGCGATTGAAGATTTTGGTGGGGATATCTATGCGTTGACAAGTATGGGCCTGATGCAGTTTGATGCTACAGGTGGCTTGAAGCACCAATTCACCCAAGAGTCTTTAGAATGTGGCTTGTTCAATCGCAAGGCCTTGATAAGTATTGGGGAGCACCTGTATATAGGAGGTGCAAAGGGGATTGTTGAGTTTATTCCGAATCCACAAAGTAATGTAGGGCCATCGCGTTTGGCCATCACGGGAGTTGCATTAGATAACGTTCCGGTCTCGGGAAGTGTTTATTTCTCAGGTACAACGACGCAACAACTAGAAATCGATGCTGGAAATAAGACGATTGAGGTACAGTATGAGCTCTTGTCACAGGGATTGAATACTCGTGCCTTGGTGGAATACCGCGTGCTGGGTTTGAGTAACGAGTGGTCGGAATTGAGTCCATCGAGTAGATCTGTTTCGTTGAGCAACCTCGATCCGGGCGCATATACCTTGGAGTTCCGCGTTCAGAACGAGTTGAGTTCGGCTTCTACAGTGCTCTCTTTACAGCTCGTGCAAAAGGCGTTTTATCACCAGAAACTCTGGTTTAAATGGACCATGGGAATCCTCATATTCTTAGGTTTTGCCGGGATTGCAGCGGTCATTCAAGAGCGCCAATTACGTGCGACAAGATTGAACTTGCTTGAAACCGAAAAAGAACTACTCGCTACGAAAGCCACCGCAATGGAGGCGAAAGCGAAAGAGAAAAGTGATGAGTTGAATTTCCAATTGCTCAAAACCTCTTCACGTGTGGAACTCCTCAAAGAGTTTAAGCAACGATTGGAGCAGGAGACTTCCAAGCCTAACCGGTCGGATGAGACGGTTTCGATGCTGAGGGGGCTGATTCGAGAGCTCAATCGCGAATTGCAGAGCGAGAACTATTGGGACAATTTCGAACAGAATTATCGTGACCTTCACGATGAATTTTCAGAGCGTTTGGTGGCCATCCATCAAAAATTGACCAAAGGGGAGGTGCGTTTGAGTTACCTCATACGACAAAAGATGAATAATAAAGAAATCGCAACCGTGCTAAATGTGAGTCCTGCAGCGGTTGAAAAGGCGAAATATCGTCTAAAAAAGAAGATTGAATTGTCCAAGACGGACTCGCTAGATGACTATATTCAAGGTCTTTAGTGATTGTCCGACTATTGTCCGGTATCACTATTTGTTCCGATAATCAACTCTGTGCACTTTTGCTCATGAGTTAACGACGTAGAGCTGGTGAGAAAGGTTCTGCACAATAAAGTAAGGGCGGATTCAGTCATGAATCCGCCCTTGTTTTTTTTCTAGTAATTCGTGACTTGCAACGCTACTTGGCTTAGTGAATAGGCCCATTGCCCAGCCATAGTTCTTGCAGTTGCAATTCACGAGCGTTAGGCTCTCGTGCGAAACGTATGAAATGACCCTTAGCGCCTTTTTCATAACGAACGGTGTATGGGATTTCGATAGTCGTACCGTCGCGAACGATTTCAATAGGCACTACGGTGCCTTCTGTTACGCCTCCATAAGGGTTTTGCGTAAGTTCTTTGCTGCGTTCAACGCGGTCTCCTTCTTGCAAACCGAGGAATTCTTTCTTTCCTACTTTTTTGATAACCACGGCGTTGGTTCCTCGAACCCGTTTGGCCTTCACGTCATTATCAGAGATGGGATCCACCACGAGTGGACCAACGTAAGAGCGATCATAGTGGATGCCTACCTTGCTTAAATATTCTTTTACTGGAAGATCTTGGTTACCTGTAACATAGCGATCAAAGAAGGATTGAAGATCCGGGTGGACGAGAGCGACAAACTCTGCAATAATTTCCTCGTCTTTGAAGCTTTTTTCTGCACCGTAACGCTCGCGCAATTCGAGTATGACGTCTTTTAGCGTCATTTTTCCCTGAGTCAATTCCATGATGCGAATGTCCAAGAGGGCGCCAATGACCGCCCCGCGTTGATACACCTGCGGGTACTGCTTTTTATACGGCTTGTCGAGGACGTTTGCACTCATCTCGGTAAAAGACATTTTATCGTTGGGAAACTTAGCGCTAGTGACCAATTTTTCCCGCAGCAAACTGCGGACGTATTGGTCTTTGGAGATTACGCCTCCTTTCACTTGACTGATGCCTGCGAAATATTCAGTGACGCCTTCATACAGCCACAGGTGTTCACTCATCTTTGGGTCGATGTAGTCGAAGTGGCCAATTTCCTCACTGTGCAGCCCTAGCGGCGTTAGGATATGGAAGAATTCATGGATACAGACATCGGCCATATCGTCAAGTACTGAATTGCCCCCAAAATCTGGAAGGAAGTATACAGAACTATTGCCGTGTTCGAGTGCACCGAAGCCCTTTCCGGATAATTGGCGAACGGCTTTAAGAACCATTTTAAGACTGAACTCTGATCCGTTAAACAGCCCTTCGAATTCAGTGTAGTCTTTGATGTAGAAAATAAAGGCATAATCCTTTACCGGTAGCTCTCCCTCAAGGAATTCCTCTATGGCGCCCATACTGGTTTTCACGGCGCCGTATATTTCATCAGAAAGTTCTCGACCGTTCTCGGTAAATACGCTAATGGTCACTCGGGCTCCTCCTAAACGAAAGCTCGTGGTATCAGGTTTGCTGACCATTACAGGGCAATCCAGAAAGTGGTGGTAGTTACGTGCATTAAAGACTTGCGTATTGCCGTAGGTATAGCTTTCCATGGCGCTAATACCGTAAAGAGTAGGGCTCTTGACTACCTCTAAAGTAACCGGTAGCTCTTCCATTCCTTCGAAAAAACCAAAGTACCCAGCGTTATTTAGCAAGAAGTTTCTACGCTCTTGATTGTTTGTTCCTGCGGGTTCGAAGACTTTGTTTTTACGAATCTTAGCGTCGAAAGTATCTTCTGCCCAATATTCAATGCGATGTGGTTTCCCATAGATGTAGTAGCTGTTGCCTTTCTTTTTCACTTTCAACAGGTTGCTTTTTTCGTCATAGGCTAAAAAGTCGTGTATGAAACGGCCAAAGTCCAAAGTGGCATAGGTACCAGGAATGGTTGCCGGGAAGTGAAAAGCGTATTGTCCATCAGTCGCATCGCCGAGACCTACGGCGCTCGCGTCAACGCTAACTTTCACTCGGTCATTGATGACTTTCGTGATATCAATAGAGTAGGAATGAACGCCAGTCTTTTGGCTAAAGCCCAAAAAGGGAAGTGCGGTGAGAAGGATAACAAAAAATTGCTTTTTCATCGGTAGGAGTTTTCTATACTTCGGATAAAGATAAAAATCGCACGCACAAAAAAAGCCCTGCTCTTTGTGACCAAAGAACAGGGCTAGCAACACTAAAAGAAATTGATTAAGCGGCTGCTTTCTCTCCTGAACTGTTAATAGCTAAAGAGTAGATGACAAGACCAAATCCAATTTTATTTACGGCATCACCGATGTTGTATACCACGTCCATGTAGGCAGAAGCCGTAGCTGGATCAGATACTAACTGCATACCGAACAATCCTCCAGGTGTTCCTAGGATATATCCAAGCGGGTAGATTGCCCATCCGACGAGGACGAACCAGAACAATACCTTTACGGCTTTGGCTACGGCAGGACCTGCGTTTTGGGCCAATTGGGCCACCTCGCCTTTCCAAACCAACCATACAATGTAGAAATAAGCTGCACCCGAGATTACACCCCACATAACAGACTGCTCACGGTAGATTGTTTCTCCGAAGTACCCCGTAACGAGCATGATCACAGAAGCTGCGATTAACTTCCACAACAAACTCATTTTGGCTCCAGCCTTCTTGGTGATTAAGTAGAACTCAACACACATCAATGGAACGGTTAACGTCCAATCCACATAACGGAAGAATGTTGGTGAGTCTCCTGTTTCGAAGTGGTAGCTTCTCATATAGTAGTAGTGTACGAACGCGATAAACGTGATCAATCCACTAACCAGTAAAGAGGTACGCCACTTCTTGTCCACGTTCCACATTTCAAAGAAGAAAAATACGGAAGCGGCCATCATTGCCATGGTCCCCACAAAGAATGTGAAGGAGGTAATGGTGGTAATGTCTGTGTAAGCTGTAAGATCTACAGCCGACCCGCCAGCAGTTACGCTAGCCAGTGTAGTTGATAAAGACATGGTAATAGTTTTTAAAAGGTTATATGACCCTTTAAACTGAAAACGTAAATGATTGTTCAGAGAATTTTGAAAAATGAGTGTTTACACTCAAAGCCTGTAAGTAACATCATATGAATGAGTTAAATTAATTTTTAACTGCGCAAACAATCCGTTTGTTTTAAATGTTTGATTCAAAATAAAAAGAGTCATAAATACATTTAATTGGATACAATTGCCCTCATAGGATTAGGTGCTTCCAACGCATTGTTGTTGATCGAACTGCAAAAACGCGGTTTGATTCAGGATGTTGATGTTCTTGTTTTTGACTCTTCCAAGAAGCAGGTCAATGATAAAACATATTGTTTTTGGGCACGGCCCCAGGAGCGAATCGTGCTCGATTTACAGGAATTGATTTTCAAATCTTGGAACTCCGTAAAGGTGGCGGACAGGGTCGAGAACCTCGATCAGATGAACTATTACATGGTTGAGAGTCGCCGATTGTACCAGGAGGCAAAGTCCATTATTGCGCAACATGCAAATGTCAATTTTATAAACGCTTCGATTGATGAAGTACAGGAAGTACCCGATAAAGTGCTTCTCCGTTCAAATAGGGGCTGCTATTTGGTTGACCGCATATTTGATAGTAGGCCTGGGGTGATCGATGAAGAAATCGGTGCTACCGTTTGGCAAAGCTTTAAAGGTTGGAAGATTGAAACCGATGCTGCTGTTTTTGATGAGCGCACCTTTACTTTAATGGACTTTGAGGTCCCTCAAGACGGGGGTACGCAGTTTGTGTATGTCCTTCCGTTCAGTGCAAATCAAGCTATGATCGAGTTGACTCGCTTCTCTAATGAACTCCTTGAAGATCAAAGAGCGGAGGAGCTTTTGACCCAATATTGTCAAGCTTTAGAAAAAGGCTACACAGTTGTGGGAATGGAGCAGGGCACCATACCCATGACACAAGATGTATTGGTGGACCAAAGCCATCCGCGTATGGTATCGATGGGCGGTCGACGAGGGCTGATTAAAGCAACTACGGGATATGCTTTTAAAGCGATGCATGAGGATGCTCGAGCGGTTGCTTCGACCTTCGGTGATCAGGCACCGTCTCAAAGTCGCAAAGCACCTGGAAAATTCACACGCTTTCATTTTTACGACACGTTGCTGTTGATTTTGTTGAAGTTGCGTCCTTCCTGGGGTAAGGAGATTTTTACCAAATTATTAGTCAGTCAACGCGCATCTTCTGTTTTTACTTTTTTGGAGGAGCGTTCGTCCATCTCCTGGGAGGTTAATATGTTCGCTCAGTTGCCAATTTTAAAGTTCCTGTGGAGCATAGGTTACTTAGTCCTGTTCAAGCTGCGAAAGCATGCTTGGCGGTTTGCTCCGCTTCTGCTGACCTGCGTTGCAACGGTTCTTCAATTCTACTTTCCTCAGCACGTAATCCCTGTTGTGGGAGGGGTGCTGCTCATAATGCTTTTTACAGTAGGAATCCCCCACGGGGCATTAGATGCCTATTTGGAAAAGCGAAGCGACCGTCTTTCGGTTTTTGTGTTGAAGTATTTGGGAATTATGGCCTTGGCCCTGCTCGTTTGGTGGGTTGCTCCGGTCATAGCTCTAGTTGCTTTTATTGCATACAGTGCGTGGCATTTTGGACAAACGGATTTGGAAGAATGGGAAATTTCTTCTCCCGTGCTGTCCCTCGTGTGGGGTTTGATGGTTATGGTTTTGCTTCTTTTGCCGCACTGGGATGAGGTGCTTACCGTTCTTGAGGTTATTGGGATTGATGCTGCCAAAAGTGTTCCTGCGGCCCCGCGTGCTTTCCTCGTGATTATCGAAGTACTGGCCTTTTGTTTAGCGGTATGGCAACGTTCTTGGAAATGGTTGCTCACGGCTACGACGTTGCTGGCAACTTCTGTACTCCCTCTTATGATTGCTTTTGGGGTATATTTCGTGCTGGGTCACAGCGTTGTGGGATGGCGTCATTTGAAGGTACGTCAGAATTGGTCCACAGTCCAGATGTGGAAACGCGCCTCGCCATTTACGCTGGGTGCTTTTGTGGTATTCGCGGTGATGCTGACCACGGCCAGGGTTACCTCGCTGACTGAATATTTTGGCACAGGAATGGTTTTTATCAGCGCATTAAGCCTGCCACACGTGGTGTACATGTCAGATTTTTATCAGAAAAGTCGCGCTACACTCCATGGGCCACGCCGCTAAAGTCTAGGCCAATTTCTTTTTCAAAGTAATGTGCGTGATTTCCGGCCACATACCCACGCGTCCGGGGAAAGCTAAAAATCCAAAGCCACGATTGACGTGAAGGATTTGTCCGTCATCTTCCGGATAAAGTCCAGCCCATTTCGGGTATTTGAATTTTACGGGTGACCATTTGATCCAGCCAGGAATCTCGATGCCAAACTGCATACCGTGAGTGTGGCCGCTTAAAGTAAGGTGGATCTTTTTGTTGTGCTGCTTGACCTCCGCATCAAAGTGCGACGGATCGTGGCTCAGCAATACGGTAAAGGCGTCCTCAGGAATGCCGGCTAACGCTTGGTTTAAGTCGCCATATTGTGGGAAGGGGGGCAGTCCCCAATTTTCTACTCCCGCCAAATAAAGGCGCTGTCCGTCGCGCTCAAAATAGCGGCTTTCGTTCAATAGCAAGTCCATGCCCATCTCACCGTGAATGGCTTTGAGACGGTCGAGATTTTGCACTTTTTCTTCGGCGGTAGGAAAGCGCCAGTAATCGCCATAGTCGTGGTTCCCTAAAATGGAGAACACACCAGATTTTGCAGAAAGTCGCTTAAAGGTGTCGATCCATGGCTCAGCTTCACTAGCTACATTATTGACTAGATCTCCGGTGAACATGATGGCATCGGCACCGAGCTGGGTGACCATGTCTACGCCGTACTGTACTTTTTCTTGGTTGTCAAACGACCCGCTATGCACATCAGAGATCTGTGCGATAGTAAAGCCATCGAATGCTTCTGGTAGGTCTTCGAACTCCAAAGTATGGCTGAGCACGCGGTAGCGGTAGCGCCCCTTCCAGATACCATCAATAATCCCGATGAAAGGGATTGCAGCGAGACCAAGTGCGAATTGGGAGATGAAGGTGCGGCGCTCTGGCATCACAGTAGGCTGTGTGGTGGCGGCGCGAAAAATGAATTGGCCCAGACGGACGATATCTTCAAGAAGTAGTGGTAGAATCGCAACGAGTTTCGGGACAGAAAGCAGAATGGTCACACCCATGAGTGCCCCTAAATATTTGTAATCGACTTTTCCTGAGCTCATCATCACACTTATGGTAACGCTGAAAACGATGTAAGCGGCGGTAATTCCCCAATAAATCCAGGGTGTCGCGGGGCTTTTAAAGGCGGTTTTGAAGGCTTGAAAGGCGTAGGCGTCTATGGCTAAGACAAATCCTAAAGTAAACAGGATTCTAAAGATCATAATGTCAGATTGTATACTCAGTAACAACGCCATCAGTAGGGGGATTGTTTTGCGCTACAAAACTCGCTATTTCGACTTAAGTAGCTAACTTACATCCTCATATTTTTTAGTGACCAATTATTCTGTAACTCCATGGGTCAACAAACGCCAGATACCGACAAAAAACTCTTCCTTTTAGATGCTTATGCGCTCATTTTCAGAGCGTATTTCGCGTTTGCTAAAAACCCCAGAATCACCTCGACGGGACTCGACACAAGTGCCATTTACGGCTTTACGAGTGCCTTGCTGGATTTACTTTCAAAAGAAAATCCGACGCATATCGCCGTTTGTTTTGATTTGCCGGAGCCTACAGAGCGACATGAGATCTTTCCGGAATACAAGGCCAACCGCGATGCAACGCCAGAGGCGATAAAATTGGCGGTGCCCTACATCCATAGAATTCTTGAGGCATTCGACATTCCGGCCATTGGGGTTAGCGGATATGAGGCAGATGATGTGATTGGAACATTGGCGAAGAAGGCCGAGAAAGAAGGCTTCACCACCTATATGATGACGCCCGATAAGGATTTTGGCCAATTAGTCTCTGAAAACATTTTCATGTTCCGTCCCGGGCGCGGTGGAAACCCACCGGAGGTTTGGGGCGTAGAGGAAGTTTGCGAAAAGTTTGGATTGGCGAATGTGGACCAAGTGGTAGATTACTTGGGAATGATGGGTGATGCCGTGGATAATATTCCTGGACTCCCGGGCGTGGGTGCAAAGACAGCGACAAAGCTGTTGGCACAGTACGGAAGTCTCGAGCAAACCCTCGCACATGCCGATGAGATCAAGGGGAAACTTGGTGAGAAAATTCGCGATAACGCAGAGCAAGGATTGCTCTCGAAGAGATTGGCGCGCATCATCACAGATGTTCCAGTGGAACTTAGCCCGGAGACCCTAACTCGTGAGGAATGGGACGGCGATGCCCTGCTGGATATTTTTGAAGAACTGGAATTCCGAACCCTTGGACGTCGACTGGGCTTGTCTCGTGAGGGGCAGCAAAGTGGTGAAGAGGCGCCAAAGAAAGCCACTAAAAAAGTGACTCTGGCCTCTAACGATCAGATGAGCCTCTTTGGCGGAGGAGCTCCTGCTTCTTCGGAGGAAGAAACCCAAGAGATAGCCACTGGTGGAGGTCTTTCCACTGCTAGCGATACCCCACATGTGTACCAGCTTATCGAACATCTAGATGAAGCGCGTGATCTTGCCAATCTGCTCGCGGAAAAATCTTCGGTTGCTTTTGATACCGAAACCACTTCACTCAGTGTGTTGGATGCGGAGCTGGTAGGGATGAGTTTTTCTTTCGAGAAAGGCAAGGCTTACTATGTGGCTGTTCCAAGCGAACGTGCAAAGGCGCAAGAATTTGTGGATGCTTTTGCGCCGTTTTGGTCGGCAGATGGTGTGGAAAAAATTGGTCAAAACATCAAATACGACTTGAGCGTATTGATGAACTACAACATCGAAGTTCAGGGGCCATTATTCGACACCATGATTGCGCATTATTTGATTCAGCCGGACATGCGCCACGGGATGGATATTCTTGCCGAAACGTATTTGAATTACAGCCCAATTTCAATCGAGTCCTTGCTCGGGAAAAAAGGGAAGAACCAGAAAAACATGCGCGATTTACCGCCCAACGAGGTGGTAGAATACGCTTGTGAAGATGCGGATATCACCTTCCAACTCAAGCAGATTTTCGAGCCGATGCTCAAAGAGACGGACGTGGATTCGGTGTTCAGAACCATTGAAATGCCATTAGTTCCGGTGCTTGCTCGTATGGAGCGTGAGGGGATTCGCGTCGATGTAGGTGCGCTGAACAGTTTCAGCACAGAATTAGGGGCGTTGATCGATGCCGTCGAAAAAGAAATTATTGAGCTCGCCGGCCGTCCCTTCAATGTGGGTTCTCCGCGCCAATTAGGCGAAGTCCTCTTCGAAGACCTTCAGCTGATGGAAAAGCCGAAGAAGACCAAAACCGGACAGTATGCAACGAGCGAGAATATTCTTGAGGGATTGCGCAAAGTGCACCCAATAGTAGATAAAATCTTGACTTTCCGAGAGCTGAAAAAATTGAAAAGTACTTATGTGGATGCGTTGCCGGAATTGGTCCATGCAAAGACCGGTCGAATTCATACGAGCTTTAATCAAACTGTTGCTGCAACTGGGCGACTTAGTTCGACCAATCCTAACCTTCAGAACATTCCGATTCGTTCCGAAAACGGCAAACGCGTTCGTGCCATGTTTGTGCCGGGTGACGACGACCATATATTACTCGCGGCGGATTACAGCCAGATAGAATTGCGCGTGATTGCTGCACTTGCAAAAGATGAAGCCATGATCGCAGCTTTCAAAGCAGGTGAAGATATTCACCGAGCTACTGCTGCCAAAGTCTTCGAGGTTGATCTCGAAGAGGTGACGCGCGAGCAACGCTCCAATGCGAAAACCGTGAACTTTGGAATCGTCTATGGAGTCAGTGCCTTTGGATTGAGTCAACAAACCGACATGAGTCGTAAGGAAGCCAAAGCCGCTATCGATGGGTATTTTAGAACCTATCCAGGAATCAAGAAATACATGGACGATCAAATCGCATTTGCACGCGAGCACGGCTATGTAGAAACCATCACCGGCCGCCGTCGCTATTTGAAAGATATCGAAAGTCGCAATGCAGTTGTCCGTGGACACAGCGAACGCAATGCAGTAAATGCACCGATCCAAGGGTCCGCTGCCGATGTCATTAAACTAGCAATGATTCGTGTAGACCGAGCGATGCGTGAGGCGGGCATGGCCTCGAAAATGCTCTTGCAGGTGCATGATGAATTGGTTTTTGACGTCGTGAAATCTGAGCTTGAGGCATTGAAGTCTTTGGTCGTTGAACACATGGAAGCTGCCATTTCGCTTGAAGTACCTATGGTTGCAGAGCTCGGCACGGGTGATAACTGGCTAGAAGCACACTAAAAACCCAATTTTTAGCGGCTAAACAATGATGTTGTGATCCATTCGGCGCATCGGCTAGGATTATTTCAAGGAGTGAACAGTTATTTGGCATTATTGTTGTAGCTATGCAACAATCTTTAGCAAGGCATGGAATTGGATTCAAATGACATTACTAGCAGCCTAGGTTTTCTCACCGGCAAGGTTCATCGTTCGATGCGCGAGGCCATGGGGCGTGCCTTGGCGAATGAGGGTATTGACATCAACACTTCTTATATGCCTTTTTTCGGCTGCTTGATGTTGCATCAAGGAGGGCCGTTAAATCAAAGTGAATTGACCGAGGTGATGGGTATGGACCGTCACCGCGTTTCTCGCATGGTCAAAGAACTTCAAGACAAAAAATGGATTCATACTTCACCTAATCCGGAGAATCGACGTGAGAATATCGTCGCATTGACCGAAGAAGGTCAGGCGTTATTGCCGACGATAGTTCGCTGTGGAAAGCGCGTTCGCGAGGCGGCGACAGAGGGACTGACTCGGGTGGAATTGGATCTATTGAAAAATGCACTGAACAAAATCAACAACAATCTGAATAACAGCGAATTATGAAAGTCGTAAAAAATGCAATCATTGCGGTTGTGATCCTCATCGTAGGAATACTTGCTTCGAAGAAACTCGGTAGTATGTCGCAGAAGGAGGAAATCAAGGAGGATACCCGCAAGATGGAACTTCGCGTGGTAACGGCGGATACGGACACTATTGCAGTGCCGTTGAAGGTCTATGGAAAGCTCGCCGCGGTGGATCGCACCAGCGTATTGGCGGAGGTTAGCGGTATCTTCCGCGGTGGTGATCGCTCTTTCTTGGAAGGGACTTCGTTTAAAAAGGGCGAGGTATTGATCCAATTAGATAACGCCGAGGCACTAGCAAACGTGATGAGCCTAAAAGGCAATTTCATCAATGCGCTACTCGGTGTACTGCCGGATATCAAGCAAGACTACCCGCAGGATTACGAGCGATTTGCAGCCTATTATGAGGCGTTGAGTTTAGAATCTGCTCTGCCCGCACTGCCTGAGGCTGCCGGCAAGCTTGAAAAATTCCTGATCGCACGTGGTATGCCAAGTGCTTACTATCAGGTAAAGAGTGCTGAAGAGCGTCTTGAGAAATTTGCCATCAAAGCACCGTTCGATGGCGTAGTTGCTACAGCGTTAGTTAAACCAGGGAATCTGGTTTCTCCGGGTCGCGCACTTGGTACATTCCTTTCGACGAAGAGCTATGAGATGACCACCGCGGTGACATTATCTTATGCAGATCAGTTGACCATCGGTCAAAAAGTCAATTTTACTTCGCCGGATATTGAAGGGAATTGGACTGGATCAATCGCGCGCATCGCACCTGTTGTTGACGCAGCGACGCAAAGTGTTTCCATCGTGGTTCGCGTAAGTGGAAAGGATTTACGCGAGGGCATGTACCTCACGGGACAGGTGCAAGGACTCGAAGTACGCGATGCTCTGAAGGTTCCTGCCTACATGGTTTCCGATAATGAATATGTGTACACCATCGAGCAGGACAGCGTCTTGCAGCGCAAAATGATCGAAGTCGTAGAGTGGCTCGACAACGAAATCATCATCACAGGACTTCCATCGGGTACGTTGCTCGTGGATGAGCCAACGTTGAAAGCTGCTTCAGGACTCGTTGTTACCCCAGTGAAATAAGGATATGAAGAAGTTAATAGAATTTTTCATCAAATACCCCGTCGGTGTCGATGCACTACTGATCGGGTTCTTCCTGTTTGGCTATATCAGCTACAATCATTTGAATACCACCTTTTTCCCGTTGGTGGAATCGCGCAATATTACCATTAGTGCGGTATACCCAGGGGCATCTCCGGAGGAGATCGAGGAAGGGGTGATTAACAAAATTGAGCAAAACCTCAAAGGCTTGACAGGGGTGGAACAGTATACCTCCACTTCGAATGAAAACCGCGGAACCATTACGGTAGATGTCATCAAAGGCTATGATGCCAATATGGTGCTGGAAGATGTCAAAAACGCCGTTGAAAATGTAGCTTCATTCCCAACAGGTCTCGAGCCTGTGCGTGTTGCCAAACGAGAAAACCTTACGCTGGCCATGAGCATGGCGCTTACCGGTGAGGGCGTGGATTTGCACAGTTTGAAAACCGAAGCACGCCGCATTGAGCAAGAGCTGCGTTTAGCAGAGGGTATATCTAAAGTTTCTTTGAGTGGGTTTCCTGCCGAAGAAATCGAAATCGCTCTTGACAAAAGTACGCTTCGCAAATATGATTTGACCCTTTCTCAAATCGCGGCAGCATTGCGTGCCACGAATTTAGATATCACCGGAGGTACCATTAAAGGGACTCAGGAGGAGATGTTGATTCGTTCGCGCAACAAAGAATACGATGCTCAAGAACTGCAAAATGTGGTTGTATCGAGCCGACCAAACGGGGAGACGATCCGATTAAAAGACCTCGGCGAGGTGCGTAACCGTTGGGAAGACAGCCCTTCACGTGCAGCCTTTAATAGTATTTCATCTGTTGAGATTACTGTAAACAACACGGATCAGGAGGATTTGCTGCAGACCTGTGACTACTTGCGCAACTACATTCAAGAGTACAATGCGAAGACCGATCACATGCAATTGGATATCATCACTGACTTTTCGGTGACCCTCCAACAACGCAAAGAATTGCTCTTTGAAAACGGTCTTCTAGGGTTCTTCTTAGTCCTTATTCTATTGGCGTTATTTTTGAATCTGCGCTTGGCATTCTGGGTGGCTATTGGTATTCCGGTTTCGTTTGCAGGGATGTTCATTTTAGCCACTTTCTTTGGTATCACTATCAATGTCATCTCTCTCTTTGGGATGATTGTTGTGATTGGGATTCTCGTCGATGATGGTATTGTCATCGCAGAGAATATTTATTCCCATTTCGAACGTGGTAAGCCACTCCTAAAGGCAGCGCTCGACGGTACAGTAGAGGTCATTCCTTCAGTGGTTAGTGCGGTGCTTACCACTATTATTGCCTTCTCGTCGTTCTTCTTTTTGGACGGACGTGCAGGGGACTTCTTCTCGGAGATGTCCTTCATCGTTGTGGCGACCTTGGCGGTATCACTTGTGGAAGGATTGTTATTCTTGCCGGCTCACTTGAGTCATGCAAAACTTGAGCGCAATGCAAAGATGAACCCGGTGCAGAGCGCTGCTACCAATGCGCTTTTTAAATTCCGTGATCGCTTTTACGGTCCATTTTTACGCTGGTCTTTGCACAATAAAATCATTACATCAGCTTTTTCTTAGCGATCATGTTTGTGACCTTTGGCGCTATTGGTGGTGGTATTATCCGTACTCAATTCTTCCCGTTCATTGAGCGTGACAACCTCAATATCAGCTTGGACATGCCGGCAGGTACGAATGAGGCGGTTACACAGCGCTGGATTGATCATATTGAAGACAAGGTTTGGGAGGTAAACCAGAAGTATAAATCTGAGCGCGAGGACAGTCTCGATGTAGTCAGAGCCGTTCAGAAAAACATGGGGCCAATTTCGTCCAAGGCCCGTCTCAATGTCATCTTGCTCGATTCAGAGACGCGACTTACTCCCTCGTTCCTTATTCAAAACGATATCCGCAAAGCGGCAGGTGAGATTCCAGGAGCTGATAACGTGAGTTTCGGTGGCGCTCAAGCTTTCGGAAAGCCGATATCTATCTCCCTAGTGAGTTACGATCTCGAGGAACTCAAAGCCGCTAAGGAAATGCTCAAGACCAAGCTCAAGGGTATGGAAGCGCTTGCCGATGTAGTCGATAACGACCAAAAGGGAATCCGTGAGGTGAGCTTAGAATTAACGGACAAAGCACGTTACCTCGGACTGACTCCGGGTGGCGTGATGAGCCAAATCCGTGAAACCTTCTTTGGAGCCCAGGTGCAACGTTTGCAGCGAGGCGAAGACGAGGTAAAAGTATGGGTACGCTTGAATGAGAAGGACCGTAAGCAATTGTGGGATCTCGAGGAGTTGCCAATAAGTACGCCGCAAGGAAACGTACCTCTAAGGGAATTGGCCACCTATACCATCGAGCGTGGTACGGTAAACATCAATCACCTCGACGGACAGCGTGAATTCCGCGTGGAAAGTGATCTATCCTCTCCAAACGGGTCGGCTCCGGCACTATTGAGTCAAATCAAATCGGACATCCTACCGGAGATTTTTGCGAAGTATCCGTCGGTAAATGCGCGCTACGAGGGCCAGCAGAAAGAGAGTCAGAAAACCCAAAAGAGTTCACAGACGGTGATGCCGTTGATCCTCTTTTTGATCATTTTGACCATCACTTTCACCTTCCGTTCTCTAGTGCAAACCATCGTCATCATGCTGTTGATTCCATTGAGTTTGACGGGTGTAGCGTGGGGACATTACTTACACGGTATGCCTATGTCCATCCTCAGTTTCCTAGGTGTGGTCGCGCTCATCGGTATCATCGTGAATGATTCACTGGTACTTGTGAGTAAATACAACATCAACGTAAAGTCGGGACAAGGGGTATATGATGCCATATACAACGCCGGTGTAAGCAGGTTCCGTGCGATTTTCTTGACCACGGTAACCACTATCGCAGGTCTTGCACCGCTCATCTTTGAAACCTCATTCCAGGCCCAATTCCTGATTCCAATGGCAGTTTCCATTGCATACGGGATCGGTTTTGCCACAATGCTTACCCTAGTGGTATTGCCTTCGATGATGGCACTGGTAAACGATGCCCGTGTACTTATCCGCCACATCTGGACCAATGAAAAGCCTACTCGTGAGGAAGTCGAGCCGGCTATCATAGAGATGAAAAGCGAGCAATATTTTGAAAACATGAAAAACCATGCACACGATGAATAAGTACCTAACCTTACTCAGCCTGGTGCTCAGCACCACTTTGGGTGCACAAAGTGTGATCACCCTTGACGAGGCGTTATCTAGTGCATTGGAGCACAATCACGAGATATACATCGCTGATGTTACCGCACAGCAAGCGGCCAATTCGGCAACGATCGGTAACGCAGGAATGCTTCCTTCGGTGAATGCCTCGGCAGGTACAAACGCAAGCAATCAAAATTCTAATTTGGAATTTGCCACGGGCCAAACGCAAGATGTGAAGGGTGCTCAATCGCTCAGTCAGAATGCGTCGATTGGCGTCAGTCAAGTGCTGTTTGCAGGAGGTCGTATCCAACGCAGTTACGCGCTGCTCAAAAAGTCGAAAGAAGCGGCAAACATGAGCTACCGCCAAGCTTTGGAAACGACAGTGGCTAGCGTATGGTCTCAATACATGGGTATCGCCCTACTTCAAGAGTCTGTTGAGGTGGCACGCAAGAGCGTGGCTATTTCACAGGAGCGCTATAACAAAGCGGAATTGACCAATGACCTCGGAGGGTCAAACTCAACGGATTTGCTTGCTGCTGAGGTAGACTTGAATCGCGATCGAGTCAACCTCTTAGACCTGCAAGCACAGCTCGATGCAGCACGCAATACCTTCGCCGCCTTTGCGGGACTCTCTACGCGCGAGTTTGTCGTAGTAAAGAACCCGTCTTTGGACCATGCTGAGATTAGCGAAAGTGTGGAGGAAATCATGGCCGTGGTCAACCAACAAAATGCAGCGCTGCGACTTTCTGAAATATCTGCGGAAACGGCAAAGCTGCAGCAAAAGCTCCAACAATCCTCGCTGTTTCCTTCCATCAGCGCCAACGCGAGCTATGGTCTTAACCAAAGCCAGGCGGAAGCCGGTTTTCTAACGGCTCAACAGGTCACAGGGTTCACCGCAGGAGTGAGTATGCAATACTCGCTTTTCTCAGGTTTTCAGAGTGCTACTCAACGTCAAAATGCGGCATTGGAGTCGTTGAAAGCTACGCGTCGACTAGACCAAGTTCGTGAGACTATGGAGAACACTGTGCGCAATGCATACCGCATGTATCAAAATGCCCAGCAAGTCGCCACATTAGAATCCGCAAATGCAAAAGTAGCCTACCAGCGCTTCGAGAAACTCCAGGAGCTGTATGCCTTAGGTCAAGCTTCAAGCTTGGAGCTTCGCCAGAGTCAGCTTTCTTGGATGGCTGCCGAGCAAGGGAAGATGAGTGCCCAATTCCGCGCTACTAACGCACAAATCGCACTTCTCCAACTCATGGGGAGCATTCACCCGAAATAACCTCTTGGGCTTTGTCTCACTAGAGTCCACCTTTCGTTATGGCCGATACTACAAAAGTAACCTTGAGTAATCCGCGCGTTTATCGCAGTTTCATCACTAATGGGCGACAC
>Ga0181562_10001329_pt1 | contig 20042 bp, 19 predicted proteins | sample 011ome_26_FD_139344 | JGI IMG/M metagenome (GOLD analysis project Ga0181562, IMG submission 139344) | Coastal salt marsh microbial communities from the Groves Creek Marsh, Skidaway Island, Georgia - 011511BT metaG (megahit assembly) | ecosystem: Environmental > Aquatic > Marine > Intertidal...
AATCGCGATTCCATGGAATATCGAATGCTTCTTGGAAGAGAAGCATTTATGGATAAATTTTTAGTCGATGTTTCCAAAACTTTTGTTCAAGAAGAAATAGCTGATGAGGAGATCACTAAAATATATAAGTCCTATATCAAGGAAAAGAGTGGGCTTCGAATAGGTCTCTTAGCTTCCAATCCTAGTTTATATAGTAATAAACGAATCATGGAAGCAGGAGAAGCAAGAGGGCATGAAATGGTGTTTTTAAATGTAGAACATGCCTATATGAAGTTAGATGCTAACTCTCCTCAAATCCGCTACAGAGGTGGTAATATTCTAAATCAATTCGATGCTATTATTCCAAGAATTAAGCCAGCAGTCACCTTTTATGGATGTGCTTTACTAAGACAATTTAAACATTTAGGAGTTTACTGTTTAAATTCGGCTGATGCTATTACTCAATCTAGAGATAAGCTCTTTGCTTCTCAGCTTTTTTCTGAAAACGACATACATATACCTACGACAGGGTTTGCAAAATCTCCAATGGATACAAAGGATTTAATCCGTATGGTTAATGGAGCCCCTTTGATTATTAAACTGTTGGAATCCACGCAAGGGAAGGGAGTGGTATTAGCAGAGACCAATAAGGCCGCAGAGAGTGTTATTAATGCCTTTAAGTCTGTAAAGACAAATATCTTAGTTCAAGAATTTATCAAAGAGGCTAATGGACAAGATATTCGTTGTTTTGTTGTCAATGGTAAGGTAATAGCATCTATGCAACGACAAGCTGAAAAGGGGGAGTTTAGAGCGAATATTCACCAAGGAGGTAAGGCGTCTCTTATTAAAATTACTTCTGAAGAACGCCGATTAGCGTTAAAGGCGGCAAAGATTCTCAATTTAGCAGTTGCAGGAGTTGATATTATTCGTTCTAATAAAGGACCATTACTTCTTGAAGTGAATTCTTCACCAGGATTAGAAGGGATAGAAAAAGCTACTGGAGTCGATATTGCCAATGGAATGATCCAGGCAATAGAACGCAAATTAAAATACGCTAAATAAACTTATTTCTTTGCTTTTAGGGACTCAAGCATAATTTTTGTAGTACGGTCAAGGTCAAAGTTAGGCTTCCATTTCCAATCATTTCGAGCATCGCTATCATCGACATCATTTGGCCAAGAGTTTGCAATTTCCTGTCTAAAATCTGGTACATAAGTACACTTGAAATTTGGAATGTAATGTAGTATGCTCTTTACTATATCTGATGGACTTAAACTCATAGCTCTTATATTATAGGACTTTCCTTTGACTGCATTATTACAATTCATCAGTTGAAGTGTTCCAGTAATGGCATCATCTATAAACATCATTGGAAGGCTACTGTTAGCGTTGAGGTAAGAAGTATAACTTCCTCGTTCTAACGCCTCTTTATAGATCGCTATTGCGTAATCAGTAGTGCCACCCCCTGGTTCAGTTTTCCAACTAATTAATCCTGGATAGCGAATGCTTCTCACGTCAACTTGATATTTTTCAGCATAGTAATTACACCAATTTTCCCCAGATAGTTTACTGATTCCATAAACGGTGTGTGGTTCAATAATCCCTTGTTGAGGTGCCACATCAGGAGTGTTTGGACCAAAAACAGCAATACTTGATGGCCAAAAAATCTTCTGTATCTGCTTTTGTTTGGCTAAATTCAGTACATTCAAAAGGGTGTTCATATTTAAATGCCAGGCTTCCATAGGTGATTTTTCTGCTGTAGCACTAAGCATAGCAGCCATGAGGTAAACCGTATGAATATCGTAGTGAGTAACAATATTATGTAAAGCTGAATAATCAGTTGCATCGATGAGTTCAAAAGGACCGTCATTCAAAATAGGATTAGTTGAAGGTCTGATATCACTAGCGATGACTTGGTCAGTTCCAAATTGTTCTCTTAGCCGTAAAACAAGTTCAGTTCCAATTTGACCACAGGCGCCTAGAATGAGGGTTCTTTCTTCCATTATTAGAATTGTAAAGAGTTCAAATGTTTATTAAATGTATTAAAAATTTGTACCTTGACCCTATGAAACAATGCATTTTTTTAGGGCTCTGTTTGGTAATTATTTCTTGTCAGCATGAACCAAAAATGGAATCGGTTACTTCAAAAAATCAACAGGAACTTCTTAACGTTGATTCCTTGATTAAATTTGAAGTGCCTAACCTAGTCTTTAAGGATTCAACTATAGAATGGAGGGCTTTATCTGATTTTCATAAGCGATTATTAGCTGTTAAAGAGGTTCAAACAATGGCTGATTTGAGATTGTTAACGGAAGAACTTATTGAATTGGAACAAGCCTTAGAATCAACAGAAAAGCCTGCCCTATTCCATACAGATGCTATCAATAGCAGGTTAATTTTAATTAAAACCTATTTGTTGCAACTTCAAGCCTATATTGAGATTGATGATCAGCTAACTCAAAAAGTAAATCAACTCATCGAAGCACATCATTCATTGATACATAAAATTAATCGAATTGAACGCGCAAGCAATGCGCCTAATCTCTCCAAAGATGCGCTGGAATAACTTGGTACTAATGATCATGCTTTTGATGATTGATTCCATTTGCGCTCAAGATTCTAAAGAACTAGTGGCAGCTCAAATTGATCACTGGCATAAAGCAGCGGCAGCAGCTGATTATGATACCTATTTTGATCTGATGACAGCTCCAGGAGTATTTGTAGGGACAGCTGCAACAGAACATTGGAATTTAGAAACGTTCAAAGCTTTTTCAAAACCCTATTTTGATAGCGGAAAGGCTTGGAGTTTTAAGTCAATTGAACGTCATATTTATTTTACTGAAGATAAACAAACAGCTTTTTTTGACGAACTCTTAACGACTCCTATGGGTATATGTAGAGGATCTGGAGTAGTAACTCTTACCGATGGAATATGGAAAATAGCACATTATGTGTTATCAATTACAGTACCCAATGATGAGGTAGATCAACTCAAAAAACGCAAAAAAGAAAACGATAGCCTACTTGTTCAAAAACTATTGAAGCACTAGAAATTTTATTCTTCTTGTGTTTCTTTGTTTTGATTCTCTTTTGAACGAGCTTCCAAAGCCTGAATACTTAGACTAGCTAAGTTGAAATTTGGAGCTTCAACCAGTGCCTGTTTCATAAAGTCAATCGCTTTGGTTACATCTTCTCTGTTTGTATTAAAAGCGTGTAAGCCCTTTAGGTGTAAAAGTGCAGCCTTCAAGGGAACTTGATAGGGTTGTTGACGCTCATAAAAGGTATAATTCATCTCTTGATTAACGGTCTCAAGTCCATGATCAATATGTTGAATCGCTCCACTATTGTCTCCCGTTTGAATTTTAAGATCCGCAATTTCATAATCGAGATAGGAAGAAGGTTTTCTTTTAAGTAATAGTTCAAATTGAGCAATGGCCCTTTTAGGTTCGTTGAGCGCCTTAAATGAGGATGCTTTTATTTGAAGTGCTAAATCGCTGTCACCAGGATCGACTGCTACACCGATCGTGTTCAAGGCTTGGAGGTGTTGATTGTTGCTCGCATAAACATACGCTAAGGTGTCTACTCTAAATTTGTTGGGTTCTAATATATTGAGATGGGTAAGTGCATTGATGATCCCTTGAACATCGGCTTGACGTTTCATTTGATCGTAATAAATTTTGTAGTGCTCGATTAAATTCTCTTGTGATTGTGCCGTTAAGCCAACAGGTATTAGGAAAAGGGCAACTATTAGTATAAGTTTTTTCATCTCAATTTATTTTAGGTAAATGTATAAAAATGATTGATTATTAAAGCCTTTGAGTAGCAAGTTGTGATTCTTTTAACGATTTATAGATTGTTTCATTCGATATATTTTACTAAATTGATTATCCCAAACTCACTAAATTATGGCTAACAAACCTTTAACTGATAAAAAAGTAACTGATGCTCCTATTTTAGTGTCAGATTATATGACTAAAAAATTAGTAACCTTTACAGAGGAACAGTCTATTTTAGAAGTCATGGAAGTTTTTGCATCCAATCATATTTCTGGAGGTCCTGTAGTGGATTCTAGAGGTGCGATTAGTGGTATTATATCTGAGGCAGACTGTATGAAACAAATTTCAGAAAGTAGGTACTTTAATATGCCGATTCTTGAAAAAAGTGTAGCAACGTATATGACTAAAGAAGTAGAAACTATCGATTTTGATAAAAGTATCTTTGATGCTGCATCAATTTTTGCTAAAAATGGAAGAAGAAGACTTCCTGTCATTGATGCTAAGGGTAAATTAGTGGGACAAATTTCTAGAAAAGATGTTGTGATTGCAGCGCTTAAACTCACTGGTATAAACTATAAATAAGTTTCTTTTTTTATAATAACCAATCTTTTATTATCTAGTTGTAGATATCCCAGATCGTAGATATAAAAATAGATGGATCCATTATTTTTTGTATGAGTATGGGTATGAATATCAAAGTTAAATCCCTTATTGATTAAGTGTTTTTTTTTGATTTTAATCATTGATTTAGTTTTGATGAGTTCTTGTAATACCCGATAATTTTTTCTCAAATGGTTATGTGTAGTACGCATTAGATTATTTAAATCCCTATTTAACTTATTGTTGTGACCATTTCTGCAGTATTCTGAGCAGTATTTTTTGTCAATTCTACCATGAATAATAGTATCACATTCTATACATTTTCGTTCCATAACTCATAAGTTTGATAATAAGATATAACCTATACTAATGTTCGGTTTTAGCAATCGTTAAGCCGTTTTTTTTCATCGATAAAAAACAGTTGTAGTCATTTGTAGTCGAACTTAAATAAGTATTAATCGACTAATTGTGGTGCTTTCAATAGGTTTGATTGGTTTTTGGAAACACCAAGAGCCTTTAATTAAAACTTATGCTATGAATGCAATTAGAAACAAAGTACAATTAATTGGAAATTTAGGGCACGATCCTGAAATCGTTGAATTAGAATCTGGAATCCCCATGGTTCGTTTTTCAATAGCAACTAAAGAAGTGTTTAAGAATTCACAAGGTGATAAAGTAGAGGAAGTGCAATGGCATCCTGTTGTTGCTTGGGGTAAAACAGCTGAAATCATTCGAGATTTCGTAACTAAGGGACAAGAAATCGCCCTAGAAGGAAAATTAGTACATCGTACTTACGAGACTGATCAAGGAGAAAAGCGATACATTACCGAGGTGAAATGTCATGAGGTATTACTACTACGATCCAAGACTAAAGAACAAGAGGCGACTTCTTGAGTTAAGTGCTCTTTTTTTAAATGACAACGTCCATACAATTCATTTGTATGGACGTTGTTTAATCCTCAAGTAATTTCTTGATTTAATTGATGGTTGTTCCGATGGAAACCCCTTCTTCATCTGGGTTAACAAAAACTAATTTACCTTCTTTGTTTTCTGAAAGCAAAATCATTCCTTGACTTTCTACCCCTCTAAGTTTTCGTGGTGCAAGATTAGCGACTACTGTTACACGTTTTCCGATAAGTTCCTCAGGGCTGAAGTGTTGAGCAATTCCAGAGATGATTGTTCTTGTTTCAAAACCAAGATCGACTTTAAATACTAATAACTTATCAGCTTTAGGCATTTTTTCAGCTTCTAAAATAGTACCAACTCTGAGGTCAACTTTTAGAAAATCTTCAAAATTAATATGCTCTTTAACGGGTTCAAAGGTTTTTTCCATTTGTTGGTTTTCTTTTTTTGTAGCTTCTAATTTATCAATTTGTGCTTGGATTTCTTCATCTTCTATTCTTCTGAAGAGCAAAGCTGCTTGTTTGATTTGATGGCCGGATGGGATTAATTCTTCAAATTCACTCAAATCATCCCATTGTAGTGTAGCCTCTTCAATAGTTAACATCTCCTTTAGTTTAGTGGAGGTAAATGGAAGTAGGGGTTCACTTAGTATTGCTAACGAAGTAGCGATTTGTAACGCTATATTCATGATAGTTTCCACTCGTTTCTCATCAGTTTTGATAAGTTTCCAAGGCTCTTCATCAGCTAGGTATTTATTGCCTAATCTTGCGAGGTTCATCAGTTCTTGTGAAGCTTCTCTAAAACGATAGCGCTCTATCGAACTTGCAATTTTAGCTGGAAAAGCCTTAAGTTCTTTAAGGGTATTTCGGTCAACCTCAGTTAATTGGTTTCTGCTAGGAACAACGCCCTGATAGTATTTATGAGTAAGAACTACTACTCGGTTGATGAAGTTACCGTAGATGGCTAGTAATTCATTGTTATTTCTGGCTTGAAAATCCTTCCAGGTAAAATCATTATCCTTTGTTTCAGGAGCATTAGCCGTAAGGGTATATCTCAGTACATCTTGCTGGTCAGGAAAATCCTCAAGGTATTCATGAAGCCATACCGCCCAGTTTTTTGAAGTGGATAGCTTTTGACCTTCTAGATTTAAAAACTCATTAGCTGGCACATTTTCAGGAAGAATATAATCTCCGTGAGCCTTAAGCATCACTGGAAAAATAATACAGTGAAACACAATATTGTCTTTTCCAATAAAGTGAAGTAATTTAGTATCTTCATTTTTCCAATAGGGTTCCCAATCTTTTTGATTCTTTTCTGCCCATTCCTTAGAAGAAGAGATATAACCAATAGGTGCATCAAACCACACATATAGTACTTTTCCTTCGGCTCCTTCTATAGGAACTGGTATTCCCCAATCTAAATCTCTAGTCACGGCTCTGGATCTTAGTCCATCATCAATCCAAGATTTACATTGCCCATATACATTGGGTTTCCAATCGTTTTTATGCCCCTTAATTATCCATTCTTTTAAAAAATCTTCATATTGACCTAAAGGAAGGTACCAGTGTTTAGTTTGTTTAAGTACAGGGATTTCACCAGTGATAGTTGATTTTGGGTTAATTAATTCTGTAGCACTTAGGGAGGATCCGCAGCGTTCACATTGATCTCCATAAGCTTCCTCATAGTTGCATTTTGGACAGGTCCCGACCACATAGCGATCTGCTAAAAATTGATGGGCTTTTGCGTCATATAATTGATCAGCTACTTTTTCTTCAAAACAACCCTTGTCGTATAATGTTTTGAACATATCAGAAGCCGTCTTGTGATGAATTTCTTTTGAAGTTCTGGAGTAATTATCAAAGCTAATTCCAAAGTCGATAAAGGATTTGGAGATGAGCGCATCATAGGTATCGATGATTTCTTGAGGTGTTTTACCTTCTTTTTTTGCTTTCATGGAGATGGCTACACCATGTTCGTCACTTCCGCATACAAATAATACATCTTCATTTTTCCCTCGCTGATAGCGAGCATAGATATCTGCTGGCACATAAACTCCAGCTAAGTGTCCAATATGGATAGGTCCATTGGTGTAGGGTAAGGCTGCTGTTATGGTATAACGAGCAGGCTTTTGATTGGGTTGAGCCATATGTTCAAATTTGTTGACAAAAATAGGTAAAAATAGCTAGTAATAGAAGGATATCCATCAGGGATCATGGTAGGTTTTATAGGATGTTAAAAGATATTTTTAAAAATATTTGTGACATTTATAACAATTAGTTATTTTTACACAAAATTTAATGCTATGAAAACAATTTCATCTGTAGTTGAAAATTACATTAAGAAAAAACCATTTTTGCAATCTGCTCTAGCTCAGGGAATTATTAATTTAACATCACTTTCTAGATTCATTAAACCCGAAATTGAAGAAATTTTAGGAAAAGATATTAGAAACGGAGCAATTGTTATGGCTTTGAAACGTTTATCTGATGACTTAGAATTTAGAGCAACGCATAAGATTGTAAAGGTGTTGAAAAATATTGGTGAAATTACCGTACGATCTTCCTTAACAGACTATACTTTCTTGGTTTCTGATACTGTATTGGAAAATCAAACTCTTTTATTAAAGGAGGTCAATAAAAATAAGGATGTATTTTATACCTCTTCAAGAGGAGTAAATGAAATGAATATTGTGGTTAGTGGTTCATTGAATGATACCGTAGAGGAACTCTTTAAAATTGAAAAATGTACTCAAAAAGCAGAAGACCTCTCTTCCATTACCGTAAAATTACCCGCAGAGAATGTTTCTGTTCCTGGAATTTATTATTTTATTTTTCAACGTTTAGCTTGGGAGGGTATTGTACTGTATGAGGTAATTTCAACGACAAATGAATTTACCATTATTGTTGATGAGCAACAAGTAGATCAAGCCTTTAAAACCATAAAAGGATTGAAAGAATTATAGTAGTTTTTTGACTATTTCGTATTAGTGTACGTGAACAAAGCCTTAAAAGGATCTAATACTTTTAGGGCTTTTTCTATAGAATCAATTCCTGTAAAAGTAAGCATAAGACGGAGTCCATTTCTGGTTTCTTTCTCCTTAAGTTGACACTCCTTAGGGTGTTGTTGAACATAGATCAGTATACCTCGAAAGAGTTCTGATTGGTAGAATTTTGAATCTTGTTCAGCAATAAAATAAGCAAGGAGTTTCTGTTGTTTAAGTACTATTTTTTCAATTCCTAAATGAGCAGAAATCCATTTAACTTTCATGGAATCGATTAATTCTTCTGCTTCTTTAGGGAGAGGTCCAAATCGATCCGCTAATTGTTCTTTATAGCGTTGTAGTTCCTCTGAATTCTCTAATTGATTAAGCTGTTTGTATAGTTTTAAACGTTCTGAAGTTTTATTGATATAATGATCAGGGAAAAGCAATTCAAAATCAGTGTCCAGTTGAATGTCTTTAACTTCCCAACTGGGTCTTTTAGCAAGTTCCTCTTCGAATAGTTCAGCAAACTCAGTTGTTTTTAACTCTTCAATGGCCTCGTTCATTATCTTTTGATAGGTATCAAAACCGATATCATTGATGAATCCTGATTGTTCACCTCCAAGAATATCTCCAGCCCCTCTAATTTCTAAATCTTTCATTGCTATATTAAATCCACTACCTAAAGCGGTAAACTGTTCTATGGCTTCGATACGCTTTCTAGCCTCTGTAGTCATTTGATGATAGGCAGGTGTTATAAAATAACAGAAAGCTTTTTTATTGGAGCGTCCTACTCTTCCTCTCATCTGATGGAGGTCACTGAGTCCAAAATTATTTGCGTTATTAATGAAAATAGTGTTAGCGTTTGTTACATCTAATCCACTTTCAATAATAGTGGTAGCCACTAAGACATCAAAGGCACCCTCCATGAAATTCAGCATAATTTTTTCAAGTTTTTTACCTTCCATCTGTCCATGACCTATGGCCACTTTAGCATCAGGAACCAATCGCTGAATCATTCCTGCTACTTCTTGAATGTTTTCAATTCTATTGTTAATAAAAAAGACTTGACCTCCTCGTTGTATCTCATAGGAAATGGCATCACGAATTACTTCTTCATCAAAACGAATTACTTCACTTTCAATCGGAACTCTATTGGGAGGAGGGGTGTTGATGACTGATAAATCCCTGGCAGCCATTAAACTAAATTGAAGGGTCCTTGGAATAGGAGTTGCTGTAAGGGTTAACACATCGATATTTTCTTTAATCGATTTTAATTTGTCTTTAACTCCAACTCCAAACTTTTGTTCTTCATCGACGATTAGTAGTCCTATATCTGAAAACTTAACGTTGTTGTTTACCAGTTGATGAGTACCAACAATAATATCTATTTTACCTGCTTCTAAATCTTTTAAAACTTGGGTTCGCTCTTTAGCCGTTCTAAACCTATTAAGGTAATCAACACGAACGGGCATGTCCTTTAGACGCTTGCTAAAGGTTCTGAAATGCTGAAAAGCCAATATCGTAGTTGGAACTAATACGGCAACTTGTTTGCCATTATCGACTGCTTTAAATGCTGCTCGTATGGCAACCTCAGTTTTACCAAATCCTACATCTCCACAAACGAGTCGATCCATAGGTTGAGTTGATTCCATATCGGCTTTGATATCCGCAGTTACACTGCTTTGATCTGGAGTATCTTCATAGATAAAAGAGGCCTCTAGTTCTAACTGTAAGTAGGAATCAGCGCCGCAGGCAAACCCTTTTTTAAATTTTCTTTTTGCGTAAGTCTTGATAAGGTCGAAGGCGATTTTCTTTACACGAGACTTGGTCTTTTCTTTGAGCTTTTTCCAAGCATTCGAACCAAGTTTGTAGAGTTTAGGAGTCGTCCCATCTTTTCCATTGTACTTCGATATTTTATGTAAGGAATGAATACTGACATAAAGAATATCGCGTTCTCCATAGATGAGTTTAATGGCTTCTTGTTGTTGACCATTAACATCGATTTTTTGAAGACCAGCAAAACGACCAATACCATGGTCAATATGGGTTACGAAATCCCCATTCTCCAAATTATTGAGTTCTGAAAGTTGAAGTGCTGCTCGTTTATTACTGTTGTTTTTTAATTTGAATTTATGATAACGCTCAAATATTTGATGATCAGTATAGCAACATAATTTTAACGCTTCCATCACAAATCCTTGATGAAGTGGAGCAACTAACGGTTCATAACTAAATGCTGGATCGAGTTCAGCAAAGATATCATCGAGTCGATGTACTTGTTCCTCTGAACTACAAAAAATATAACTGGTATAGCCTGTTTCTTTTTTAAGGTTTAAATCCTCTAGCAGCAAATCGAATTTTTTGTTGAAAGACGGTTGAGGGCTTGATTGAAAATGAATAAGTTCCTTAACAGCGATTTCACTTTTATTACCTGTTTGAATGTGAGTAAAGCCATGGAGTTGTTCCTTGAAATCCTTTTTTTGAATAAACAATTCTTGAGGTTGAAGTTGGTCTATTCCTGAGGATAAATTAGCAAATGCTTCTGTTGCTTTTTCAAATTGTTCTTCTATTTGATGAGCAATTTGTCCAGTATTCTTAGATATAATCCATGTATTATGATTAATAAACTCAAGAAAACTAATCCTTTTTTCGGTTTGCTTTTTATTATCAATATTTGGAACAATACTGATCTTTTTCTTCGGTTCAATCGAAAGTTGAGTTTCAATATCAAAACTTCTAATCGAATCAACTTCATTACCAAAAAATTCAATACGATAGGGGTCATCATTGTCATAAGAAAAGACATCTACAATTCCACCTCGAACGGAAAATTCACCTGCTTGTGTTACAAAATCTACCCGATTAAACCGATATTCAAAAAGAGTTTCATTTAAAAAATCTAAATCAATTTGATCTCCTACATGGAGTTTGATGGTATTTTTTTCAATACTTTTTTTACTGATTACCTTTTCAAAAACCGCATTAGCATAGGTGATAATTACTGTTGGTTTTTTCTTGGAACATAAACGTTTTAATACCTCTGCTCTTCTAACAACATTAGCATTATTGGTTTCTTCGATTTGATAGGGTCTTCGATAACTGGCCGGGTAGAACAGCACTTCCTGTTCCGAGATCAAATACTGCAAGTCATTATAAAGGTATGCGGCTTCTTCTTTATCCTCTAAAAGAATGAGCAATGGAATATCATTGGTCTTGAAAAGGTAAGCGATACTCATCGACAGGGAAGAGCCAATTAAACCATCGATATGAATCTTACTGGGAGTATTTTTGCCTTGGTTTTGAGCAAGAGTTTCCTTTAGTTTTTGCAGAGGCAAAGACTTTGAAAAGGTATCTAAAACAAGTGAAATACTCAAGCGTTGTATTTTTTTCAAAGATAGTATTCGACTAAATAAATTCCTTGATTTTTAATGAAAAAAAACACCGAATGAGTATCTTTGTTAAAGAGGACTAATAAATAAAAAAAACTATGTCAATTGTAGATTTATATACCAGTGGTAAACACAAAAACAATGTAGCTCATTTTGCTTCCATAGTTTCATTAGCTACTGCAAGTGGAGCGGTGAATGAAGATGAATTAAATGTGATACATCGCTTAGCGCAAAAATTAGACATTACAGATTCAGAATACGAAGAGATTATAACTAATGGCAAAAACTATGCGATCGAAATCAGTTCCGATAAAGAAACTCGTTTAGAGCGTATGTTTGATTTCTTTAAAATTGTTTACTCGGATCATAACTTAGATGAATCTGAATTAAAACTTTTGAATCGTTATGCCATTGGAATCGGATTTAATACTGAAGATGCTGCTAAGATCATCGCAAAATCCATTATAATTTTTGAAGGAAAATTCAGTTTTGAAGAATATCAACTGCTTTTAAACTAAGTAGCTGTAGTTCCAGCGATATATAATGTAACAACACCTTCGTTTTTTGTGAAAAGATTCGAAGGTGTTTTTTTTGATAAGAGTAACTATTTAACTTTGTGTTTTATTTGTAACAACTATGTCTTATTCCATAAGAACGGCTAAGCCAACGGACATGAAAGAAGTATTGGGATTGATTCAAGAACTTGCCGTTTTTGAAAAAGAACCTGATGCTGTCGAGGTCACGGAAGATGATTTGATAACAGATGGTTTTGGTCCTTCTCCTGCTTTTCACTGTTTTGTGGCAGAAAAAGACGCTGCTATCGTTGGTATAGCGCTTGTTTATCCTCGATATTCTACCTGGAAGGGTATAGCGCTTCACTTGGAAGATTTGATAGTTACTCAGTCCTTAAGAGGTACTGGAATTGGATCGGCCTTGTTGAAATGTGTCGTTGACTATGCCAAGGAGCTTGGAGTAAAACGAGTATCTTGGGATGTGCTTGATTGGAATGAATCTGCAAATTCATTTTATCAATCCAAAGGGGCAAAGGTATTACGGGACTGGGATGTTGTTCATTTAGATGAAGAGGGAATTAAGAATTTCAAGTAGAACGTAATCAATGAGAGTATTTAAATTTGGAGGTGCATCTGTTAAAGATGCGCAGAGTGTTAAAAATGTTGTTTCCATTTTAAGGGAATTTGGTCATAAGGAAACCTTAGTAGTTGTTTCTGCAATGGGAAAAACAACCAACGCTATGGAATCAGTAGTGGCGGATTATTTCGATACTAATGCCGATGAAAATGATGCTATCAGTATTGTAGAGCTTTTTCATTATGAGATTGTTGATGAATTATTCGACTCAAAAGCACATCCGATTTACAAGAAATTAGCAAGTTTATTTGAGGAAATCAAAGGGTTTTTAGCCTGGAATAAATCTCCAAATTATAGTTTTGTATATGATCAATTGGTTGGATATGGAGAACTAATATCAACAACCATTCTTAGTCATTATATGAATGATATCGGTATTGAAAATGAATGGTTGGATGTTAGAAGCTGTATTAAAACAGGTCCTGAATATCGAGATGCAAAAGTAGATTGGGAGTTGACGGCTAAGGCCATTAAAGAACAGGTAGACCGTTCTAAACTTTATGTGACTCAAGGGTTTTTAGGGTCAGATGATAATAATTTTACTACAACCCTTGGTAGAGAAGGGTCGGATTATTCGGCTGCCATTTTAGCCTATTGTTTGGATGCTAGTTCAGTTACCATATGGAAAGATGTTCCTGGAGTTTTAAATGCAGATCCTCGTTATTTTGATGATGCTGTTCTTCTAAATTCGATCTCCTATAGAGAGGCTATTGAATTAGCTTTTTATGGTGCTTCTGTAATTCACCCTAAAACGTTACAACCATTACAACGAAAAGAAATCCCCTTAAGGGTTAAGTCATTTTTAGCTCCTTCTGAGCCTGGAACTACTGTTGGTAAAGGAAAAGGAATTGAGCCAAAGGTACCTTGTTTTATAGTTAAGAAAGACCAGGTATTGATTAAATTATCTTCATTGGACTTCTCATTTATCGTTGAAGATTCCATGAGTGAACTCTTTAAACTATTTCATAAGTATAGAATGAAAGTGGAACTCATACAAAATTCAGCAATTTCCTTTTCTGTTTGTGTTGATAATAAGTTTAAAAAGCTTGATGACTTGCTTCAAATCTTAAAAAATCAATATAAAATATCGGTTCATAGGGATGTATCACTCTATACGATTCGTCATTTTGATCAAGCGGCAATCGAACGTTTAGAAAATGGTAAGGAAGTACTTCTAGAGCAACGAGGTAAAGAAACCCTTCAATTAGTGGTTGCTTAGAAAAAGTGTTTTTTTACCTTGTCTACGATGGTTTGAGCAAGCTTTTGATGACTTTCAAAAGTCCATCCTGCTACATGTGGACTTAATAATACTCGATTACTTTCTAAAAGGTATTTGAAATCTTCAGGAGTATCTTCCTTACTAAGCGCTTCAAATGAGCTCTTTTCATATTCGAGTACATCCAGTCCTGCTCCGATCACTTTAGTTGATTTTAGTGCATTGACAAGAGCGGAAGTAACTACTGTTTTCCCTCTTCCGGTATTAATGAGCCATAGGTTATTTTTGCAGCCGTTAAAAAATGCATCATCGATCATTCCTGTTGACTCAGGTGTTTGTGGTAAGTGAAGACTGATAATTTCTGCTTGTTTTTTGAATTCTTCAAGTGATACCTGTGTGACGAATGCATCTGAAAGCCCTTCTTTGATATCGTAGCAGATAATCTTGCAATCAAATCCTTGTAGTTTTCGAGCGAAGGAGTTACCCATGGTTCCATATCCAATAATCCCTACGGTTTTACCTTTGATTTCATACCCTCTGTTTCCTTCACGATCCCAAATCCCTGATTTTACTTCTAGATCTCCTTTTTGAAGGTGATTCATCAGCGATAACAACATTCCAAGGGCATGTTCCCCAACAGCATTGGCATTTCCTTCAGGAGCTGCAATAAGCTGAATACCTTTTTTTGCGGCATACACGGTATCAATATTTTCTAAACCAGCTCCAACTCTTCCTATGAATTTAAGAGAAGTACCAGCATCAATAAAATCCTTGTCGATACTAAATCGTGAACGAATGATAATTCCTTGGTACTGATCAATCTTTTCTAGGATTGCTTGTTTTGGACTGTTATAATCAAAGTGATTTTCAATTCCTAAGCCTATAAGTCCTTGTTCAAGTAGGGGATGGTTAGCGTCTAGGTGAAGTACCTTCATAGCTGTAAATTAAATTCCAAGAATGGTTTTTGCAATGAAGAAATAAATCAAAATTCCAAAAATATCATTACTGGTTGTTATAAATGGGCCAGTAGCAATCGCTGGATCTATTCCTCTTTTGTGTAAGAGTAGTGGAATAAGTGTTCCTATTATACCCGCTGAAATTGTAACTGAGATCAGTGAAATAGAGATCGAGAGGGAAATCAATAAATCTCCTTTCCAAAACCAGGTAAATGCCATTAGAATAATGGCTAAAATAGTTCCATTGAGGAGCGCCAATAAAAATTCTTTTAATAATCGTGCAGAAACGCTGCCTTTAATGGTGTCAGAGGCTAAACCTTGTACCATGATCGCACTAGCTTGTACACCAACATTTCCAGCCATAGCAGCAATAAGCGGCGTAAAGAAAAATATTACAGCATGATTACTCATCAGTGATTCAAACCCTCCCATTATTAGTGCAGCACCAAAACCTCCAATAAGACCTAAAAAAAGCCAAGGGATACGTGCTTTGGTGTGATCAAAAATACTATCATTTGAATCTACATCTTGAGCGATACCTGCTGCAAGTTGATAATCTTTTTCAGCCTCTTCTTTGATAACATCCACAATATCATCAATAGTAATTCTTCCCACTAAACGACCTATTTCATCGACCACAGGAATAGCTTCTAAATCATACTTAGACATAATATTAGCGACTTCCTCAGGTTTATCATGAACATTAACATAATCCACTTTTGGAATAAAAACTTCTTTTATATTTGTTCGAGATGAGGTGGTAAGTAAATCTTTAAGAGAGAGTCTTCCGATGAGTTGTTCTTTGTCATTAACGACATAGATAGAGTGTACACGTGTCACATTTTCCGCTTGTGTTCTCATCTCTTTAATACACTTGGTAACTGTCCAATTATCATAGACTTTAACGAGCTCTTTTGCCATTAGACCTCCAGCAGAATTTTCATCGTACCTTAAAAGATCTACAATATCCTGAGCATGTTCTCGGTCATCGATGTTAAGGATAACTTTTCGGAGCATACTCTTAGGGAGTTCTGCTACAATATCTGCTGCGTCATCGGTATCGAGTTCGGCAATTTCAGTTGCAATTTCTTTAGCAGTTAAATTGGAAAGAATACCTTCTCTTAAATCTTCTTCAAGTTCAGTCAGTACATCTGAGGTTAATTCAGAATCCAGTAATTTGATAATGTAAGTACCAGCCTCTACAGTGTCGATCTCATTGATGATTTCTGCGATGTCTGCAAAGTGAAAATCATCTAAAAGATGTGTTAGTTTTTTATCATCTGCTGCTTCGATGAGTTGGGAGATTTCATCGATAAGTTCTTCGCTGAGTTTAAATGGTGTCATCGCTTAATTTCTTGGTCAAGGATACAAATTCATCAACCCCTAATGCTTCGGGTCTTTTGTCAAAGATACTATCTTCTTTAAGAACATCACTAGAAATCAGTGACTTTAAACTATTTCGAAGTGTTTTCCTACGTTGATTAAAAGCTGTTTTGACTACCTTAAAAAAAAAGGTATCGTCACAACCTAGATCAAGATTTTCTTTTCTGATGAGTCGTAAAACACCAGAGTCTACCTTTGGTGGTGGGTTGAAAACCCCCGGTGGAACCGTGAATAAATATTCAGCATCATAGTAGGCTTGAACTAAAACCGATAAAATTCCATAGGTTTTTGAACCTGGCTTTTCACAGATTCGTTGTGCAACTTCTTTTTGAAACATACCACTAAATTCAGGGATACGTTCTTTGTTTTCTAAGGTTTTAAAAACAATTTGAGAAGAAATGTTATAAGGAAAGTTGCCTATGATGGCGAACTGTTTTTTAGGAAATAATTGGTCACTATCAAATTTTAAAATATCTCCATGGATCACTTTAAAACTCTTAGATTGAGCTGTTAAATCGACAAAAGGTTTAAATTCTCTATTGAGGTAATCAATGGATTCTAGATCGATATCCATAGCGATAAGGTCGATGGGTTTTTGGACTAAATACTTAGTCATTACTCCGGTACCTGGTCCTATTTCAAGGACTTGATCTGTTTTATCTAATAGGAGAATATTCGCTATTTTTTCAGCGATACGTTCATCTTTTAGAAAGTGTTGTCCTAACTGTTTTTTTGCTTGAACTCCTTGAGAACTTGCCTTTTTACTATGGCCTTTGGAATGTTTTCTTATTTTTGCCATAGCTCATGGTTTAGTGTGTGCTAATCAATTCTAAATTAGTTCTAAAGGATAATTGCTTGTCTGCGAATTTGATAAACGCCTCGTTTTCAATAGCAATTCCTTCGTTTTTTTGATAAGAGGTAATATCGTTTAAGCAGGCAGCAGTATATTGTACGGAATAGGTGACCCCTCCCATTTCTTCTTCGACCAGTACTCTGCACATTTTAGCTTCTGAGAATTTTCCTGTAGTTAAAATACTTGGAATGTGAGTGTTTTTCATCCACTCCAGCCATTGGTCCACAATACTTTCATCCACATTAGTGGTTACACTGTATATATACATCTTAGGCTATTTTATCAAATCCGGTATAAGGTCTCAGTACTTCAGGAATAATAATTCCATCGCTTGTTTGGTAGTTTTCTAAAATTCCAGCCATTACTCTTGGAAGCGCTAAGGCACTACCATTTAGTGTATGTGCCAATTGATTTTTTCCATGCTCATCTTTATACCTAAGTTTTAAACGATTTGCTTGAAAGGTTTCAAAATTAGATACGGAACTGATTTCTAACCAAAGATCTTGTCCAGCAGAAAAGAGTTCAAAATCATAAGTAAGGGCAGAGGTGAATCCTAAGTCACCTCCACAAAGTCTAAGAATTCTGTAGGGAAGCTTTAATTCTCTTAGGATTGATTGTACATGAGAAACCATTTCATCTAACGCTTGATAAGAACGTGATGGATGTTCAACTCTTACGATTTCAACCTTGTCGAATTGATGTAATCGATTGAGTCCTCTAACATGAGCCCCGTACGATCCAGCTTCTCTTCTAAAACAAGGAGTATAGGCTGTATATTGAATAGGAAATTCTTTTTCAGAAACAATAGTGTCCCTAAAAATATTGGTAACAGGAACTTCAGCTGTTGGAATTAAATAGAGATCATCCATTCCAATGTGATACATTTGACCTTCCTTGTCTGGAAGCTGGCCTGTTCCATATCCAGAAGCTTCATTAACCACTAAAGGAGGTTGTATTTCGGTATATCCTGCCTGAGTATTCTTGTCTAAAAAATAACTGATTAGAGCGCGTTGTAATCGAGCTCCTTTTCCTTTGTATACGGGAAATCCTGCTCCAGCAATTTTAACTCCTAATTCAAAATCAATTAAATCATATTTTTTAGCGAGTTCCCAGTGTGGAAGCGCATGTTCTCCTAGGTCAGGAATGGTTCCTTCGTTTAGGATGATTTCATTATCTTCATCTGAACTTCCTTTAACTACTGATTCATGGGGGGTGTTAGGAAGTTGATAAAGAGCTTCATTGAGCTGGTTGGCTAAGTCATGAAGTTGGTCGCCTAGTTCTTTGATATGTGTTTTTAAATCAGCAGTCTGTTGTTTTAATAGTTCAGCTTCTTGTGCCTTGCCACTTTTATAAAGTCCTCCAATTTCTTTTGAAAGTTGGTTCATTTGAGCAGAACTTTCATCCACTAAGGCTTGGGTTTGTCTTCGATTAAGATCTAAATCTAAGATTTGATCCAGTAAAGGTTCTGCTTCTATTCCTCTTTTATCTAAAGCCTTAGCTATGGCTTCTTTTTGTTCTCTGATGTATTGGAGTTGCAACATAGTTTATTAATTCTCTCGCAAAGATAATAAATAGGGACTTGGATTTAGTCCTTTTTTTGCTTAATCCACTCAAGTGAATTTGCTTTATCTTTTTGTAGTTGTACTTTTAAATCATTGATGGAATAAAACTTTTGTTCATCTCTTAATCGATGTAAAAGTTCAATGGATATCGTTTTGGTATAGAGGTCTGTATTCCAATTAAAAAAATGGACTTCTATGGTTTGTTTCGTTCCGTCAACTGTGGGTTTTGTGCCAATGTTCATCATTCCAAAAACCTCTTGATGGTCTATATAAGATTTTACAATATAGACCCCTTGATATGGAATGAGTTTTAAGGAATCGATACTCTTAATGTTGGCAGTAGGATACCCCAAGGTTCTTCCTAGTTGATTTCCACTGATGACCGTTCCACTGATGCTGTAATTATACCCTAAATAAGAATTTGCTGTTGAAATAGCTCCTTCTTCAAGCGCTGTTCTGATTTTGGTAGAACTGATGGAAATAGAATCGATTTGCTTAGCTTGGATTTGAGCCACTTCAAAATTATAGGTTTTGCCAAAATCGATTAAATCATCAATCGAAGCGGTTCTATTTCTTCCGAAACGATGATCGTACCCAATAATAATTTTTTTAGTGTGTAATCCATCAACCAGAATAGTCTTCACAAATTCTTCAGCAGTTAATCGTGAAAATGCCTTATCGAAGGGGTACATGACTAAATAATCAACTCCTAATTTTTTTAAGGTATCAATTTTATCGCTGGTGGAGGAGAGTAGGCGTAGTGGTTCACTATTTGATACTACAGTTCTAGGATGCGGGTCAAAAGTGAAGACTACTGATTTTAATCCGTTATGCTGCGCTTCGGTGATTAAATTTTTTAAGATACTGATGTGTCCTTTGTGCACTCCATCAAATGAACCTATCGTGACACAACAGTAGGTGTCTTTTTGTAATTTGGGAAGGGTAGTACTGCTAATCAAAAGAATTCACTTTAGTTCTTAAATCTTTATCTTATATTTGATATGATAATCATTTATATGAGAGCAAAAATAACTTTTGTTTTATCAATAGCCTTACTTTTTTTTAGCTTTTCTGTTTTTGCTCAAAAGGAGTATTGGAATGAAGTTTCACCAAGTTCTAAAAAGCAAACTTTTTTAAAATCTGATGTAAGGTCAGATAAAGCAAAATTGTTTGAGCTTGATTTTCAATTATTTTTAAAACAACTTAAGGCTAGTGGTACTAGTAAGGTAATCATGCCTGATCGTGCTGGGGTATTACATTCATTTGTATTAGAGCCCTATCATCAATTTTCAG
>Ga0181562_10001335_pt1 | contig 19991 bp, 40 predicted proteins | sample 011ome_26_FD_139344 | JGI IMG/M metagenome (GOLD analysis project Ga0181562, IMG submission 139344) | Coastal salt marsh microbial communities from the Groves Creek Marsh, Skidaway Island, Georgia - 011511BT metaG (megahit assembly) | ecosystem: Environmental > Aquatic > Marine > Intertidal...
AAATGAGGATGAAAATATGGCGCTGCCAAAGTTAAATGATAAACCAAAGTATGAATTAATTATACCTTCGTCTAAACAAAATGTAAAATTTAGACCTTATTTGGTAAAAGAAGAAAAAGTATTGATGATGGCTCTTGAATCACAAGATAAAGCCGCTTCATTAAATGCAGTAGTTGATACTATTTCTTCATGTGTACAAGATGAATTTGATTCTAGTAAACTTACATTATTTGATATTGAATATATGTTTATTATGATTAGATCAAAGTCTGTAGGTGAAGTAAGCCAACTCGGTATAAAATGTAAGCAATGCGAAAAGACCAATGAAATTGCAGTACGATTAGATGATATTGAAGTAAAACAAGATAGAATAGTAGAAAAGGATATTAAACTTGAAGAAAATATTACGTTATCTATGAAATATCCAAATTTTAATGATGTACTTAAATTTGAAGATAATAATTTAACTGAAACAGAAAAAACTTTTATACTTATTGGTAAATGTATGGAATCAATTGAAACTGAAGAAGAAAATATTATGCTTAAAGATGTTTCCGATACTGAAGTAAATGATTTTATTGAATCTTTAAATACTGAACAATTTACTAAGGTAAAGGAATATGTTGAAAATATGCCAAGAGTTGAAAAAGAAATAAAATTTGTTTGTGGTGGTTGTGAAACTGAAAATACAATGGTGTTAAGTGGTATAGATGATTTTTTTTAGTGGCTCTTTCTCATGATAATTTAGTAAATTATTATAAAACAAATTTTTTATTGATGCAAGAACACAAATATTCTTTGACTGAAATTGAAAGTATGTTACCATGGGAAAGAGAAATTTATATAGGTATGCTAGTTGATTATATTGAAAAAGAAAACGAAAGAATAAAGAACCAAAATCAAGGATAGGATCCTATGGCTACATTAACTAAAGTGATACAGACACTGAATGAAACTAATGACGATGCAACAAAACGTCATCGTGATATTAAGATAACGCTTGAAAAAGGTATATCTGATATATCACAATCATTAAGTTCCATACAAAGAGCAGGGATTAAATTGCCTGGTTTAGGTTTGTTGATTGGTGCACTTACAGATAATCCTCTCACAAGAGCAATTAGTAATATAACAAACACTATTATGAGAGCAGTGACTGCACCATATAGATTAGTAGCAAGACTTATTTCAACAGTAAAAGACTCAGTAATGGGCATCTTTACAGGATTAGGTAAAATATTTAAAGATATAGTTACGGCACCTTTAAGTAAAGCATTTGGTCTATTAACAGGTTTATTTTCTACAAACTATGAAAAAGAAAATAATAAAATATTAGGAGAAATTTTAAAGAGTATAGATTTTTTAAATCATCAGTTTGACTCTTACTTTGATTATTTAAAAAATCAAAAGTTAGATAATATACCACAAGCTAGTGATGGAGATGGTGTGCCTATAAGACCAGACAATAATCAAAACATACAAGAGCAAAGTCGTGGTGGCATTATGTTAGGAATAGGTGGTTTCTTAAAGGTTGCCACAGGTATTATAACTGGTGTAGGTTTAGCGCTTGTTGCAGAACTTACTGGTTTTGATAAGTATCTTAAAGCATTCTTTTTATCTGAAAGATTTACTAAAATATTTAAAATATTTCCTGCAATTGCTGATTCAATAGGAGCTGCATTTCGTTTAGTTAGTAAAGGTGTTAATGTAGCAGTCGATATTATAAAATCAAATACTTTCTTTGCTACTTTAGGCGATATGTTTAAAATGTTATTTAGTGGAGTAACAGAAAAGATTGCTAAAATTGGAAAGGCTATAGGATCAGTAGGATCTTTCTTTGCAAAAATAGGATCATTACTTTCATTCGTGTTTAAACCTATAGGAGCATTATTAAGAGCAGTTCAAGTATTTGCAAGATTTACTTTCCTTGCTCCACTAATCACATTATTTGATTTTATAAAAGGTGCATTTAATGGTTTCGTAGATGCTGAAGGTGGGATATTTAAGAAATTATTGGGTGCTCTTGAAGGTGGTGTCTTAGGTATTATAAAGGGAATCACAGCAGGTTTGGATGTTTTAATATTCGGTTTACCAGCATTTCTACTTGAGAAGTTGGGCTTTACTGGATTAGCAGAAAAATTTAGAGGATTCTCTATCACAGCACTTGTAGATGATCTGTGGTCTAATATTAAAGGTCTATTTAGTAAACTTAATTTTAAAGAGCTTACAACTAGACTTGCAAACTTTAAAGATAAGATGCTAATAAATCTTTCAAAGATAAGTTTTTCATTACCAGATATTACAATTCCAATACCTAAATTTTTAGGTGGTGGAGACTTTAGACTTTTAAAAGGCTTCACGGTTGGTGTTTCTGAAGCTGGTGCCAGAGAAGCGCAAAGAAGAATTGATCAAAGAAATGCAGCACTTATACAAAGTCGTAATACCGCTGAACAAGAATCTAGTGCTAGATTAAATAATGCACAAACACAATTATCAAATACTATTGATAGTAGAAATATTAGTGCAGTTCAACAGAACAATGCAATTGACGCTCGGTCAACACAGAATAATACAACTGTGCTTAACCAAGCGCCTATGCCATCATCTTCTGATGGTTTTGATAGGATGGCTCCTATCTAGTCTTCATTTACAAGATTTGCAAAGTGTGCCATAATGTCATCATCTTCTGCGGAAGGTGATGCTGAAGTCATCTCTGCAGTTTCCATTTGAACAGGCTCTGCTGTTCTCATTGCTGGTGCTGGCTGTGGTTCACCCAAAGATTCTTCTTGCTTCATTGTTGGTGCTCCAACAGAAGCTTGCTCTCCAAGAACAGCCATAAGTTTAGCTTGTAGTTCATCATATGTTTTATAATTCTTCGGATCTGTATATTCACGCAGATCATGAAGTTGATTATAAATTTCTTCAAGATAAGTATCGTCTGAAGATAGTTCACTCTGAGCTGCAAACTCTGACTTATCATAATTACGATACCCTTCTACATCACGAATTTTCAATTTAAAGTTAGCACCACTCCAAAAATCAAATGGATTGATAGGATCTTCATCCTGAAATTCTGGTTGCATAGCATCCATCAATTTATCAAAGATTTTCTTTCCATACTGGAATAAGAATACCTTGCCTTCATTAGCTGGATTGCCTGGATCTGAAATAACTAGAATATTTGAAACATGATGTAAGCGCCGCTTTTGTTTACGAGCAACTTCTTTATCTGATTCAATACCAGAGTTCCATAGTTTACTATTTAATTCGCCTACTGGATCGTTTTGTCCAATAGAAGTAAGAGAACGTTCAATGTACCAACGACCTGTTGGGCCTTTAAAACCATGATCCCAATAACGGTTCCATGGAAGTTCTGATCCTTCAGATGCTGGGAGAAAGCGGATAACTGCATAACCATTATTAGATTTATCTACAGTTGGTTTCCAAATTCGATCATCAGTGTATTTATTACCGGACTGATTTGTATTAGTAGCTTCTGCTGCTTTTACAAGTTGATCGATTGCGTTACGATTACGTTTTAGATTTGCGAATGACATATTTTGTTTTCCTTATACTGAAATATATTTTTGTATGTACTGTAATATTATACAACATTTTGACTTTGTTGTACAGAGTATTTATTCAAAAAGAAGCTCATTTTGCTTCGGTAAAAAATTTAATTTCATTGCTTCAGCTTCAATCTTCTCTTTGATTAGTGGTGATATATACTTTTTAACATCCTCTGGATCTATATTGGTAATATCACATGCTTCAACTACGGCATCAATGTACCCTAGTTTTTTTGATAAAACCTGTTCTTCGATAAGTTTTGTAAACTTAGCACGGTTCATAAAGTTTGTTTTTTCTTCGGTCATCTATCTAGTGCCCTTAATATGATAGTGTCTTTGTTAATCCTTCCATTTGCTTTTCCGGACTTAGTAGTAAGTTTACCCCACTCTTTATTAATTTGATTAGGGGTCTTTTTAAGAGCCAGCGGTAAAAACTCCTCTGGTTTTCTTAATCTAATATTACGTGATACATCTTCATCAATACCTTTGATAGTAGTACCACTCACTTCAAAGCCTTGAGCTAATCTACAAACCAATTCTGTAATTAACCTTGACTTTACATTAAACAAATATATTCTATTAGCACCAACAACATTAGTAGGATTAATAGAAACTAATTTATGCTCCTTTGATTCCTTAAGATAAGTTAATCTTGCAACTTGTTTATCTGCAGTTTTAACTTTAGGAGTTCTTGTTTTTCTCTGTGCTTTCTTAGAGGCCATATAGCGTTCTGCATCAGAAACAATATCTTCTAAGAATTTCATATATGCCTTCTTTTCTTTAGCAGTCATATGTCTATATGCTTCTACTAAATCCTCTGGCTTCTTTGTAATTAATTCTTGCATCTCTTTAAGTTGCGGAAGATAAAACTCATAAACACCTTTAGCGGTATTATTAGGAGCATCTATCTTTTTTAACTCATCATAAACAGATAATCCAGATACTTCTGGAAATGCATCTATCTTTTCTTCTATGCCAGCAATAAAATCAGAAGTGCGTTCTTTTACAATATCTGCAATAGTACGCTTTGGTGTGTCATCGATTTCTTCTTCTTTTACTTCAGCTTTCTTTCTGCCTTTTTCTAAAATCTCTGCAATTCTTTTTTTAATTACTTCTTCACCTTTCCACTGTGAAGGAAAAGGGTTGCCTAGATTTTTCCAAGCAATGGTTGCAGATAGATATGGTAGTGCAGTAAAGGCCCATTCGGGCGCCTTTAATGCCATTTGAGCATCTGCTTTTTTTAGATTTTTACGAATATAATCTTTTATAACTTGACTTAATTCTTTCTTATCTACTTCCAAGCGGAGATAATCATTAAAGTGATTAAAGTTATTAGTAGGAGCCGCAGCAATACCTGTACGTGCTCTACGAGAATAAACTTTTTTGATCTTTGCTCTTTTAGCCATAACACGATTCTTTCTCTATGATAATATTATTATATCATAGTTAAAAGGCTTTGTAAACCTTTTTTTATTAAAATTCTTCGTTAAGTTTAATTAATTCTATCTCTCCATCACGATCACGTCGATGTTTTAGATAGCCATTGTGACACAGATATAACATAGTCTGTTCTATTAATTCGTCGTCACGTTCTTTCCGATTGTTACGCCCGATGGAGTAAGAACAGTAAAATACTCCAAAAATGCCTATTGCTAAAATGATAAGTGGGTCTATACCAAACATATTATTCCTTTACTGCTATTGATAAATCTTCTGTTACATAAACACCATCAGTAAATTTCATAGAAGCAAGTATTTCATTAAACATAAACGGTGATAATGCTATCACATCATATCTGCCACTTTTAGCATTATACTGTCTTATGTAAACATATTCGTCACTCATGATAACCTGAGCATCTTCTTGCTTATTATCATTATCTACTATAGTTATAATTGTATGATCAAACTCGTTTTCAATGCTAAACATTATCGGCGCATACTTGCAGCATCTACTGCAGCCTGTTTATTATCTTTCCGAATTGGCATCAAATTAGATTTATGAGTAACTACGATACCAGCAATTTCATCACCTGTATATTTTGCACTTTCTTTACGAGTACCGTTACTGCATATAGTATCTGAAGTTGAAATTCTAGGGCTATTTTCACGATAGTTTGGAATTTCTGAACGATACTCAGATTTTTTACCAGTAACACCCATACGCTTTAGAAACTCATCGTGTTCCTGAAGTGTATTTTTCCAACCAGGTTTCTTATTTACTTTACGCTTCTTAGTATTTAAAGAAGACATTCCACGTACTAAATGCATAGTCATTTGGTTAACTCCTTTTATAGTATTTATCTACAAGAAAAGCTAATTACACGATCCACACGAAAAGAACGCCAAGCTTCAACCTCTGTATCCCACACAGGAATAACCTCTTCGTTAATAGACCGAACTTTCTTTTGAGAAAGAGGATCTTCTTTCTTAGCATCTGGAATAATATCTGGTTGAAGAGTACATATCATATCACGTTCTTCACCATTTGTTTTCTTAAAAATTACACGGCACTCTGATTGCTGTAATCGAGTCATCATATAATCACGTGTCATTTCTTCAGTCATCTTTTTTCCTTCTTTTCAATTCTTCCATAATATCAGGATTTTCAATTAAGAGTTTAATAGTCGGTTCCCAGTTTTTAATTATTTCTTCGACATGCATTAAACGGCGATCAATAAAATTAATTTGGTATTCAGACATCTAACATATCCAAATAACAGTAACCAAACTTAGCACGAGATGCGTGAGATTCTAAGTCAAGTTTACAGTTTTCCATTCTCCGAAGAACTGCTTCGGTTGGTCGACCATTACGATCTACTTTAACTGACCACATTTTACTCTCCTTTATAGTGGCTATCAAAGGTTCCATATAACCTTAGTTTTACATTTTTAATATGATTACACGGCACTCTAGGTTTCTTTTTACAAGAACAACTAAAACCATTAGAATGCATTTTTACCGTACCTTTAGCATATGCCCATTCTGTGCCGACTAACCAGTGCTTTTCAGTTTCAATACCGAGTGTTGGAAATACAGTCATAATATACTTTCCGATTCTTTACATAATATATAATAACTCATATAGAGCCAAAAGTAAACAATTAATTAACTGTTTTCATATTTTTTTCTTGCATCTAAAAATGCAGGAAGATAATCATGAGTATTAACTTTAAAGACCTGAGGTTCTGCATCATCTACTGTAATAATAATAACACCCTGTTTAATAGGAATTCCAGTTCTTTCATAGAAAGCTGCAGCATAGAATGCCGCTTGGATAAAATAGTTTGTAATCCATTCTTTCTTCTTTGTTCGACGAGATGTCTTAAAATCTACAATAGATAACTGTCCATCAAACTCAGCAATGCAATCAACTTGCCCTGCTGTCTTTAATAGATCACTATATAAAAATTCTTCTTGAAACCAAATGTTATCTAATCTTTCATCTATAATACTTTTAATATGATTAAAAGCAAATAGATTGTGAGGCATTACATTTTCTTTCCACTCAGGAACATTATCAATATAATCTTCTGCTAATTTGTGTACAGCTGTTCCTCTAGTAGCAGCTCGCCGAGATATTTTGTTGGCTTCTTCTTCACCAACCTTCTTTCTCCATGCTAAGAGACCATCTTTATTTAAGGCACCTAAAACTGTTGTAATAGAAGGATATGCTTTGCCTTCAGGTGTAAAGTATTTACGACCAGCTTCAGTGGTCTTTCTTTCTATTTTAGGCAGAATTATACCGTGATCAACATGATTAAACAATGTGTTCCTCTCGGTCATTTTCCCAGATGCTTATACAATTATAAAGACCTGAGGCTAAAGTTTTATCATACTCTAGCATTTCTTCCCATTGTTCAATAACTTCATCAAGTTGTTCACGTGATAATTCTTCAGGACCTTCTATACCAAAGTGATTTTGGATTAACTCTAAGGCCCATTCGGTTACCTGGTTCTCAATCCAATCGGACATCTTATGTGCTTTATGTATTTTAAATTTATCCATCTATTAAGGTACTCCACTTTTTAAGTTTTTCTTTTTTAGCAGAGCTTCTAGCATAGATATGTTTCCAATCTAATACATTATGCTCACACATTAAATCAATCATGCAATAAACATCACCAACTTCTTCAAGAAGTTTATTTCTTTGATCATCTTCTATTTCCGAAAACTGTTCATATTTACGAATAATCTTACTACATCTCTGAGTAAGTTCCCCGCATTCTTCTGCAGTAATAACCATTAACTGCTGAAGTTTATTAATTGGATTATTTTTCATAATAAAACTCCTTTACTCAACGCCCCTAGTAATTTTCTATTTCCTAGCATCTCCACGTTTTCACGACACTGATATTTCACAGGCGAATTATTCTCGCGAGATGTTGCTTTCAAGCCCGGTTCTCTCTGCACGGACGTTGAGTAAAAGAGTCTAAAGACTCTTATTTTGTTAACATTCTCATACATGTAAAAATAGAATTTTCATTTAAACAATCTTTCCATATATGTATGGTATACCAAGCGGCTAAAACTATCACTAAAATTAGCATTAGCACTTTAATCCCACTCGTTATCATATCTTGTTGTTTCATACAAAGTTTCTCCATAATAAGTTTTAGCATACTTAGCTTGATCGGTATATTGATTTATATTTTCACCATCTTTTACATTTAGTTCTTCAAGAGGATCTTTACGTTTCTTACGTGCTTGTAACATTGCAGACCGAGCTTTTTTGGCTTTCTCTTTGATTTCATACATTTTAATCTGACGAGCACGTTTAGCTTTTTTTTCTGCTTTACGACGCTCTGCGATTTCTTTGATAAGAGCAAGACGATCATTCTGTGTTTTAGCAATAGTCATTTTATATTCTTTCCGATTCTTTTTACATTACTAATATAGTATAATTTTAGGAGCTTGTAAACCCCTAAAATCATTTTTTAAGAGAAAAAATCATCTATAATATTAAATGCATCTTCAACACTAAGTTGACTATTAATTCCATATGTTTCACGATTTCCAGTTTTTTCAATATCTTTATCCATTATACCATAATGGCTTAAAAATTCAAATATCTGTTCTTTACGATATGCAATCTTGTCTTTCTCTTGAGCTTGTATTTGAAATCTAAAATGTTTTATATTTCCATCAGATGAAACCAAAATGTTTGGTTGCAATTGTTCACGAGTGGAAAAACTGAGCCAAGTCATTTCAGATTTTATTTCAACAACCGTAAGGCGACCTTTTAGTTTTTCATAGTTTTCTATGTACCATTCAGGTAAAGCTTCAAAATTATCCTTCTGTGATGAAGTATAAACATTAAAAAGTTCCGAAAATTTAGCCATTGTAAAACACTCCTTATAGTGGCCAGACACACTATTATCAGATGGTGTGTATGATGTAATAAGATATGATTCAAGAAGAAATGATTGAGCATCTTTCTTTTTATCAAAATCAAATCTTTCCAGATTTTTAGCTATAATATAAAGATCATTTATATCATAGCCCTTTTCTTTAATGTGCTGTATTGCACGATTATCCTTACCTTTACCTATATATTTCCATTGGTTATCTTTTATATAACCGTAAACATATTGGCCTAAAGTTTGCCAAAAATCCATGGGTATGCTATTAGTAAACATTAGCCCCAATCTTTTCTATCATCTTCATTTTCATAGCCATACTTATAAGCTTCAATCTCGCCAACAGTCATGTTGTCTTTTTCTACTCTTTCTGAAGTAATAGAAGCACCAACGTAGTAATGAGGATCATAAGGACGGTGATAGTAAGCATCTGCACTACCACGATCCTGAGGTGAACCGTGACGTGGAAGTTTATTACCTTTTACAATTACATCTAAATCATACTTTTCCATTACACTAACTCCAACTCGAATTGACGTTCCATGAATGCTTCTGCTTCTGCTTTGCGTTCAACCCACTTGTTAATGATTGCTTCGAAGCCTGGGCTATCTGTGCCAAAGGTTTCAATTGATTCAAGGTCTTCTACAATTTCAAAAAGATCATTCATTTTAGTTCCTTCCGATTCTCTTTATACTACTAATATAATATATTTCGGATGAAATGTAAACCCCTAAAATGCATTTTATGTAAAAAAAAAGAGGTCACCTAAGTGACCCCTAATATTATTTTAGATCATCGTGTTGATCTTGTATAACATATTCAATTGTTTTCCCCTGTATTCGCCTATCTTTTTCAACAGATTTAATCTTACTGTCTCTATTAATTGATAGTTTTTTATTGCGATCTTTCTTTTTATTCTTAGGGTCAAACCTACTAAATTTGGCCATTTTAGTCCTCTAATAGTTTTCCAAATGTTGCTGGACCAGCCACACCATCGGCTGTTAAACCGTTAGCTGCTTGCCACTCTTTCAATGCTCTTTCAGTCCCTGGACCGAACACTCCATCAGCTCCGATACCAAGCGCTTCTTGCATAATTTTAACACCTTCTCCACGAGAACCTTTACGCAATACACCAATATCATCAATGATTTCTTCAATATCGTCATCGTCATCGTCAGCTACCATTTCAGCAGACATGCCCAAAACTTCCATGGCATTTGTATATCGTTCTTGTCTGTCTTCAAGCCCAATTTTACCACCATTGATTTTCTTGGTCATTTTAACTACATTATCAGTATCGGCAATATCGTTTAGATTATTAGCATCCCAGAACCAACATGCTGACTCAACAGCACCCTTTTCTGTTGCTACATATTCAGCTGCTTCTTCTGCAGACATATCTACAGATTTGCCAAATCGTGTATAGTTTTCACGACCAGTAAGCTGTTTTAGCCCACGACCTCTAAACAGCCAACCATCGCCTTCTTCTGTATTGCCCATTTTATATTTACGGAATTCGTCCATATAAACATAATTAGCAATCATCTCTGGTTGACGATGATATTCATCTGCATCTCTCTTAGGTGCATCACCAAAGTAACGACCAAAGACAGCACGTAATGCTTTTGCAGAATAGTTTAAATTTTCTTCAAGTCGTTTAAAGTTACCGCTTTCGTGAGCACATTGACTCAAGAAATGGGCAACTCTCCGCTCTGTAGTAATACCATACCTCGGTAAAATATCACACAAAGCTTCATACCAATCTCCTACTTTATTATTACCTGGAATAATTTTAGCAAGATGGTCTTCAGTGAAGTCAAAATCAAATGACATTTTCTCCATAGCCTCCTATAGTGTTTTCTATTTCTGTTGCAAAATTTTCGTAAGTTCCAATCACTTTATCATACCAAATTATTTGTGGCACAGTTTTTGCTCCTGGGAATTTTTCAACAAATTCTTCAAGATATTCAATTTGTGACACGTTCTTATATTCATATTCTAATTGGTAATCAATACAGAGTTGCTTTGCTTTTTCACAAAATGAGCAATTACTTTTACCGTATATGATTACCATAGTTTTTATTCCTCTTTCCATATTGTCCAAGCTCCATATGCAATTGCTAAACCAGCAGCAATCTTTGCAAGAGGAGCCAAGAATAAGACAAGAAGACCTAAACCGACAAGAGCAATACCATCCCAGCTCGTTCTTTCAGATAATCTGTTTTTAATCCAGTTTGTCATTTTTCTGTTTCTCCATTAATTTTTTCCATTCGATTTCAAATTCTTCATCATAATCATAAAGAGGCGCACCATCGGCTCCATCACGAAATAATCTTCTAAAGTATCCATCCGCCGAGGCAAGAACAGTGGACTCGGTTGATCTAAGATGACCTTTTACCATATAGAACATTCGCCAAGCTTCTTTATTCTTTTCATCGGGCATAATTTATCCAATATTCATCATCTCTTTAGTCATTATATAATCTCTAACAAGGTCTGATCTTACAATGTCTTCCCAACCAAAGTTAACAACTCTAAAGAATCTCATCTGCTCTACAATACTTATAAACTTTATAATCCCATCTTTATCATCATTATATTTAAAATCAGACTGTAGATAATCACCACAAAAGATAATTTTACAATCATTGCCAACACGTGTAATTACAGAATCAAGTTCATGAAAGTTTAAGTTTTGCATTTCATCCACTACTATAATAGTCTGATCAAATGTAGCACCACGAATATATGAAGTTGTTTCAAATGTTAATTTATTTGCAGTAGTTAATTTACCATAAGCACCTTTATAGCCAAATATTTCATCACAGATACTTTTATATGGTACTTTATACGGATCTTCCTTTTCTTCCTTCGTTCCGGGTAGATGACCAGCATCACGAGTAGGAACCATTGACCTCATAATCATAATGCGTCTATATAAATCTGGTTTATCTAACATCTCCCTAAAAGCATTATATAATGCAATAAATGTTTTACCAGTACCTGCACTACCAGTTAGTATTAAGTTATACCCTTTATCCCAAGACTCAAATGCTTTCTTTTGATTATCGGTAATAGGTTCAATTTTTTCAAGTTCATCAAGTGAAACAGTTAACGAATTATTCTTTTTCATTTTCTAATAGTATTACCTTTAGATGATCCTTTTTTTACCCTACTTAAAACATCTTTAAATCCGTCAGGTACTTTACTATGTAAATTACCAATGCCAGATACTATTTTAGGAGCTGTTATAACTTGAGTAAGATTTTTATCATCTTCTAACATTTTCTGTAGATCAGACCATTGACAAAATACTTCAAATTGTTCTTCTGTTTCTTTATTTTTTAGAACGTAAGTTGGCATAATTTTTCCACCATTCCCAATTTTCTTCAACATTATATCTATACATTAAACACCACCTCTTTGACATATCTGACCAGCGATGCACTTGTTGATTACCTTTTGGTGATTCCATTAGTCTTAGTTTCATACCTTTACCCCAAGATATTTCTTCAATACATTTTAAATTATGCTGCAACATTATGTTTAAACCATTCTGGAATATCACGTTTTGACCAAACCATTTTAAATCGGTCTTGTTTTGTTTGATAGTATTCTTGATATGAACGAACAGGTTCGTCTTTATGAATACACTGTGGTTCATGTTGCATAGCAAGAGCAAAGGGAGTAAGCCCTTTATGATAATTTAAGTTTTTAGGCGGAATTGATAAGATTTCTTCAAGCTTAGTTTGAGTGCTATGTGTTTTATTATAGCGATATTGATATTCAATACATAGTGCATGAAAATGGTCATAATGCCATGCATAGTTTGCTATTGACTGCATGGTCCACACTGTGCACGGATGGCCATGGTGAACAGCTTTATATAAAGTATTTTCCATGTGTGTATCTGGATGGACCCAGTAGTTTATCATTCTCTTACCAGATTTTGATGGACGTTTCTCTACATAACCATCCAACATTCTATGAGCAGTGGATAGCATTTGAGCAGATTCAACTATCATTTTAACAACATGTTTATCACATTGTAGTTGAGCTGATTTGATAGGATCACTATCAAGTACAAAAATATTCATTGGTAACTCCAAATAAGATTATATGACTATAATACTATATTTTGAATGATTTGTAAACAACTAAGTTTACAAATTTAAATTAGGCAGCCACCTCCATGACCGACGATATGTGATTGTCTAAAAACTTTTTCTTTGCTTCTATTTTTTTCACGAGTTCTGTCTCCCCTTCTTCAAGTAACATTCCAGCAAATGTATCTAGTGCTTCGGAATCTTTAAGCAATCTCTGTAATTGATGATCAGACATTATTATCTCCTTTAGAAAAGTAAAAGCTGGCCAACCCTTAAAAGGGAGACCAGCCACAAAGTTTTTAGATTTATTTGAATTCATTATCAACCTTTTTGTATTAAACCTGGATAAGCCTCCTGTACTACTGCTTTTGATATACCTTTTATAGATTTTTTACTAACCATCTTTATTACAATCTCTGCATCTAATGGGTGAATTGATTCTAGTAATCTGATGTAAATATTTTCACGTTTAGCTTTAAGCACCTTCCTAGAATCTGGTGAATCAACAAGATACCTGAACTGAGTATTTTGCCTAATAAGATTGGATGGTGTACTTTCTTCTTTATTAGGAGTATATGGTGGTGTTCCTTCAGGAACCAACCATTGAACGGCATCATCATATGTGCCTCTAAGAATATCTTTTAAAGCCCAAGATTCATTCTGTTTTAAACATTCAACTTTTTCAGCCTTGGATCTTTTCTTTCCGGCTTCCACAATTACTTCATGAATTAATTTTGCCATTCTAAATAAACTCCCGTACATTCTCTAGCAATAATTTACATCTTTTTTGAACAAGAAAGGGAAAAACTTTACCTTTGTTTTTATACTGATCTTGCTCCACAAAAGTATTTATAATCTCTTGTTTTATACTTTCAGGACATTCTGAACTTTCTGTTAAATCAATCATTTTTTTATTGCGCAAATAATTTCTATAAACGTCTTCACCTAAAGCTTTAGGGTCTTCAAGTAAAGCTTCTTTCTTTTTCTTTGACAGAACATTTTGTCGGCGGCCTTCAACTAAACATTTATCGTCAGATAGTACATTAGGCACTCCATCACCACCATCACCTTTTAAGATGTGTTCTGCAAGAAACAGTCTAGGATTAGGTTCATCTACAAATTTCTTTGTAATATTAGAATATTGTCTTACATTATTATATTTCTGAAGTTGTTTAAAATCTTTATCTGCTGATACAATCATGACTTCCTCATGATTACCAAATTCTTGTGTCCATTTTACGAGTTCGGCAATAGCATCATCTGCTTCACAACCCCATTGGTGGATAACTTTATAAGGAAAATTATCTCTAAGTTCATCACGAACCATTCCAATAATACGAAAGGCTTCTTCCCAATTAATCTTAGACTCTTCACGATTCTTAGATCGATTAGCTTTATATTCAGGATATACGTCTTTACGCCAGTTGCCACCGCCGTCTGCAACAATAACTATTTCGCCATATTTATCTTTAAATTTATTTCTATACATTCTAATAGAATTTAGAATCATATGGCGAATTAAGTTTTCATCTACGCCGGCGTGTCCCATCATAATAGGAGCAATAGAAACACCGGAGTAATCAATAATAATCATAATATATTCCTCTTTATAACTAAAACCATTATACTATATTTTTTAAGAAAAGTAAACAATTATAGTGAAACTATTTTTGAGTGTGATAATTGAAGTTGGTCTGTTAACTCTTGAATATAATCCAAATTATTAGAAGAAAATGTAACAAGATGATTATTTTCTAAAGCTTTAAATTTTAAAAGAGTGCATCCATGTTCTTCTGCAAATTGTTTAATCTCTGATTTACTTGAAGTATGTGTAATATCTGCTGTAAGACTGTAAATCATTTTAGTTCTTTCCGATTCTTTTTACACTACTAATATAATATATTTTAAATCAAATGTAAACCCCTAATGTTTATGATCTTCAATTCTATCACTTAATTTTTTATCAAGCCCTTGATTAGTAATATCTATATGTAAATATAAATCCTCAACAGAAGTATCTAATTCATCAACCCAACCTTCAACAACATTAAAACTATTTTGTACTTTTTCTTCAAACTCTGTCATTTGATTTGCAAAAGTATTATTGATTAGTTCATCTTGTTTACTTACGTGTTGACCTAAATTATCAATACGATTATGTGTTTCAAGTATTGCTTCTAATGTTTTATCGTTTAGTTCTGTAATATCTTTTTGTAGCTGTTTTACGTCATTAAGCAATGTTACTTCTTTTTCAATTTCACTCTTAGCTGTAAGTTCTGCAACTTCACCTTTAAGTGTCTCAATAGTTTGAGCTTGTTGTGCTGTCCACCAAACAAATGCACTTACTTGTAGTACAATTGCTATAACAACACCTATTCCAAATTTAGCATTCATAATTAGTCTCCTATGAAACTTCGTCTATTTGTTCTTGTGTTACAATACCTTCTGATATAAGACGTTCTCTATTTTTCATATGTTGTGCTTGGACCTCTTCCTTTGATCCACCAAAATATGGAACACAATGTCCTTCATCAATCATTACTTCGGTAGCCATTCTTCCGTCTTCTGTTACAAAGTCTCCAAGAACCCTACCAAACTTGCCTTTCATATCTTCGCCATCTTTATTAATTTGTGTTTTTAAAACGGCGGTTTCACCTAGTAATGATTCAAGTCTATGTTTACTTGCTTTACCGAAAAGCTTTTCTACTTTATCCCTAGTACGTGATTCTGGAGTATCAATACCCATAATACGAACTCTTTCATCCGATAATACTATTCCAAAACCTAAATCAATATCAACATCTACCGTATCTCCGTCGACCACTCTTAGTACTTTGCATTTATATTCATACATTTGCTATTCCTTTAACGTGTTTAGAATGAATTTTTCCTCCTATAAACTCATTATAATATTCATCGCTAAATAGCACTTCACGGTCAATCTGCTCTTTCATTTCAAAGTAAGACATTTCACCTTTACTTTTGCAGAGTCGGAGTATTTCTCTTTTAAATCTTTCTGATCCATGATTTTCAACAAGAAGTTTTACCTCTTCATTAGATCCATGGTAATCTCTCCAATCGGATTCTTTCTTAACAATTCTATTTCTAGTTTTACCCTTTAACGGCTTTAGTTTTCTTCTTGACCAAAACCCTTTTTTACCAATATATTTTTTATTATTGCTTAAATCTGTTATACAATAAACAAACCCAACCAAGTTATCAAAATCAAACTCAGCTGGGTTAAATTCGTTACCATTAAAAATCCACATAATATTACTTAACCCTAGTTGTAAGTAATACTATTTAGTAAAATTTAATCTAATTCTTCCTCTTCATCTAAGAAGTTTGGTATGGCTATATTACCACACATAGGACAAAACTCTGGTTCTGGAGAAGAATTTTCTACTGTTATCTGAGACTGCTCGTCACAAATTTCGCACTCAATGTAATAATATTTCATTTATTGTTATCCTTCACACGCATCACAGTTCATGATATCACGTACCAGTTCTTGGGCTGGATTAGCACTACGTTGATAATAGAAAGTTTTAACACCTAATTTCCATCCTTCAATAAGTAAAGCATTTACATCTTTAGCTGGAACATCTGGGTGAATTAGAATATTTAAACTCTGTGACTGATCTATGTATTTCTGTCTAGCACCAGCTTGTTGAACAATAGATAGTGGGGTAATTTCACTAAATGTTTTAAATACATCCTTTTCGTTTTGTGTTAAAAATTCAAGATGTTGTACTGATCCACCATGTTTTAGAATATCGACCCATGTTTTTTCATCATCTTTACCATGTGCAGCTAAACAATCTTTTAAGTATGGATTACGATAAGTAAATTTACCTTTTGCTAAATCTTTTGTAAAGTAATTAGATGCTAAAGGTTCAATAGATGGTGATACTTGACCAAGGATAAAGGATGATGATGTAGTTGGAGCAACTGCTGTTCTTGTTAGATTTCTCTCTCCTGTTTCTAACATACCTTCTGGTTCACCATACTCTATAGCTAATTCTTTAGATGCTTCAAGAGAACGATCATCAATAAACTTACTAATCTTTACTGATAATAGATGTGCATCAAATGATTCAAATGCAATCATTTTAGATTGAAGATATGAATGCCAACCAAGTTGACCTAAGCCTAATGCTCTCCAACGTTTTGCAAAATTATTTGCAGACTGCATAAATTGTATATCAGCAGTCTTCTCAATATACTCTTCCATTACTGCATCAAGAAACCAAATCATTGTTTCTACAGCATCTGTTTCCATCCACTCATCTGCTTTTAGTAGATTCATAGATGCTAAGTTACACACAAAGGATTCATCTTCTGATGATGGTAAACAGATTTCCGAACAAAGATTAGATGCCCAAATAGAAATATCTTTCTGTCTGAGAACACGTGGTTTATTCTTGTTTACTGTGTCTTTGAAGAACAGATATGGATAGCCAGATTCACGACGTTTACGAAGAACACGAGCCCAGACGGTTCTCTTATTCGGATCGCCGTCAATCATTTCTTGCATCCAGTCATCGCCAATGCAAACACCTAGTGACATATTAATAATAGATGAACCTTCTTCACGAGCGTCAAGAAACTCCATAATATCAGGTGATGATATATCAAGATATGCAGCAAAGGACCCTCGGCGAACGTTACCTTGAGCGACAACATCTACTGTGGTTTCTGTTAGATTCATAAAGTGTACTGGACCATCTGCTGTTCCACCACTCTTAATTGGTTCACCTCTTGCTCTTAGTGCACCATAATAACCAGAAGTACCTGCACCCATTTTAGTTTGCATTCCAACTTCTGCTGTTTTCTTTAGAATAGATTCCATATTATCATTAATAAAAACACCGTTACAAGAAATAGGTAAACCTTTTTTAGTTCCAAAGTTAGACCATACTGGAGAGGATAAAGAATAAAATCCTCTACTCATATAATCATAAAACTTATCAGCAAAGCCTTCTCTATCTAAAATTTTCTCTGCTGTCCATGCAATAATTCTTACACGTTCTTCGACAGTCATGTTTCCATCTATATACCCTCTACTTAAAAAAGTACGAGAGTCTTCATTTGCCCACTCAAACCCCATAATATTCTCCATTAAAATAAATCATCTGCAGATATACCTTGACCCTTTGCATATTCAACAGGTCTTTTCTGAAAGAAATCAGTCATATTTGCGCCATATAATTCTTCATCAAACCAAAAAGTTTCATCAACATGATCTTGATCATATACAATCTCACTACTATCAAAACCTATTTGATCTAAAGAATCTGCCATTCTTTTTGCAATAAAAGATTTAAGAATATCTGCACTTAATCCCTTTACTTCATAATCTCCCATAATCCAATCAATAACTTTACTCTCTGCTTTTAGTGCATCAATACATTCCTCTTTCACTCTTGCTTCTAATTCTTCATCAAATAAATCTGGATATTCTTCACGCAATGTATTAATTAATTTAATACCAACTTGAGCATGTAACATTTCTTCATTGCGTGTATATTGTACTTGTTGTGCACAATCTTTCATTACTGCTTTATTTCTATTCATGTGCATAATTATATAGAACTGACTAAACAGACTCACATTTTCCACAAATAATGTAAAGAGCATAATAGAATAGATATACTGCTTTTTATCGTCTGCATAAACTTTATTATTATATTTACGGAGATAATCTACTCTACGTTTAATAACTTCTACATTTAAATTTTCTTCAAATACGTGAGTTAGATGTAACACATCAAGAATCTTTTCATAAGCCATATTATGAATTACTTCAGAATTTGCCATAGCAAAACCTAAGTCTTTAATAGATGGGTGTGGTAGATTATTTCCAACTTCAGCCCAAAACGATTTAACTGCTATTTCAATTTGTCCGATAGCCGACATAGTTCTAACAACTATTTCCTGTTCCTGTGGTGTTAAATCTGTTTTAAATTGTGAGTAATCTGATCTAAAGTTAAATTCTTCTGGAGTCCAAAACCCCTTCCAAATTGCTTCAATAAAATCTTTTGTCCAAGGATATAGGTCTGGTTTTCTGGCTATCTGTTCTTGAAATAACATGGGCATCTTTCTTTCTCGGAGCACAAAAAATACTATACCATAACTAACTAAAATTATGGTATTGTAATAAAGTGCGGTTTTGTGTATTGTTTTATTTGTTGGTACTATTATATAGTATTACAAGGTTTTTGTAAATAGCTATATAAGCTATTTTTTTCAAAAAAATTACTAAATATTGTTATTTTTTTGTTTACAGAGGTTTAAAAAAATGTTATAATAAAAGAGTAATTAGTTGAGGATAGGGAATATTTATCCTTTTAATGGAAGAGTAGGTGGTGTAAATGCAGAAGTATATCTTGCTTTACCAATTGTCATTCTAACATCTTGCATATTACCTTTAAATCTATAGTAATATGGATAATAGTTTGTAGCACCAATACTAATAGGAGTGTTCGTGGTTCTTATCGTCCCATTTAAAGATGTAGATCCTTGCAAAACACCATCAAGAAATATTTTTAATGTTCCGTTATCATTGACCCATGCAGCATGATACCAAGTATCTGTGGTTATTGAATTAGTTGCCCCTGGGGCATACCAACCAGAATCTGTTCCGCTTGTATTCCAATATCTAAACGCTAACTTATTCCCTGAACCATATTGCGGATTAGAAGAAAATGCCCAAGCCTGTTTTGTAGTATCATTATGCGTCCATTCGCACATTATTAAGTTATACGTTTGATCTTGTTCATATTCGATAAACCATCCTTCAAAAGTCCAATAAGGTGCGGATAAATCAAAAGTATGACCAACATAATTACCTGAAGTGGTCCCTGCGTTTAGATTGTTTGTAGAATCATATTGCCCTTGACTTTGAATTTGTATAATTGGATGATTAGAACTATTAGATTCAAATCTAATAGA
>Ga0181562_10001336_pt1 | contig 19989 bp, 16 predicted proteins | sample 011ome_26_FD_139344 | JGI IMG/M metagenome (GOLD analysis project Ga0181562, IMG submission 139344) | Coastal salt marsh microbial communities from the Groves Creek Marsh, Skidaway Island, Georgia - 011511BT metaG (megahit assembly) | ecosystem: Environmental > Aquatic > Marine > Intertidal...
CCGATGATGATGATGCGCATCGTTCGTCGGTCGCGGTCGCGGTCGCGGCGGTCGCGGCGGTCGCGGCGGTGCCGTCGTCGTCCGTGCGTCGTGTGCGACCGTCGACGCGCTGCGGTGGCATCCGTCGCGACGAGGAATGCGACGTCGAGCGATGGGATAGGCGCGGGCTGGGAACTCGCGTCGTCGTCGTCGTCGTCGTGTGGTGTGACGATTCATATTCCCATATGCCCATTCGAAAAAACGCGGGACTGTGCGACGACGACGACGCGTGTTGACGACGCGTGATATATCGTAAGATAGAAGAAAACGCGTGGTGTGCGAGTGTCGGCGCCGTCGACGACGACGACGACGACGACGCGAGAGGTTCATTGCGCATTGATGTCGACGCAGCGGCTGTTGGATGCCGAGACGGGGGGCGTCGGCGAGGACGCGAGCGGATACGCGAGCGATGATGACGACGACGTGGACGACGTGGATGTGAATGTGCATGGTGAAAGTCGTGTGCCTGTGGTGGCGCGTACGAGCACGTGGCGCGGGTTCACCGCGCGTACGACGTCGTTGTGGGCTGGGGACGACAGGGACGTCGAGGACGAGGACGAGGACGAGGACGAGGGCGTGGAGTCTTTGGATTCCAACGACGTGGATTCGCATTGGAGTCGACGGAGTGCGGGGAAAACGCGAGGTTTTGCGGCAAAGTGGATCGTGACTGGCATCATTGGGTGTTCAATCGGCGTCATTGCGTTCGCGCTGGATGTTGCCGTAAGTTTTGCGTTTCGCGTGCGTCGGGCGTTGTTTAGGATTGGATTGGAACACGTGCACGTGGTGTTTGGCTTGACGTTGTTCGCCGTGAGTGGGGTTTTGTTGACGCTATGTGCGAGTGTGCTCACCGTGTACGTCGCTCCCGCGGCGAAGGGTGCTGGGATGGCGTATGTGATGTCTTTTTTGAATGGCGTTCACGTGCCTCGATCGCTCGACACCAAGACGTTGGTTGCGAAATGGCTCGGGGTCGTCTGTTCGGTGTCGAGTGGGCTCATCGTCGGCCCAGAAGGACCATTGGTACACATGGGAACTGCCGTGGCGGCATGGTTTACTCGTGGACGCTTATCAGGCGTGGTTCTACGTCGTCGATTTGACGTGGATTTATTCGCGAGCGACGAAGAGCGCAACGATTTCTTGTGCGCGGGCGTCGCCGCCGGCCTCGCCGCGGCGTTCGGTTCGCCTGTCGGTGGTGTTTTGTTCGCATTAGAAGAAGCCAGCACGCATTGGTCGAAAGAAAGCACCACGCATCGCGCGTTGTTCGCAGCAACGCTCGCGACATTCATCTTGGCGTTGTGCCGCGCGAAATCATCTTCACAATATACATCCATGACGTCTCCAGGGTTACTCGTCATCGGAGACGTATCGAGCACGTACTACTTGATTGAACTACCATTTTTTGCGCTTCTTGCTGCGTGTTGCGGCGTCGTGAGTGGCGTCCTCACTCGAACAATCGTGCTTCTGAGCCGAATCACTGCACCGAGAACGAATCGGCGTCGAGTCGCGCAAGCGCTCATGACGTCGTCCTTGTGCACGTCCATCTTTTACGTCGTCGCCTTCGTTAGTGGCACGTGTAAACCCATGGAATCGCCCGACGTACAGGCGTGGCATGAGGAAGTGGGCATGCGTTTGTGGTGTAAAAGCCCAGACGAATACAACGACGTCGGCAGCGTACTGCTGTCAAATCACAACGGCGTCCTGACGTGGATTTTAGGCGCGCCCGACGGCGCATTTTCTCTCAAAGCACTCATTTATTGCTTTGTCACGACATTGTTTGGATTGTGCGCCGCTGCGAATTTGTACGTGCCCGCTGGGTTGTTCATGCCCACAATTTTGTGGGGCGCGATTTCAGGTCGCGCGGCGTCACTGGTCATCAAGCATTCGTTCGCCTCACTCGGGGAAATCAGCTTGAATCCACACGCATACGCAATCGTCGGCGCAACTGCGGCGTTAGCGGGTACGTTTCGCGGAGCGTCGATTTCAGTCGTCATCATCATGTTCGAAGGCACGGGTACGCACGCGTTTTTACTTCCTTGCCTCGTCGCCGTGGCCATGTCAAATGTGTTTTCATCATTTGGAGGTTCGGTGTACGCCGAGCAATTGCGCGCGGCGGACATTCCATTTTTACATCAAGAACCGCCAAAGTCGCTCGACCCGTCTCTCACGGTGGGCGACATTTGCTCGCGCGAAGTGGTGTGTTTCAGCCCCATCGAACGCGTCGGCGTCATCGAACACGCGCTCGAAACAACGCGACACAATGGCTTTCCCATCGTCGCCACGAAATCAAAGCGCGTTATTGGCTTGATTTTACGCAAGCAACTTTTGGTTTTGCTTTCGCGCCGAGCATTCATCGAAAACATGATCCACTTACCGACGATTGCCGAAGAAGAAGAAGACGAACGAGCCGACGCCAATCTGGCCCTCAACGCCGAAAACGAAGTCGCCCAACGTCGAATCGCCGAATACTGCAAAGAACTCTCGAATTTGATGCGCACGTACCACCAACGCCGCGACGGCGACGTCGCCCGCGCAGCCTCCACTCGAGCCGCGCGCGCCATCGGCTTGACTGAGTCCGAACGCGCCAAGCGTTGCGATTTAGCCGTTTTCATGCACGTCTCCCCCGTGTGCCTTCGCGCCGACGTCTCCGTTGCCGTTGCGTGGGTCATCTTCTCTCGTTTGCGTCTCCGTCACCTCCCCATCGTCGGTGGTCGTGGCGATACCGACGCCATCGTCGGCGTCGTCACCAGGCGCGACTTCACGACACATCTTCATTCATGAATAAAATCCATCATCATCATTGTTATGGTAGGGCTGTCTGTGAGTATCCACGCGCGGCGCCAGATATCGACGACGACGACGACGGAGGACGGACGATGAGTAGTCAGTTTGCAAAGACGTGGTTACGACCAGAGGTACGACCACGACGCGACGGACGCGGATGTGTTCACGACGCTCTAACGCGCGCATCATTCTATCGCATCGTGCAACGATCCAAGGGGGTGAATGAATCGCCCTGGGTTTGAACGCACACGAGACTGACGGTAGGAGGCTTCACGCGATGCGCATCGCACGCACGCGTACGAACGACGCAGGTGTATCCTATTTTTGTCGCCATCGGGGGCGCTTGCTCGCTGAGCGCGTTCTTTATGACTCGACAACTCGCGACGAGTCCCGGGTTTACCGCGCGCAAGTCCAAGCGCATGGCGGGCGTGCGCGAAGAACCGGAGGATTTTAAGGAGGGTAAGAACTGGCGTGAGCACGGCGTTCGACGCGCGTTGCGAGGGATGACGCCGCAAATCATGCCAGGATTGAACTCATCCATGTCTGGCGGTCAGCACTAATAGTACCGACTGTACCGATGCCAGCCAGTTTTTGGACGGTGGGTGCGCAAAGAACACACGACGCTCACCGCTTCGCACGTGTATATCAAACACACGCACACACGCATCATGTTGACATCACCGTCGACATGCAGAGACACGCGTTGTAACAAAACATACCCAAACGTTAAATATGAATATGAATGACATCGTGCGCGCACGCGACGCCGACGGTTGAGCGTCGTGGGACTTGGCGCGCTGCGTCCTAGACATTTCGCGAGGTCTAAGTTGCGCTTTTATGTCACGTTGCATCGCTTAAATCTTGTTAGACATTATGTTATTATTGAAAACACGTCACAGCGGGAAATACCTCGTGTGTCGTTCATTTATGTTCGGTTCCAGTCAACTCGCGGGACAAAACTGATGGAATATATATCGGGAATGTACACGCCAGCCATGCCAGCTTTAATGGAGAAAAATGCGAACTTTAGTTTAGGAGTCAGTTCGTACGCCTAGTCTTGCTCCGAAGTTGGCTTCCGGTTCGGCAAGTTCGGCCTCGGCAAGTTGGGCAAGTTGGGCATCTTAGGCCTCCATAGCTTTCCGAGCGACTGGCTTTTCCCCTGGGTAACCAGGCTGCTGTGACTTTTCCCCTGGGTAACCAGGCTGCTGTGAGTTTTCCCCTGGGTAACCAGGCTGGTGCACCTTGGCTTCTTTGGGGTTTTCGTTGCCGCACTTGAGCGTCTTCATCGCCTTGTCGACGCGAATGTTCATTCGCGTGAATTCGTCAAAGTCCGCGATGTCAAAGCTGCACGTCTTCACGTCAGCCTGCTGATGCTCGGCGCAAAATTCTTCAAACAAAGCCTTCAAAGTTTGAACGACGACATCACCATTGTGATGCTCCCCATCTCGGCACTCTTTGATTTCACTCAAGGTATTCTCCAAGATCTCCTGGCGCCTTTGCGCGTCAAACACGCAGCCACCCTTCTTCTCCCCGCAAATTTCTTCATACAAGCACGCTTTGTCGTCGTCTGCGCAGCTGCTGTTGATGCCTTCGTCCGGACCTCCCGGCCCGTCGAGAGGACCCTGAACCGGCTCCGTCTCCGACTGACCCAACATCAAACCCGTCGAGTACGGCGTCGAAACGTACGTCGCCGCCCCAACCGCGAGCAACGTCCCTCCCACGATCAACGCCGCGGGCTTCATCCACGACGACAACGACGACGACGCGCGCGCGCGCGGCCGTTCCATAATCAACGGATCGCTCTCATCCTTCATCGACGATTTAAATCGCGTATCGACGACGACACCCATAGTCGTCGGCTCGGTGTTGGTTTGGTGTTCACACCGATCAAATCAAATCAAATCAAATCAAATCAACCCGCGCGTCTCGTCGACGTCGTACACCCGTGATCGCACCGCGGCGAATGCGTGCGATGGTTGGTTGGTTGTTTTCGTTCGTCGTCGTCGTCGTCGTCGTCGCGCGTGCACACCGAGCGCGTCAGCGAGTGACGTACGCGCGAGATGCGAACGCCGATCCGCGCAACACCAAAAAAAAAACCACCGAGGTGCGGCGCGACCGTCCGATGCGTCGAGCTCGCTCGATGCGCCCGCGTTGGTGTCACGTGCGCGTCGCCTGTGCTGTCGACCGACCGACGACGACGACGACGACGACGCATCGCGCATCGCCGACGGCGTGACCGACGACGACGACGACGACGGGTCGACAGCACAGGCGACGCGGCCTGCAGTGATGGCGACCGACCGAGTGTAGCCACCCATCGGCGACGCGTCGCGCGCCCCGCACACGGCGTCGCGCGGATGCATTCGACGGCGATGGCGATGGCGATGTCTTCGCTCGTCGCGCGACGCGTGAGCGCGGCGTTCGCATCGTCGTCGAAGGCGTCATCGTCGTCATCGTCGTCATCATCATCATCATCCACGGCGGTGTCGGGGAAAACGCGTCGTGGCTGCCGCGTCGTCGGGGCGTTGACGACGACATCGACACCGATGGGGGATGTGCTGGAGGAAATCGCGCGCGCGGACGGCGGGGCGGTGGCGTATCCAATCGTCGTCGGGACTAACGCGCATGGCGTGCGCGGGGCGTTCGCGACGCGTGACGTGGCGAAAGGGGAGACGGTGCTCGAACGCGGGTTGGATGGCGCGAACGCGGTGATGGATGACCCGAGGGAGGACGCGCGATGGTCGAGGCAGCTCGGGCGGCGATTGATACGATTGACTCGAGATGTGTCTTCGTTATCGTCGTTGATGCGAGCGTACGTAGAGTGTTTGCCAAAGGAGCGAGAGACTATTGGTTTGGCCAACGACGAGGCGAGCGTGGAGGCGCTGCGCGCGACGTGGGATGATAAAAACGCCAAGGAGGAAATGTTGACGTTTGCAAAGCAAATTGAGAGTTCGTTTGCGTTGGAGTCGGCGATGGACGACACGTTGACGATGGATGAATGGCGTTGGGCCATGGCTATGGTGCACTCGAGAACGTTTCGCATCGAGGATGAATACGGCAGGCGACCGACGCGGCGAGCGATGATTCCTGGGGCGGATTTATTGAATCATTCATCCGTCGATGCTAATTGCGACTGGAGTTCTAACGGAGAAACGTTCGTTATTAGCGCTGTTCGAGATATCAAAGCCGGAGAAGAGTTCACACTGAGTTATGGCAGTCAATGTGACCGACACTTTATGTTGTTCTACGGCTTTGTGCCCGAGCCGAATCCTCACAACAAAGTCAGGCTCTTCTCCGACGGCAAACACGCGCTCGATTGGTATCAGGCGTTGTGTGGTGTGGATGAACTCGATGATGTTTGGGATCGCGAGAAGAAACGGATCGTGGCGACGTTTGAGAAAAAATACTGCGTCTATCGCCCAGATAAGAATGGCTTGCGGCGCTGCGTGGCGCCAGATGGGTTGTTCCTCGGTGCTCAAGGCGTTGTCGACGAGGCGTTGATTATGCTCTTGAATGAAATGAGTGGCGATGAAGATATGGCCATCGCAGCCATTCGCGCGCGAGCGGCAGAAGTCATTGATTTCATGGAGTCCACCACCGACCGCATTGAACAGGCGTTGCGGGATAGAAAGGTGTCGCCGTACAACGTGAGCCTCATGAAGACGTTTCGCGAGCGCAAAGTTGCGCTTTTACGTCACGTAGCGTAGCTTGAATCTTGTACTCGTTACTATGGCTACTATATTATACCAACTGTACTATATCTACTTCTAATGGGATGGGAAAAAGGCATCGAAGACGCGTTTCGCGGCTGCCGGGCCGAGCTTTCGGGCGTTGACGACGGCTTCAGCCAAGTCAAACTGGGCGCTCGCTCGGTCTGCGTCGATCGCACGCTTCAAGTGGGAAGGTGTGGGGTATCGCGCGGCGATTGCTTCGGCTCCACCTGGACCGATGCCCGGAACTTGGGCGATCATTGACGCCCAAATCGTGCGGAGTGTCTTTTCAGAGTCCGCGAGCTCGCTGCACGTCTTGATGAACTCTGGGTACGAAGGCAACGTTTGAGTCTTTTCGTTTCGTTTGAGCGGTGCGTAAGTAGCATCGAGTGCTCGAGTGAAGTTGCCAAAGAAATCGATTGTGTCGTTCGTACCCTCGGTGTTGACGACGCGGAATTCGTCAAAGATCTCCGTTTGTACGCGCGCCGTGCGCACGCGACGACGACTGACGTCGTCAGGAATAGCCTCCACGTTGCCCTCTAATAGATACATCAGATTCTTAATCCCGCATCGATGCAAATGAAACTTTTGCGCATCGTAGCGATTACCTATGATGCTCGCGAGTAAATCATCCAAACGTTTACGCTCAATGATGAAATCCAACATGTAACATTCAGCGAGCGAGGCGCCGCGTCTTCGAGCCATCCATGCAGCGTCGCCGTATGGAAGCTTGTGAATCAAGCACGGCAAACCCATCTGTTCGAGCTTGCGTACGCCATTCTTCGTCGCTTGTTCGCAAGAATCCAACACGAACACGGTTTCGTAGACCTCGCCATACGTTTGACCGGGATCGAGCGGCGGTAAGCGCCAGTCGTGCGTCTCCGCATCGACAATAGATGTCACCTTGGGCGTGTCTCGCAACGAGCACTGAGGCACGTACGTGGTCTCCCGTGGTGGACAATAAGCTCCACTGATGACATTTCGAAACGACCCAGCAGCTGAGCGTTGCTGTTTTCGCACAGTCGACGTCGATGGCACGGATTCCTGGGTGCTTTTTTGGGACGTAGACGCGACGTTTGTCGTCGTCACGGCGTCTTCGACTTCGTCTTCAATGATGACCAATTCGTCGTCGTCGTCGTCGTCGTCGTTGCCATTACCATTACCATCACCATTGACCATCGCATCGCTGCCATTCTTTTCAGATGGAATCACCATTTCAATGTCCTTCGCAGTCATGCGTCCGCACCGACAATCGCCTCGGATTTCTGCAAAAGCGTGCAATTTTCTCCCCAGCGCCTCGCCTTCGGGCGTCAAGCGTATGCTCATTGGATTCCCCCACGTGTGAACCATGGGCGCGTCGTGCCCGCGTGGAGTGTTCTTTAAGTGCGAATTAAACGCCGACCAACCACAGTATTGATACTGCGCAGCGCCTGCCGCGCCTCGTCCTCGTCCTCGTCCTCGACCGCTCGTCACGACTTGCGCTCGAGGCAAAATTCCATTCGCGCTCAATCCACTATCTTCCGCCGCGAGCTCGAGTTCGCGCTTACTCACCACATCCTTACCTTCTAGTGCTAATTTATGCAACGTTACCAATAACGCAAACGCCGCCGTCTTATACTGCGGCTCCCAAGGCTCGCGCGGCTTTTTATTCCTCGTCCTCGTTTGCGTCTGCGCCGCCGCCGTCGCCCCAGCGACACCGCGCTTCTTCGTCAACGACGCCGACATCGACGTCGACGCCGCCGCACCACCACACTCAACATCACCACTCACTGGACGTAAACCAGCATTGGGATTCCTCGCCTTTAACGTCTCCCCGTACTCTGACGCCCGCGCGCTCCGCTCCGCCTCCCAAAACCGCGTCAACACCTCCACCACGCGCGCGCCAACCCCTCGAACCTCGCGCGCGCTCGCCTCATCGTACACCTCGCGTCCATGCATCACCACGTTCGCCGACGCACGACCGAGCACCACATGAAACCCACTCTCGGGCGCCTTCTCGTGCACCTCTTGCGCGTAGCGCTGTAAAAACATCGCCACGGGCACGTTGGCGCGCACGACGCACCGCTCGTGCGCCCGCGCGATCACCGCGCCGTGTGCGTCATCGAACGTCGCGTGTGTGCCGTACGCCTGGGATTCGTCCACGTCCGCGCACGTCGCCGCGTACGCCCGCGAAAACATCAACGACGTCGCGATGTCATGCACGCACCTGTCGCATTCGATGTTTAAATAAAAATCATGCACGACGTCGTGTGCGCGCGACACTTCGGTGTTGATGTTTTCAAAGGCATCGATGCCGACGACGAGGTATCGCGCGTCGACGGTGGGCGACGGTGACGACGGTGACGGCGACGACGAGAGCGGCGTCGGCGGCGGCGCACGGATGATGATGATGATGACGACAAAGCAAAAGCAAAAGATGATGTTGAACGCGCGCGCCAGGCGAACGACGACGAAGACGAAAACGACTGATTTCGTTCGGGAGAATAAGCGAGCGATAAGAGATGCGAGCGCGCGGACGCGAGCGATGCGTCGAGAGGGTGGTTGTGCGCGCGATGACGCGTCGAGGACGGGGAGCGCGGCGCGCGGAGGAGGCGAAGCGGCGTTGACCGCGACGCCGTCGAATAGGACAAAGACGGATAGGACAAAGACGGATACGACAAAGACAAGGATAAATATCGTCGCATCGCCGCGCGTGTTTGAGGATTTAGAACGCGCGCGCGCGTTGGGTGCACAACGCGTGCGTGAGGTGGAAAAGCGAGTTGAGGCGAGGCGAGTGGCGGGAAACTCTGCGCGTCGCGACGGATACGGGACGACGCCAAAGTATCTACTCGAGCGTAAAGCCACGTTGTTGAGGGAAATGAATGAGAAAATGGAAACGACGTTACGCGAAATCGAACGTCGTCGCGCGGTGCGTTCGATTGAAGTCGCCAAGGCGAGAGAAGCGAGAGAGGCGAGAGACCGTGAACGCGAAGAGCGCCTGCGTCGACGCGCGGCGATCGACGCCGAGAAGATCACGCCGCGACAGCGCGGCGAGGCGAAGCGCGAAATGGAGCGTGCGCGTGAGTTATTCGCCCGCGCGCGGTTAACCGTAGACCAAAGATTGTACTAGATGCTGTTGTATTAAAAGTGTACGTAGGCTTCACATCGCGACGCGGCGCAACTGTTTTCTCTCTCTCAACGAAACAACCATGACGACGACGATGTTGACGACGACGCGTGTGCCGCATCGCATGAAAGATACATCGCGCGAATTTCGTCATCGGCGTCGGCGCCCTTGTGTCACGCGCTTTGCGTCGTCGTCGTCATCGTACGAAAAGACGTGGAGTAATCCATCGGGCGCAGCCATGGATGTTGTCGTCCCGTCGTCGTTGTTCGCGTGTGCGAGGCCTTTCGTGTGGAACTCCATCGACGTCGGTGGACGCATGGCTGTGGTGAAACTCGCCAACGGCGACGTTTGGGTGCACTCGCCGGTGGAGCTCGACGCGCGCACGCGCCAAGCCGTGGATGCGCTCGGGCGAGTGGCGCACGTCGTTTCGCCAAACTACGAGCATCTGAAATACGCCGCGCAATGGAAACAGGCGTACCCTGATGCCACGCTATATGCTTGTCCGGGGTTGAAGACGAAAAAGCCCGACATTCCGTACGATTGCGAAGTGTCGAACGTCGCGCCCGAGGCGTGGTTGGGGGAATTTGAAGTCGCGTGGTTTGACAGCGAACGCGCGCCGGTGATCGACGAGCCATTCTTCAACGAAGTGGTGTTTTATCACAAGCCCACGAAGAGTTTGATGGTGACGGATGTGTTTTGGAATTATCCTGGTGGCGCCACGATTGATGGTATCGACGTACCGCTCGGCACGAAGGCTTGGAAATTTGGCATGGACAAGGTGTACGCGCCGTTTTATCGAAAGATTATGGTTGTCGACGAGGCAAAGTATGCCGAGACCGTACGCCTGGTCACGGAGACCTGGGCGTGGGACATCGTCGTGCCATGTCATGGATCAATCGTGCGCGGCGGCAGTGCGCGCGAGGCGGTGCGCGAACACTTGCGGTGAGTGGGTGCGCGACGAAAGGCTTCATTCGTCGACTCAGCGTTCGCTCGAATCACATGCCACCGAACACTCGTCGACGCGCGGCGCATAAGCGACGCAAAAGTGACGATGGATCGGTTTTGGGGACGGCGGCAACGCGACGCGTGCGCGCACGAGCGGGTCAAGCCTCCACGGCAGCGACGGCGTTGAGGGTAGTTGACGCGCGCGACGGCGGTAATTCTCCAACCACGTCCACCGTCTCCAAGAGCTGGACAGCTGATGATTTCCTTAGTGCGTTATGCGAACGGGCGGTGTCAAATTCAGTACCTCTAGGCGCGCGATCGGTCGACGCGGACGACGACGGTGATGCGGACGGCGAAGGGTGTTCGGAAATGACATCCTCGCAAGGGACGCAGTCGGCGGGCACATCGAGTTTGCGCGTCAGGCGTTCGCTTCCAGGATTGCGTCTGCCAAACGAAGCATTTGACGCCGATCGTCCCGACGATGGCGATCGAGAGATTGAATCCGAACGCGCCGAGATGCCGAGCGACGGTTGGATACAACCGTGTTTTGCGTGCGGTAGGTGGACGTGGCAAAATGTTTCGTTGGGCGGTTTTAGGGTGTATAGATGTTCGACGTGCGCCACGCAGTTCAGGGCGCGTGCGAACGAGTTGAAAACATCGTCCGATCAAGATGCGGAGGCTGGGAAGAGCGCAGCTGACGAAGGCGATGAAGACGCTAAGAACAAAATTCTTGCCTCCCTCGTGAGCAAGTTGCAAGCCGTCGTGCAGCACGCGGGACGCGCGCCGGGGAGCATCGCAGCGATTGAATGACATCAGAAGATCATGTGTGTGCTGTTGTCCAACGTCGTATTATTAGCAGCAAGCGCGCGCGTATCGCATATAGTCTAGAATGTGCGCGCTGTGTGTATTATAAATATTTCGTTTGTGCCACTGGCAGTCTACAATTCGTCGCGCTGCTCGCCTGGAATTTCGATTCGAGCGGCGCCACCATCTTCAGGATGATAGAAATCAAACCAGTCTTCGTCATCGAACATGTCGTCGACGTCATCCGTGCCGTCGTTTGCGTAACCCATGTCTTTACGCATGGCGCGCCATTTCTCCGCTTGGTCGCTTCTAAACGCTGCCCAATCCATTTCGCCATCTTCATTGAGAAATTTTGCGTCTTCACTCGCGCGAAGTTCCTCCTCCTCCTCGATGTTTGGGTTTTCGACGTGAAATTTGACATTATCAAGAAAATTCCACACCTGCGCCGAGTTTCCGGAAGGTGTATTCTTGAGTTGTGGCGTCGCTTCCATGCACATGATGATAACCATCGCCTGCCGCCATTGTTGTCTATCCGCCAACGCTTTGGCCTGATTGAAAACGTGATGCACAATGGTTTCGTATGCATCTGTGCCGACCGAACCTCCACCTCTAATCGTTTTGAGGTCGTCATCAAACTCTATCAATCCTTCGTCGCGTAAACTGTCAAAACATTCCCACGGCCCGATATCCTTTATTCTCATCTCATCCACTTTAACTTGCGGAGACTCGACGAAATCAATCACGCGCTGCGTCGTGCGCTTTGTTCCCTTAAACTCGATTCCACGCGTTTTGTACCCACGAGGGAAAAACTGGACCGCGGGCAAGCCAGTGATGTTGTACTTTTGCGCCGACGGCCGCGCGGTGTCGACATCTAAGCGTCCTACTTTCACGCGCCCACCTTGTTTTCGACGCCTGAGTGCGAAATGCGCCCCAACTTGCTCGTAATCTTTCTCGAACGCCTGACAATGTCCACACCACTTGGCGTAAAACTCGACTAGTACGTCATAGTTTTCATCTTGCACGTACGCATCGATGGTGTCTTGCGTCAAATCGTCCACAACGTTTGGAAAATCTACGCGCTGTTCGGGGGTCTTCAACCCAAGCTCACGGTTGAGCCAACCAATTGTTTCTTTCGCGTTCAATGTTCCGTGGTACCGTTTGGGTTTCCTAATCACCGTCTCACCGCTCGGAGTGACGTAGTACCATCGATGTTGTTTCAGCACGGCGACAAACGGCGCGTTGGTGGCGCGAAACACCCCAGTAATGTTTGGCGTCGACGCAGCATCTGGAACTTCAATAAACATCACGCGTTTATCACCCGCCACACCTAATTCGTCGTCGTGTTGTTCGAACAACTCTGCAACATATTTAAACTCCTCCGCGTAGTGCGCGCACAGCTCGCACCCGGGCGTTAACAACGCCACCACCGCCGTGCGCTTGCCCAAGGTTTCAAACAACACGCGCTCGTCGGACACCGTCTTAAAGTTGCGCACCGATGAGCGCCCATTCGTAGACGTCACGACGCCGTCAGAGGCGGACGCCGAGGACGCGACCATCATCAACGCGACAAAGATTACATGAAAAACAATCGCCCACGCCGCGCCCGCGCGACGCGTCCGCGCCCGAGGACGCGCGCACGCGTCGCGACGCCGATGCCAGCACCACCCTCGATCGCGTCGTTCTCGACTCGACCCGTCGGTGCGCGACATGACGCGCGATTGAACGCAACGAGCCGCGCACTGCGGGTAGTCACTCGGCGACGCAGCGTCGTCACCGGCAGCCATGGCGCGCGAGGACGACGAGCCGTCGACGTCGTCGCCGAGCGAACGCGTACCGCCGTGGAGAGACTTTTATTCGCCACACTTTGACGCGGCACGCGCGCTGGCACCGGACTCGGGCGCGCGTCCGCCGCGTCCCAAAGTCCGCGCTTTGGATACTGTGCGACAGTGTAAAAAGTTGTTGACGATGTGTGGACTCGGGGTGGACGGCGCGGCGCCCGGTGCGGTGGACAGGCGCACCGTGGTCGTGCGGGATGCCGCGTCGTTCGCGGCGCAGGCGCAAGCTAAGGCGCGGGCGGAAAGATTCAAGGCGCAGGACGCGCGGTTCGCGACGCGGATGCGCGTCGTGGACGCGTTGGCGTCGACAAAGAATGCGCGCGACGGGCCATTGAGCGTGATTCGTGATGCACGTGAGCGACGTGTGCGTGTGAGTATAGTGACACGACACGCGCGTGGTGTGCGGGGTACCGCTGAGGCGTACGTTGAAGCGTTTGATAAGTTTATGAATTTGATTCTCACCGACGTCGAGGAGACGTATTCGGTGCGCGGGACGCGAGACGTTGAACGGATAGAGACCAATAGCGATGGCACGACGACGACGACGTTTGTGAGGCGCGTTCCGAAATTGGAACAACGAACGCGTCGCATTCAGCAAGTGTTCTTGCGCGGTGAGCACGTCGTGTCGGTGTCGATTCCACCCGAACACGTTCAGCCGCGTTGAGAGCATCACGGCGGTTGGTACGATAGCGCGTAGCATTAGTGCGTTTGTTTGCAAATCTAGAGTAGTCGGGCAGCGGCAGCAGCAGCAGCGGCAGTAGAAGTAGAAAAAAAGAAAATACATGCGAATCACACCATTTGACGTTCCTTGAACATGTCAAACATCGCGGCGCCCATCTTTGCCGGCGACCGGACGACTTTCACTCCGACGCGTTCGAGCGCGGCAATCTTGTCTTGAGCGCCACCCTTACCGCCCGAAATAATCGCCCCAGCGTGACCCATACGACGACCAGGTGGAGCAGTCAAACCCGCGATGAAAGACACGATGGGTTTATTAGTACCACTCGAGCGAATAAACTCAGCCGCTTCCTCCTCAGCGGTGCCGCCGATTTCACCAATCATAATAATCCCCTCCGTTTGCGGGTCCTTTACAAACTTTTCGAGGCAATCGACAAAGTTTGTGCCATTAAACGGATCACCTCCGATACCAACGCACGTGCTTTGACCTAAACCAGTCACCGTGGTTTGATACACCGCCTCGTACGTCAACGTTCCAGAGCGCGAGACGACGCCCACGCGCCCAGGCTTGTGAATATACCCGGGCATGATTCCAATCTTACACTCACCGGGTTTAATGATCCCAGGACAATTCGGCCCGATCAAACGAGTTTTGTTTTGAGACATCAACGCTTGTTTAACGCGAATCATGTCGTGCTGAGGAATGCCCTCCGTGATGCACACCACGAGCTCCATCTCCGCCTCGATGGCTTCCATGATGGCTTTCGCCGCGAATGGCGGCGGTACGTAAATCGCGCTCGCATTCGCCCCGGTCGCCGCCTTGGCCTCACCCACGGTGTTAAACACTGGTAATCCCAAGTGTTCGGTGCCACCCTTACGAGGCGTGACCCCACCCACCATGTTTGTACCGTACGCGATCGCTTGCTCTGAGTGAAAAGTGCCATTCTTGCCCGTGAATCCTTGACAAATCACGCGCGTCGACGCGTTCACGAACACCGCGGGTTCGTTCGACGACGACGACGACGACGACGACGACGACATCATTCGTCGATCACCACACATCACACTCGACGTCGTCAACGCGCTACCGCTCGCGGGCGTCGCACCACCGATCGTCGTGCGCCCGATCGCATCGGCACTCGCACGCCTCGCGAACGCGCGCGCGACGACGCGGTGCGCCATGCGCAGACCGAACACGACGCGCCGCTATGTGTATCTATGTATACACAACGCGCGTCGTGTGTCGTGTGTCGCGCGCGTCGTGTTCGCTCGAGGCGGGGTGTGACGACCAAAGTCGTTGACGACGCGGTCGGACGACACACATCACGCCACTGGGCACGCGACACACGACGACGACGACGTGACGACGATGCGGGCGACGATGCGGGCGCGAGGCGCGGTGACGCGTCTATCGCACGCATCACGCGCGATCGATGCGACGACGGTGACGACGGTGACGACGACGACGATGCGGGACGACACGTGTGGTGGTTGGTCGTTGGCGCGCCGCAGCGTCATCGGGCGCGGACTCGCGTCGGTCGACGGCGTTGGAGGACGATCGCGAGTGATGACGACACGTGAGACGAAGATGAGGATGATGAGTGCGCACGCGCGAGTGCTCCCGGCGTGGGCCACGGCGGATCCGTGGGGGATGTCCGCGCGCGCGGGCGGCGCCGCGGTGGGGGCGAATCTCATTCGAGGTTCGTGGCGCGCGGCGTCGGCGTCTGGAGGCGACGTTGAATTCGTCGTGGATCCCATGAACGCACAAGAAACCAAGGAGTTTTTTATCGCTCCCACGACGTCGAGTGTGGAGGACATTCGTGAGGTTGTGGATTCGTTAAAGTCGTGCCCAAAATCGGGATTACACAACCCGTACAAACATCCCGAACGGTACGTCAAGTACGGCGAAGTGAGCGCGCTGTTAGCGGAAGCGATGCGTCGACCAGAAGTCGAGCGATACTTTGCGACGTTAATTCAACGGGTAGCACCCAAGTCATACGCCCAAGCTGCGGCGGAAGTCATCGTGACGCGCAAGTTTCTTGAAAATTTCGCCGGAGACAACGTGCGATTTCTCGCGCGCGGCTTTTCGGTGAGCGGCGACCATCTCGGCCAGACGTCGACCGGCTTGCGATGGCCGTACGGACCGGTGACGGTGATCACGCCTTTCAATTTCCCACTTGAAATTCCAGTGTTGCAACTCATGGGGGCGCTGTACATGGGGAATAAAGTGCTGGTCAAGTCTGACACGAAAGTCTCCGTCGTGCTCGAGCAATTTGTTCGATTGTTGCTCGAATGCGGCGCGCCGCCGACGGATCTTGACTTTATTCATTGCAACGGGGTCACGATGCATGAAATTTTGAAGCAATCTCAACCAAAGATGACGTTGTTTACGGGTTCTCAGCGCGTCGCTCACGTCTTGGCGGACGAACTCAAGGGTAACGTCAAGTTGGAAGACGCCGGTTTCGATTGGAAAATTCTCGGTCCAGACGTCGGCGACGTCGATTACGTCGCGCACGTTAGCGATCAAGACGCTTACGCGTGCAGCGGTCAAAAGTGCTCGGCGCAGAGTATTTTGTTCATGCACGACAACTGGGTCGCCGCCGGATTTGAAGAAAAGATCAAAGCTCTCGCGGCAAAAAGAAACTTGGAGGATCTCACCGTCGGACCAGTGTTGACGCTCACCACTGAAACGATGTTGGCGCACGCGCGAAAACTCGCGGCGCTTCCTGGCGCACGCATAGCGTTCGGAGGTAAGGAGTTGAACGACGGCAAACACACCATTCCGTCGCAATACGGTGCGATTGAACCGACGGCGATTTTTGTGCCTCTGAAAACTATCATGGCGAGTGAAGAAAACTTCAAGCTCGCGACGACTGAAATCTTTGGTCCTCTACAAGTCCTCACGTCATACGCCGACGATGAATTACCGATCGTTCTCGAGGCGTGTGAAAAGATGGATGCTCATCTCACCGCCGCCGTGGTGTCCTCGGACGAAATGTTTGTACAAAAAGTACTCGGATCAACCGTGAACGGTACGACGTACGCCGGTCGTCGCGCGCGCACGACGGGCGCGCCTCAAAATCACTGGTTCGGACCCGCGGGCACGCCCATGGCTGGTGGTATCGGTACCATCGAAGCCATCCGTCTCGTGTGGTCATGTCACCGAGAAATCATTTTCGATAAAGGGCCAATTGATGACGATTGGGAAACGCCGCCCCGCGCGTGATTTCGAGCCGTTTTTTCCATGCGTGTTGTTGTTGCTACTGTTGCTGCCGTTGTTGTTTTCGTCAAGTATTATCATCCATTAATAAAAGAAAGTTGAATTGCGCGAATGAGTATAGTAATGGTACATGCATTGCACTGCTACTTTAACTACTTCTATGACGAAAAGTCTTCGATGAGCGATTCGTTGCCGATAATCGTAAATCCCGCGTCACCGTAGGCGTCCTCCAGAGCCGCGCGAGCGGCGGCGCGCGCTACATTTTCCAAAGGCACTGGCGCGTTCGCCATGATTGCTGAATTTCCAACGAGTCTTAAAACCTTACGCGCGGGATCGAGTGCGGCCCACAACGGGATGCTCAGCGCTCCCGCGCGTCGCGTCCCGCTCACCGCCGCTGGTTTCAACACCACGGCGCTTCGACGCCGACGTTGTCCATTCTGTGTTTCATCACCATTCGTCGACACCGTGGACGCAAATTCATCCCTCGCAAATGCTTCCACGATTGCTTTACCTTTTGCATACGACGCCAACCCGGGCACGAACGGTGGAATACTCGCCCCGACGACGACGAGTCGAGACGCTCCAGTCGCCATCGCCGCCCGTCCCGGCGTCACATTCGTCTCCGCGTTGTACTTGATAATATCCTCGGATGACATCCACGGAAACGGTAACACACCAATCGCAGTGACGACAACATCCGCCCCTGCGTTCACTCGCTCGCACGCCTGCGCATCTAACGCATCACCCGCGACCCATGTCACGCGCGCGCTCCAGTCGTCGCGCGTCGCCCACGCCGGCGCCGTCCCGCCCCTCGACGCGCACACCACATCCACCTCGGGTTTCACGCACGTCGACGACGGCGCGTCGTCCCCGTGTCGCACTAACGCTCGCGCGATCGCTGACCCGACGTACCCAGACCCTCCCCACACGACCACGCGCACGCGACGCGCGGCGGAGGCGACGACCGATGACGCCGACGACGACACCACCATGGATGGGGTCCTCGACGTCGCGCACCACCACCACCACCACCACCCGTGCGCGTGCGTGCGTGACGACGACGACGGGTTAAATGTGTCGTGGTATATGCGTGTGACGTGTGATGTCGCACCTACTACTACTACTCGTCGTCGTCGTCGTGTGTCGTCGTGTAATCCATGCGTGCACGCAATCGTCCACGTGCTTTTTGGTCAGTCACACGCGGTGTTATCCACGGTGTCGTCGCTCGAGCGAGTGCGTCCATGGGACGACATAGGACGACGACGACGACGACGACGACGACGTAGGACACGAATCGCATACGACGCGTTCACCATGCACATTACGAGCGCATCCGCGGTGACGGCGACGCCCACGACGACGACGACGACGACCAAGACGACCAAGACGACGAGGCCGAGCGCGGTGAAGAAGACGTCATCGACGGTGCGCAAGACGACGACGGTAAAGGAAACGACGCCTTCGACGACGATGACGAAGGCGGCTGAATTTGAAGCGCCAAACCAATATGGGTATTTCCCGAGCGCTATTGAAGCTGCGCGCCAACGCCGCGAGACGCAAACTGGATTCGATTCCGACGTCAAGTTGTCCAAGGATGCGCAACGCGAACGCTTTGCGCAATTGTGCGGTAAACATCCAGAGTTGCAAAAGTGCCAAGAGAACTACGTGAGTCCGCTCAGAGTGAAGCCGTCGACGCAGAGCGTGATTAATGGTTCGGTCGTGCGTAGTGATGGGATTATTCTCGTACCAGGGAACAAGGATGATTTAGTGACGTGGGCGCTGGACCCGGCGATGTCGGGCGACACGCTCGGATTGTTAGTGCCGACATTGTTCATCATCATCGGTGCACAATTGAAGCAAGTGGCGGGCGTGCCCGAGTACGTCTCCGGCGCTGTTGGTGTCACCACCAAGCTCATCGCCACGGGTTTGGTGGCTTTGTATTGGGTGCCCGCGTTTACGTCTGGCGCGTAAACAACATTTGTAACGCTACGCACGACGACACGATTTTCCCACAAAAACCAACTAAAAGATACTGTACTATGCTACAAGCCTGCTAATACTATTATGCTTTTCCTTTCTCGGCGTTTTTAAGTGCCGCAGCCTACTACTCGTACCGCTACTGCTACGCGACGGCAAATTAGACGTCGAAGTTGCCAAAGAGCTCTTTTCGGCTGACGGTGAGTCTTTTGGATTGAAACTCATCCAACGCCGCGCGCTTCGAACGCATGGGTATGCCGCAACATCGTTCGCGAACCGATTTCATCTTTATTTTACGACGCAGTGTAAAAATCGTATCCTCTCTCTCGCGCGTGAGGTATTGCTTTGTGGTGATTCCGAGGAGGAACAAATTGACGTGAGACCAGGCGAAGATGACCATACCGAAAGCGTGCGCGCCAGAAAGCGAGCAAAATACGAGCACGTATGGCCACGCTGACGAGCGCCATTCACCTTCTGGCATCGCTGAAAGCGTAAACACAGATTGGATAAATACCAACACACCCGCCACGGCGCCGGTGACGAGCAAAAGGAGAAAGAACCGATGGTTCGCCTCGCCGACGCAGTTTGCGAGCACGCCGCAATGATGGTCGAATCCACGCACGCATACGCCACACATTGAGCAGTGCGACGCACATAAAGGTCGCCACAAAGCACACGACGAACAGAATTTTATTCGACGCGAGCCGTCGCCGCCTTCATCCTCGATTGACGCGAGCCGCGTCCACGTCCCGCCGAAATCTCTCGTCAAACCGAGCGCGCGCGCGTCTTCGTCAGCCTCCACGCACGTCGTCACGCACGCCTCGAGCCTAGCGACATAAGACATCGCATTTTCGGGTGATTCTTCATTCTCAACGCCCGTCGTCGTCGTCGTCGTCG
>Ga0181562_10001337_pt1 | contig 19987 bp, 19 predicted proteins | sample 011ome_26_FD_139344 | JGI IMG/M metagenome (GOLD analysis project Ga0181562, IMG submission 139344) | Coastal salt marsh microbial communities from the Groves Creek Marsh, Skidaway Island, Georgia - 011511BT metaG (megahit assembly) | ecosystem: Environmental > Aquatic > Marine > Intertidal...
CTCCGCTTCCCGGCGCGCCCGTCGCCCTCGTCGCGCCGCCGCTCGCGCTCGCGCTCGCGCCGGCGCTCCTCGCGGACCTCGTCGCGCTCCCGCCGCGCCTCGTCGTCCGAGGCGCTCTTCTCGCGCGAGCCGCGCGGCGAAAACGAAGACGGCTCGTCGCCGTCGCTCGCCGCCACCGCGCTCGCGCGCGGTCGAGCCTCGAGATCCGGCCCGCCGACGCGCTCGACGCGCGCCCTCTGCGCGAGCTCCCGCAGCTCGTCCTCCTTGGCCGCCTTCTCGTTGCTGAGGATCTCGTGCTGGATGCGCGCGCGCGTTTCCACCGCCTCGCGCGCCTTCTGCTCCGCCAGGTACAGCGCCTCGGAGAGGCGCGCGAAGTTGTCGTTGATCTGCACCTCCTGCAGCCCGCGTCCGTCGGCGGCGAGCCGCTTGTCCAGCGGGATCGTGTAGCCCTTGGGGTTCTTCCAGTTGGAGATGGAGGGCGGGATCTTCCAGTCCGCCTGCTCCTTGGCGTCCACCGAGCGCGGGGGAGAGTGCATGACCGGCACGGGCGGAGACCCGGGGCCGCGGGGCACCTTCTTGTGCCTGAACTTGGGCGGCTCCAGCGGATCGCTCGGCGCCTGGTGCATCTTGATGAGCCGGTGCGACGCGCCGGAGGCGTGCGCGTCGTTACGGTTGGACGGCGTGTACTTGATGTACTCAGGCGCCGAGGCCTCCGCGCCCGCGGTGAGCGACGTCTTGCCCGCGCGCTTGTCGATGCGCCCCAAGAGGGTGGCTTTGGTCTTATCCAGCGCAGCCTGGATCGCGTCCTCCGAGGGGCGCTCAAACGTCGCGGCGGGCTTCGCCACCAGCTCGCCGTGGCCGGTGTGCGTCGTTCGGCTCGGATCTTTCCCAGCCGTCACGATGGCGTCGTAGTTGGTCTCACCCGAGGCATTCATCGTGACCTGCACGCCGCCAGTCTTCGTCGCGCCCTTCGGGCCGAAGCCCGGGGGGTACTGCGCCTGGTGCACCTCGGGATAGGCGCCGCCGTCCGCGAAGTCGTCCGGCAGAAATCGTCCCCCCCGCTTGCCGTACGGCGGAACGCCGGCGGCCCGGCGGTCGGGCACCGCGGCGGCGGGCGGCGCGCGCGTGACTCGCGCGTCGCTCGCACGCGACGGTTGCGGTAGAGAATCCCTCAGACTAGCCATCGCGCGTCGCGGTGTCACTGCGTCGCGCGTGCGGGAAGTGCGCCCCGTTCGCCAGATGTGGTCTTGTCCGCTTACGAGCTTGGCGGCTGAAATGCTGGGCGCGGAAGCCTGATGAACGCCAGAAGTCGGCGGAAAATTCCGCCGCCGGCGACTTCGCGCGCCTCACAACTCTACGCGCACTGGACACCTCGGAGCGCGTGCTGATCCCGGCCGACGAGCGGTGATACAGTGCGCGCTTGAGAGCTCAAGATGGCCGACGCTGTCAACCTCGCCCTGGAGAACTCGGTGGAAGAGGCCGAGCAGCTCCTGAAGTGCTCCACCTTTTCCACCCGGGAAGTCCAGATGATTTTCCAGCATCGCACTCGGTTCGAGTACATGTTTCGAAGGCGGCGCGTCCCCGCGAGTCGATTCATGAGCGCTATTCGGTTCGAGACGGATCTGCACAAGCTGCACACCCTGCGCAAGGTACGACGCGGCGCCGGATCGACCGTTCCTCGCGCTCCGACGCGTTCTTTCTTTTCCGAAGGTCTGACCTAAACGCCTCCTCCGCGCCTCTTCGCAGCGCGCGCGAGCGGGTGGCAGCTCGGCTCTGGCCAACGCGGTGGGCCACGCCTTCATTCGAAAAGTGCACGTTCTGTACCAGCGCGTGCTTCGCAAGTACCCCGGGAACGTCGGGCTGTGGCTGGACTTCGCCACGTTCTGTTTCTCGCACGGCAACGCCCGGCTCCTCTCGGAGGTGACGTCGCAGGGCCTGCGGCTCAACCCGTCGTGCGCCGGGCTGTGGTGCTTCGCCGCCAACTGGGAGTACAAGCACAAGGGCGACATCTCCGCGGCGAGGCGCCTGCTGCTGCGCGGGCTGCGGAACTGCGCGCAGAGCAAGGTGCTGTGGCAGGTATACTTCCGCCTCGAGCTCAAGGTGGCCGCGGACGTGCGCGCCAGGAACGAGGCGCTGGGCCTGCCCGCCGTCGCCGCCGGCGCCAACCCGGGCGCCGTGGCGGAGGCTGTCTTCGAGGCGGCGCGCCGCGCGCACCCGCGCGACCGCGTGTTCCACACGCAGTTCGTGACCATCGCCGCGCAGCACGACTGGGCGCGCGAGCTCCAGCGCGACATGACGCTCGCCCTGACGCGCGAGTTCCGCGAAAGCGGCGCCGAAGCCGACGCGGCGGCGCACGAGAACCTCCTTTCGGCGCTGGGGCGTCCCGGCGCCGCCGCCGCGTCGTGCGGCGCGCTGGCGTGCGGCGCCGCCGAGGACGCGATCGCGAGGGGCGCCGCCTTTCGCGCCGTCCGCGGCAGGGCCGAGAACCTGCTCGCGTTCACGCGCGAGGCGTTCGACCTGGACGAGGAGGACCCGCGGAGGGAAAGGGACCCGCGGCTGGATCGGCTGGGCGCGGCGCTCCGCGCCGCGGGCGCCTCCGCGCTTTGCTCGGCGCGGACGGCGTTTCCCTCGGCGCTCGGTTTCGACGGCGTTCACGAGGCGGAGGCGGTGACGGCGGTTGTGGCGGGGAAAAAAAAAGGCAAAAAGGCAAAAGGGAACGAGGGCGCGCGCGCGTTCCACGACATACTCACCGGCGAAGGAAACGAGGCGCTCCCGCTGGACGTCCTGGTGTGCAGAGACGCGGCGGCGGCTTTCAAAACGACGCGGGAGAGAGGCGCGAGCGCGCCGCCGAGTGCGCTGGAAGACGCCGTGTTCGAGTTGGTCGCCGCGCCGTGACGGTAGAGTGTGTGGTAGAGTGTGTGGTAGAGTGTCTATGACGATGTTGCTAAAGAACGCGCGCCGCGCGCTCACCGCGTCATCCGCGCGGCTTCGCGTTCGCGCAGGCGCCGCCGCAACTCCTTCTTCCGCTTGACAATCTCGCCGTAAAGCTTCTCGCGGTACTCCTGGATGGTGTACTTGGTGTTGTCGTCGATGGGGATGGAGATGATGTGGTCGCACGAGGGCTCGTCCGCGGGGTTGTGGAACTGCGCCAGGTACGGGTGCCTCAACGCCTCCTCCGCGCTTATCCGCTTGTTCGGGTTGAACTCCAGCAGTTTACTCAGCAGGTCCGCGGCTTGCTCTCCGGCGTTTGGGAAGATGTGCGCGATTCTCCGCCGCCGCGACGGCGGGAGCGATTCCAGCATGGTCGCCGCGAACGGGGACTGGATCGCGTCCACGTCCTCCCCGCTCGGCCGCCCCGTGACCTCCATGATGCGGTCCAGCTGGTTCATCGTGGACGTCCCGGGGAAGATGGGCTTGCCCCCCAGGAGCTCGCCCAGAATGCACCCACTCGACCACATGTCGACGCCGAACGTGTACTTGGTGGACCCGAGCAGAATCTCGGGCGCGCGGTACCACCGCGTCGCGACGTAGTCCGTGAGGATGGGCGTGGGGCCCTCGTCCTCCTCCAGCTGCGCGACGGAGCGCGCGAGCCCGAAGTCGGCGATTTTCACCTGGCACTCGCTGTTCAGCAGCAGGTTGCTGGGCTTCACGTCGCGGTGAAGCAGCTCGGCGCTGTGCATGAACTTGAGCGACTTGAACAGCTGGTACATGATGTACTGCTTGTGGATCTCCTCCAAGATGTTGGCGCGAATCACCGCGTGCAGGTCCGTCTCCATGTACTCGAAGATGAGATAGATGTCCCGGTCGTTCTCCGCCTTCAGCACGTTCAAAAGCCGAATTATGTTTTCGTGGTTGTTCACCTCCTGCAGGAACATGATCTCGCGGAACGTGCGCTGCGCCGAGGGAACGAGAGAAGGCGACGACGGAAACGTCAGAAGGCGACGCGGGGAAGGCACCGGGAGCCGAGCGCGAACGCGTCGCGGGGCGTACCTGCGCGTCCGTCGCGTTCTGAAACGCGTCGAAGATCTTCTTCAGCGCGACGGTGTCCCGCGTTTTCTTATCGACGGCTTTCCAGACGATGCCGTACGCCTGCGCGGAGCGAGGAGGAGGTCAGCACGATTTCGACGTCCGCGATGCGCGACACCGGGGCGGAAGGCAAACGACTCGAGCGTTGCTTACCCCTTTCCCCAACTTCTGCTGGATCTCATACTTCCGCAGCACGTGCTTGTCTATTTCTTCGCTCATGACTCGTGGTCCAGAGCGCGGAGCGCTCTCGAGCGCAGACGTCGAGCCGCGCGACTCAGAGTGGGGCTCGAGCCGTTTCCCAAACGGCTTTTTTTGAGAACGAGGACGAAGGAGGACAGCTGATGTGATGACTGATGAACGCCGCGGCTTCGACTCGAGCGCGTCGAGGTTGTTTAACGAGGCTATCGCGTCACTCCGCGCCCGCCGTCCCCTCCAGGAAGTTATCCAGCGCGTTGGACATGAACGGCCGAATCACGGACACCTCCATCGCGCTCAGGTTGGTCAACTTCACGCCCTTGAGCGCGTTCTCGTCGAGGGCGCGCAACCCGGCTTGAATCTTGTTGTGCCGCACCGACCGAATCGTGTCCACCAGGTCGTACAGCGCGTTCCAGTCCTCCAAGTCCTCGCGCGCGTGCTTGCACAGGTCCGTGGCGATTTCGATATAGTGGTGCGGTAGCCCCTGGAACACGTCCTCTAAACGCTCGGCCTCGATTACCGAGCGCAGCGTCGCCGCGTCCAGCCACCGCGGCGGGACGACGGAGCACTTTCCCTGTTTCTTCAGGAGCATGGCGAGCCACAGCGGCACGCTGGTGCGCATCTGCGGGCGGAACGGGCCATACTGCGCGCGCCACCAGGGCCGGGGGGGGTTAGGGGACGGGGGTGGGGTGTGGCGGGGAGGGACACGCGCGAACGAGACGACGCGCGGAGAAGGGAGCGCGCGTGGTCGTACCGTGCCGCCGAGCAGGTGCAGCCCTTGGAGGGAAAAGTTGGGCACGATGTCCAGGTGCTCATCTTCGGCCAGGAAGTGAACCTCCTGCGTGGGGACGGGGAGCGGGGGTCGCGGGTCAGCCTTCGAGCGGTTCGGGGGACGCGCGCGGGAGTTCGACACGAACCTGGTGGGAGATGGACTCGGACGAGACGCTCCCGACCATCGCGGTAGGCCCTGCGTGTGAGACGCCCGCGAGATCGCGTGTGCACTGGGCACACCAAAGCGCACGCGCGTTTGAACCACCGAAGTCTTAGGAGAACGAGAAATCGACGCTGACAGACGCTTCGCGCGCCTTGGAAAGGAGGCGAAGAGGACTTCGAGGCGAAGGTTCCTTCTTCTCGTATGCATTACAATTGCAAAAATCTCGCAGCTACATTGGTGGTGTGTGCACACCGAGTGGTTTTGGTTCGTACAGGACCGCGCGCCGCCGGACGGCCTTCACGCCACCTGCTTCGCGAGCTCGTCCGCCTTGGACATGACCTCGTTGATGTCGCCCACCATGTAAAACGCCATCTCGGGCAAGTCGTCGTACTGCCCGCCGAGCAGCCCCTTGAAGCCGCTGATGGTGTCCTTGAGCTCCACGTACCGGCCTTGGATGCCGGTGAACACCTCAGCCACGGTGAAGGGCTGCGACAGGAAGCGCTGCACCTTGCGCGCGCGCGAGACGGTCATCTTGTCGTCCTCGGAGAGCTCGTCCATCCCGAGGATCGCGATGATGTCCTGGAGGTTTTTGTAATCCTGCAAAACCTTCTGCACGCCGCGCGCGACGGCGTAGTGCTCGTCCCCGAGCGAGAGCGGCGAGAGCATGCGGGACGTGGAGTCCAGCGGGTCGACCGCGGGGTAGATGCCGAGCTCGGCGATGCCGCGCGAGAGCACGGTCGTGGCGTCGAGGTGCGCGAACGTCGTGGCGGGCGCGGGGTCGGTGAGGTCGTCGGCGGGCACGTAAATCGCCTGCACCGACGTGATCGACCCTTTGTTGGTGGTGGTGATGCGCTCCTGCAGCCCGCCGAGATCCGTCGCCAGCGTGGGCTGGTAGCCCACCGCAGAGGGGATGCGCCCGAGCAGCGCGGACACCTCGGAGTTGGCCTGCGTGAAGCGGAAGATGTTGTCCACGAAAAGAAGCACGTCCTGGCCCTCGAAGTCGCGGAAGTACTCGGCGACGGTGAGCCCGGTGAGCCCGACGCGCGCGCGCGCGCCGGGGGGCTCGTTCATCTGCCCGTACACGAGCGTGCACTTGGAGTCGCTCGCCTGCGCGCCGAGCTTGATCACGCCGCCCTCGATCATCTCGTGGTACAGGTCGTTGCCCTCGCGCGTGCGCTCGCCGACGCCCGCGAACACGGAGAAACCGCCGTGGCCCTTCGCGATGTTGTTGATGAGCTCCATGATGAACACCGTCTTGCCGACGCCGGCGCCGCCGAAGAGGCCGATCTTGCCCCCCTTCTGGTAGGGCGCGAGCAGGTCCACAACCTGCGTTTGTTTCGTTCGTTTCGTTTCGTTAGAAAGGCGCGTGGCGCGGGAACGAGTTCTCCACGAGTGACGGGCGGCGAGAGAGACGAAGCGGCGGTCCGTCGCGCGCGACGCGCGTCGCGCGAAACCGCGCGCGCGAACGAGCGAAAAAATATCTCGCGCTCGCGTCTCGCGTTTTCGCCGATGGAACGTGGTTCGCGTCGCGTCCGGCGGTCGGTCGCCGCGGGCTCCGGCGTTCGCGCGGGACGCACCTTGATGCCGGTCACGAGCATCTCCATGTCCGTGCTCTGGTCCACGAAGGGAGGCGCCTCGCGGTGAATCGCAAGGGTGTTGGGGGTGTCTGCGCGGAAAGCGGAGGGGCGGAGATGTTAGTCGCGCGCGACGTCGTGAGCGGGAACGAAAGCGAAGCGGTGGCAAAACACGGAAAGCCCGGGTGTGCGCCTCCAACGTACCGATGGGCCCGCATTCGTCGATGGGTTCACCGATGACGTTCATGATACGTCCCAGGGTCGCGCGACCGACGGGGATCTGCCATGGGAGGGGGCCGGGAGGAAGGGTAGGGTTTGCGTTTCGGTTAGTTTTTTGGCACGGGGATCCGGCGCTCGCGGGAACGGAGCAACGCCGTAACAATCCGCAAGACGCACCTGAATCGGGCTTCCCGTGTTGACGACGCCCTGTCCGCGAACGAGACCTTCGGTCGTGTCCATGGCAATCGCGCGGACAGTGTTCTCTCCGAGATGCTGCGCGACCTCGAGCACGAGCCTGATCTCGTGGCCCTCCACTGCGGTGACGAAGCGGGGTGGGATTGGTCAGAAAACGCGGCGTTGGGCGAAGAGGCGCGCGGTGATGGCAACAGCCGAGTTTCGATCGCGCCCGGCGTTCGACGCGTACCTTCGAGAGCGGACATGATGGGGGGCAGTTCGCCGTCGAACTGCACGTCGACGACGGCACCGATCACCTGGGTCACGCGGCCATCGGCGGCCGCGTTCGCCGCCGCCGCGGCGGCGAACCCGCGCGCGAAGGAGGCCTCCGGTTTGATAACACGGCTCGCGATGGAGCGCTGCGTCTGGCCCACTTCAGGAAAGCTCCGGGCCAACCCCGCCCGGGAAATCCCGGTCGTGGCGGACCGAAGAGCCTGCCTGGAGAGGCTTCCGGTGACACGAGAGAAACGTCTCATGGTGATGACGTTACAGAGATTTCCACTTCTCCACGAGGGGTGCTTGCGCGACCAACTCTGAGAAGCGTGGGAGCGAGGAACGCGGGTTCTTTCACTCGATCGTCGTCGGACCCCTGTGCGAGTGCAGCAGGCGCAGTCTGACAGAACCGGAATATAATCGACCTGGGGATTTTCAGGGTTCGTGATTCGACGCGAACGGCATCGGGGCGAAATATGGGCGGAGTTCCAAATGCGAAATTCGTCGGGTATCGGGGCGCCGGGGAGTTTTTGGGCCAACGGGTCTCTTTCCTCTCTTTCCTCACACACTGCTTCTCGCGCGCGCGCTCGAGACGTCTCGGCACGCCCAGGTCGACGCGTCGACCACCCCAGATCGGAACTCGCATCGCGTCGTCTGCGCTCTGATACGGCCGCCATGAACATCTTCCGCTTCTTCGGCGACATGACGCACCTGTGCTCCATCTTGGTGCGTGTGCCAAGTGCGCGTTCGACGTTTTCGCGATCCCTCCTCGCTGACGTGCGACGAACGAAACGCTGACGACGCCGCTCGTCCCCGCTCGTTTGTTTTTTCACTCCAGGTGTTGCTGCTGAAGATCAACGCCACCAAGTCCTGCGCGGGCGTCTCGCTGAAGACCCAGGAGCTGTACCTGCTCGTGTTCGTCACCCGGTACCTGGATCTGCTGTACAGCTTCATCTCGCTGTACAACACGTGCATGAAACTCATCTTCATCGGGTCCTCAGGGTGCATCATCTGGTACATGCGGAAGCACAGGGTGGTGAGCCAAACGTACGACGCGGAACAAGACACCTTCCGCGTGGTGTTTCTCGTGGGGCCCAGCATGTTGCTCGCGATGCTGATCAACCACGAGTTTTCGTTCACCGAGGTGCTGTGGACGTTTTCCATCTACCTCGAGGCGGTGGCCATCCTGCCGCAGCTGGTGCTGCTGCAGCGCACGAAGAACGTCGACACCCTGACTGGAAACTACGTGTTTTTGCTCGGCGGGTACAGAGCGCTGTACCTGCTGAACTGGATCTACCGGTTCCTCACCGAGCCGGGGTACAGGCAGTGGATCGTGTGGGTGAGCGGCGTCGTGCAGACCGCCGTATACTGCGACTTTTTCTATTACTACTTGAAATCCTGGCACAAAAACGAGAAGCTGCAGCTTCCGAGCTGAGGAGAGGGAAGAGCGTAGAGCGCGACGTGCCCCGCGCGGGGGGTGTGAGAGAACATACCGACAGTCTGTGACGCACGCGAAACGCCCTATGGTAAAGAGTCGTACTTCAAACGTCTACGCCTCGTCAGCGTCCGCACCGAGACCGTACAACACGCCTAGGAACTTTTTCAAGTCGCGCTCTCCGGAGAAGTGCGTCTGCGTGAGTTTGAAAAACGTGCACGCCGTGAGCAGGCTGTCGCTCCCCGCCTGGTGTTGCGGGCCAATGCGCACGACGTCCAGCTGTTCGGCGAGCTTGCTCAGCCCGCCGTGGTACCCGTCCTTGAATTTCATCATGTACTTCATGTCGAACACGTTCGGGAAATACAGCCCGAGGATGTGGAAGAACTCCGCCTCCGTCGCGGGCAAGGGCCGGCACGTCAGGAGCTTCACAAGGTACCCGAAATCGTACCCGCTGTGGAACGTGACCCACTTCACCTTGGAGCTCAGCACCACGCCGCTGACCATCAGCAGCTCACCGAAGCGGTGGACGTCGATCCCCCGTTCCTCGTGCGCCTTGAAGTCGATCCCGGAATGTTTCAGCAACGCGATGGAGTCCTGCGCATACATGTCCTCCTTCAGGCTGAACTCGCGGAAGTTGAACTGCCACATGCAGTAGTGGTTCCCGATCATGGGCAAGTTGCCCTCCCCGTCCGTCAGCGTCAAACCCAGCTGAATCAGCTTCAGCATGTCCACGTTGCACCTGCGGCGAGTCGGAATTTCGGGAAAAAGATCAGCGCGCGATCTCGGCTAGGGCGGGAAGAGACCGGGAAACGGGGGATGCGACGCGTACCTCAGGCTCTGGTACTGAAATTCAGACTGGAGCTTGTAGTTTCCCACTGGTCGTGCCACCTGCGAAGTCGTGGTGAGGAGCGCGGGGGTATCTGGGTCAGCGAAGTCCTCCTGAGCCGTTCGCGGAGACGGGGACGGCTGGGATCCGAGGGACGCACCACCCCGGGAAATTCAGTGTCCATGGCCACATAAGGGTAGTCCTCGATTATGCCACGGATGATCGCCATTTCCTCATCGAGGTTACCCTCCCACACCTCTCTGGTGTGGAGGTTATCGTCCCTCAAGGGGATGTACGACATGTGGGCTGCCGCCCGTGAAGTGATCCCCGCCGAACCCGACGCGAGTGCAAAAACAGGAGGCGCGAAACCCGCGGGGCTCGTCACTGAGCTGGTTGAAGCGTCTGGAGCTTTATTTCCGCGGGCGCGTGGGCGCTTCAAGGGGGGCTGTGCCGCTACCCCTCGAACGCATCGGAGCGATGCGGTCTTACAGCGCGCGGTCGGTAGAGGCGTATGAGAAAATCGAGCAGGTCGGTGAGGGAACGTACGGTGAGGTGTTCATGGCTCGCAGCCGAGACGATTCCAGCCTGGTCGCGTTGAAGAAGGTGAAGCTGGAGGGCGAACGCGAGGGCTTTCCCATCACCGCCATACGCGAGATCAAGATCCTGAAGTCGTTGAATCACGACAACGTGATCAACATGAAAGAGATCGTGACGTCGAAGAACAAGAGCAGCATCTACATGGTGTTCGAGTACATGGATCACGACCTGACCGGCCTCGCGGGACGCGAGGGCATCAAATTCTCGATCCCGCAAATAAAGTGCTACATGCAACAGCTCTTGACCGGCTTGAACTACTGCCACCTGAATAACATCCTGCACCGCGACATCAAGGGCGCGAACCTACTCATCGACAACAATGGCGTGCTGAAGCTCGCGGACTTCGGGCTCGCGCGCTCGTGCGCGCTCGAAAACTCCCGCGCGCTGACCAACAGAGTCATCACGCTCTGGTACCGCCCGCCCGAGCTGCTTCTCGGCACGCAGGCGTACGGCCCCGCCGTGGACACGTGGTCCGCGGGGTGCATCTTCGCGGAACTGCTCCTGGGAAAGCCCATCCTGCAGGTACGCGTCTCGTCCGACGCGCGACTCCCTCGCCGCGCGAAAGCGCGCGGACGCGCCTCGAACTCACCGCGCGTCCCGAATCCGCCGTCTTCCCTCTTTTTGGGTTTTTTTTTCCTGAAACCGCAGGGCAAGTCCGAGACCGAGCAGCTGGACTTGATCTTCAAGCTGTGCGGCACGCCCTCCGCGGAGGACTGGCCGGGGCTCCACTCGCTCCCCTGGGCGAAGACCATCCTGCCGACCAAAAAGGCGTACCCGCGGCGCGTGCAGGAAGTGTTCCGCCGCGCGCCGCCGAGCGCGCGCCGCCTCGTGGAGCGCTTCCTGACGCTGGACCCCGAGAAGCGGGTCACCGCGCGCGACGCGCTGGACTCGGACTACTTCTGGGAGGAGCCCCTGCCGTGCAAGCCCGGGGACCTGCCCAAGTACGAGCCCTCGCACGAGTTCCAGACCAGGAAGAGGAAGCAGGAGGCCTCCAGGGCGCAGGAGGAGCGCGCGCGCCGCGCGCCGGCGCCGGGCGCCGGCGCCGGGTACGGCGCGGCGGCGAAATACGCGGGGTACCGCGCCGCCGCGCCGCTCGGCTCGTGGGCGGCGCCCGCCGCGGGGGGTATGACCGCGTCGTGGGCACAGCCAAAGAAGAAGGACGAGGCGGAGTAGACGTACGTTCGGTGGTTTAGTGTTTTAGACGCGTACGGGAGGAGAAGGACGACGCGCGCGCGGCGGCCGGCGCGTCACGTTCTTCTACGTACATCACAGCGAAGCTGTGTCCTCACTAACTGCTGGTCGGGTACTGAGTGACTGTGGCGTCCGCCGACTACTCTCCAACTGCAGCGAAACACACTCGCGCGCCGCTTTCGTTTCCCGCTCAGATCCGCAGGCGCGCGGGCGCCGAGGTCGTGTTCTCTGTCCTCGGAGTCAGGACATCCGGGCCGATGGACATCGCTTCGGTGTACCTCCACGTGATCAGAAACGTGGTCGACGGCGTCAGGGTGCGTCTCGTCGTGCCTCTCCCGCGCGCTCGCGCGTCCATTTCGCGCAACCCTCGCTGACCCCGAAATCGTCGCTCCTCCGCAGGCGGACTTCAGCACCGAGCAGCTCGATGAGAAAGCGTTAGCGACGCTGGCCACGGTACGTCGACGCCCGCACGCTCCGCGCGCTCAAGTCGCGTCCCCGAACGTTCCTGACCTTCGTTTCCCTCGCTCGGCGCGCAGCTCTGGGAGCACAAGCTGATGAGCAGCGGGGCTCTGGATGCCAACCGCGTGGAACCCAAGAAGGAGGAGGGCGAACAGGCGGCGCCACACGTTCCGCCGGCCGAGCCGGCCGAGCCGACGGAGCAGAAAGGCGTCAAGCGAAAGGCGGGGGATATGGACGGCGCGGACGCGACCGCCGCGCCCGAGGCTGAGAAGCAGGACCCGAAACCCTCCGAGCCCGCCGCCGGCGATGCCGCGGCGAAGGATGACAAAGTCGACGGCGGCGGCGACGGAAAACTCGGCCCCGCCACCGAGGCGGCCCCGGCGGAGAAGGGCGAGACTTTGAGTTCCGACAGCGACGACGACGACGCCTTGCATGGCGCGCAAGGCGTGGACGTGAGCACCGGGAACTTGATCCTCGCGCAGTTCGACAAGGTGTCGCACTCGAAGAATAAGTGGAAGTGTTCGCTGAAGGGAGGCGTCATGACTCTGAACGACAAGGACGTGCTCTTCGGCAAAGCCAACGGCGAATTCACGTGGTGATGATGTAATACATTTTTTTAAGACGTTCGAAGGGCGCTTCTCCGCACACCGTTCCGCGAGTCATCGGGGGCGCTGATGGACGGCACGCTCCTCCGCGCTGCTCGCGGAGCGTCCCGCTTTTGTTTCGCTTTTTGCGTCAGTCGCGCTTGTGCATCAGCGTGCTCGTGCTCGGCATGAAGTACGTGAACATCAGGAACCCCATGCACAGCACCGCCTCGACGATGGGCGTTCCCCAGCCGTAAACGGGCCAGAGCAACACGCCGAACGCGCAAAACGACGCGATGCCGAAGAGTGACGACACGGGAAGCGTCCACGCGGCTTCCGTTTCCCACTTCGAACCCCTCCTGTGGAAGTTGTGACGAGCGATCAAGTACACGAGCACGCACAGGTTCACGGTCAAGGACCCGAACGCGACGATGAACCAGAGCCTGCGAGACGAGCGTTTATGAAAGGGAAGGCTACGGTCAGTGGCGGCGGCGGCGGCGGCGGCGGGCGGTTCGCGGACAAACGGGCCGAAGCCGACGTCGGGACAAACGGGCCGACGCTGACGATGCCGAAAAGCTGGGAGCTGTCTCAATTCGTGTCGATCGAGTTGTTCAGACGCTCACCTCGTGTCGTTGGCTCGCTGGAGCATGATCTGCCCGAGGTCACTCGTGCCGTCCCCGAACCACACAAGGAAAGCAGACACCAACACCCACAGAAGTCGTTCGATCTTCTCTCTGAAGAGTTTACGCTTCTTCGCCCGCTCCTGCTGAGCGACGATGTCGACGTGCGTCGCGCCACGAGCTGCGATCTCGTCGTCAGCGACGAGCTGCTCGTATCTCGCCATCGTCCGCGTGCTTTTCGCGAACGAAACGTGGGCTCGACGCGCGCGTCGACGAAGGGGACGCGGCGGATGCGCGCGTTCGTTTCCCGGAAGAGCCCCGCCGGTTTAGGGGCTGTCGCGGTGGGGTGGAATTTCGTAATCACGTCTCCCAAAATTTTGGAGCGTCGCGCGCCGGCGCGCGTCTCGCGCCGCGCCGCCGCCGCCGCCGCCGCGCGCGTCGTACTTGATCACATTTTCTTATTGTAAAACGTCGATTGACTAACAACTACCATCGTCCGCGGCGCCGCGCGAGCCTATGCTCGCTACTTGGCTGTGGTCTACGCGTTCGCCGCGCGCCGCCGCGGCGTGTCCTTTAATCTCGAGAGCGTCGCGTTCGCGCGTCGCGTCGGCGCGCTCTCGTCTCGCTGCTAGCTACGGTCGCCCACGCGGGGGCGGCTACTTTTCGCGAGCGCAGCCTTCCCGTTCACGGAAGGACCGCGCCCCGACTACGCCCCGATTACGCCCGACTAGGTCTAGTTCGAGGACATGGGGAAGTCCAGCTCCATCGGCCGTTCCCACTGGCTCACCCCGGACCGGGCGTTGTAGTAATACACGTACCCCTCGGGGGCGGTGTGCTCGGTCCAGCCGTGCGCGGCGTCGCCGGCGCCGCCGCCGCCGCCGCCGAGCTTGTCGCCGCCGTATCCGCCGGCGGACATGCCGGGGCGGCCCGCGTTCGGGTTGCCGCCGGGGCCGCCGGGGCCGCCGCCGTTGAACCCCGGGTTCGAGCCCCAGGGGTTGTCGTTCCCGGCGGCGTACCCAGGGGCGTTCCCGTAGCCGCCGCCGTACCCGTACCCGCCGGCGGCGCCGCCGGGGCCGTGGCCGCCGCGGGGCTGGCCGTAGCCGTAGCCCTGCGACGAGCGCGGGGGGCCGCGCTGGGGGGGCGGCGCCTGGCCGCGCGGAACCGCGGACTTGACCTCGACGCGCTTGCCGAGCATGTCGTGGTACCGGCTCTGCAACACGATGCCCGCGGAGTCCTCGCGCTGAAACGTGATGAATCCGAACCCGCGCGACTGGTGGTTGTGCGGGTCGCGCATCACGAGCACCTCGACGACCGGGCCGAACTGCGAGAAGAAGTTGCGAACGACGCCTGGGGGTTGGGAGCGGAGGGGGGGAAGCGGCTCAGCGATTGGCTTCGCGGTGGGGGGGGGGTGGGGGCGGACGCGACCGGCGAGGCGCGCGTGCGGACGATGGACCCCGCGCGTGCGCTCGGGGTCCATCGCGTTAGCGAGAAACCGACGATCGGGTGCAGATCTAATAACCGGGAAATGGAGACCGCGCGCGCTGCGGGTCGTACCTTCGTCGACGCTCCGGTCCAGACCTCCGACAAAGATCTTAGAGCCGGCGGTGCCGAGTCCTGGGTCGGAGACGCCCGACTCTTCGATCATGGTGACTATTGCTGCACGCGTGCGCGAGCGCTAAAAACTATGTCGTCCCCGTGGTCGAAGCGGCAGCATATCGTCGTGCTCAAGAATTCGAGCTCGAGCGAGGCTTTCAGTCTCGAAGAAAAGTGAAACGATCCGTGTCGACTAAATGCACATACGACGATATTTGAAGGAGTTGTCGCGTTTTTCCCGCGGCGCCCGACGAAGAAAACTGAGACGATTGGGAAAATGCTTGTTTCTGGCCTTCAACCTCCGTCGCCGCGCGACCGGCTACTCCGGCTCCGAAAAACGCCCGTGGAAAAACGTGTCTCACGACGATCGACTCACTTCTTCTTCTTCCCCTCCTTCTTCGCGGCCTTCGCCTCTCCCTCCTCCGGGGGGTTAAACGCCTTGGCCATCTCGCTGAACGGGTTGGGCTTCTCCTCCGGCTTCCACGGGCGCGCGAGTTTGCCCTCGGCTTTTCTGCCGAGCAGCGTGCACTGGAACACGGGCATCTCGATGAGGTTCATCGGAAGCATCACCGTCTGCAGCAGCAGAGGGGGGTTGACCTTCATGTACACGTGCATCGCTCCGACCACGCCGAACCCGAAGATCTGGTTCGTGAACGCCTTGCCCACCTCCCGCACGTCGTGTTCGAAATGCGTCAGGGTCTCCGTCTTCTCCTTCCCGCCGTCCATCGGGTCCTTCGTGGTGACCTCCACCTTGTCCTCCGTGAGCTTCTTCTTCTTCCGGTTCACGATGGCGTACATCAACGCGCACGAGGAGACGCACAGCGCCATCGCCAGCGCGAACGCCATGCGCACGTTCGTCAGGGTCGCGGGATCCGAATAGTCGATGCCCAACTTTTTGCTTCCCAGCAGGAGCAGCGGGGCGATGAACATCTTCGGCTTCAGCTTGGGGGCCTCCGGCTGGGCGGGAGGCGCAGTTTTCTTCTTCTTCTCTTCCGAATCGGCCATGGTGGCGGTGAGCGACCTCGCACGGGGGTCAGCGCAGGGGGGAATGGCCGATCTGGGACCCGATTCATTTCGAACGCGAGAAAAGTCGTGTCCAAGTTGTGGACGCGTTCGGCAGTTCGAGTTCGGTACCAGTATCTTTAATACGGCACGATTAAACCACGCATCCTGGGTCTATTCTCGAGCATATTTTCTCGCGAAAAAACCCACCGGGAAAAACTAAAGAACGTCAAGCCATCTACCGGCTCCGCCTCTTCTCCCGTGCGCAAGCAGCATGGTTAGCCTCAAGCTCCAGAAGCGGCTCGCCGCCAGCGTGCTCCGATGCGGGCAGCGCAAGATTTGGTGTGATCCCAATGAGGTACGTTGACTCGCCGCGCGCGTGGTCGCCCGCTTCCGGCGCACCCGCCAAATCCAAACTAAACTAGGGTTTTGAGGCGCGCGGATGTCCTCCAAGCCGCGCCGGTTCCCCGTCCCGCGGCGTCACGGCGACGTCCGCACCGCGCCGAACGCGCCTGCGCTTCATCGTCAGACGAGCTTGGACGCCCTCGCCGCGCGTGGACGGAGGACCGCGCCTCCGGAACGACGGGCTCGCGCGCTGGAACCGCGCGCGGTCCGCGTGTTTTTCCTTTCCCATCTTCCGCTTCTCCTCGCTTCGGCCCAGAGACTCACCGCGCTCGTCCCTCCTCGCGCTCTTCGTTTCGAACCACAGATCAGCGAGATCAGCATGGCCAACTCGCGCCAAAACATACGCAAGCTCGTGAAGGACGGTTTCGTCATCCGCAAGCCCCAGAAGATCCACTCGCGCGCGCGCACCCTTCGCAACCTCGCGGCGAAGCAGAAGGGTCGCCACACCGGCTACGGTAAGCGCAGAGGTACGCGCGAGGCGCGCCTGCCCACCAAGGTGCTCTGGCTCCGCCGCCACCGCGTGCTCCGTCGCCTGCTGAAGAAGTACCGCGAGGCGAAGAAGATTGACAAGCACATGTACCACGAGATGTACCTGAAGTGCAAGGGTAACGTGTTCAAGAACAAGCGCGTGCTCATGGAGGCGATCCACAGGACCAAGGCGGAGAAGGCTCGCGAGAAGTCCATCGCCGACCAGTTCGAGGCGCGCCGCACCAAGAACAAGGCGACTCGCGAGCGCAAGATTGCGCGCCGCGAGGAGCGTTTGGCTGCGGGTGCTGCCATGGACGCCCCCGCCAAGAAGTAAACGCGTGCGTTTGGGCTTCGCGGCGGAGAAGATCGTTTTAATAGGGAAGAAGGATCTTTCGACTAAAATTGTTTACACCCGCGCGCTTGTCCGCTCGCCACGACGCCGTCGCCCTTCACGCCATCATGGCCTTGAACTCGGGGTAATCCACCTGCCCGGACCCGTCCGCGTCCGTCTCCCGAATTAACTTGTCGATGTCGATGGTGAGCCCGAAATCCTGCGAGGGAGAGGCGGCGGCGTGAGCGACGGAGGAAAAGGGAGCCATTTTCGCGCGCGCGGGTGAGATACGCGTCGTTCGCCGCGGCGGGTCATCGCGCGCGCACCTTCACCACGGCCCTCAGCTTTTCCGTGGAGATTTCCCCTGTTTTGTCCGCGTTGCCTCCCAGCGCCACGAACGCCTCGATGGTGTCCGTCTCGTCGCTCGCCTTGGCGGCGGACGCTTTTTGGTTTTCGATTACTTTCATGAACTCCGCAAACTCGATCTCGCCGCTGTTGTCGTCGTCAACCTGAGAGATCATCTGGAAGATCTCCTCCTCCGTCGGGTTCTGGCCCATCGCGTTCAAGGTCGCCTTGAGCTCGGATGCGTCAATCTGCGGGGGGCGTGATGGGGTCAGCCGCGGAGTCGAGAAAGCGAGGGAGAGGGCACGCCGGATACCAAAAATGGCTCGCACCGCGCGGATTGGGACGCGGTCGCGGGACGAGCGCGCGCGACACGTACCGTCCCGCTTCCATCCTTATCGAACTTGTCGAACGCCTCTCTACACGCGGTGATGTCCTCTTGCGAGAGCGTCATCTTCGCGTCGCGAAGGAGGACAGCTTGCGCAGTCGAACTGCCGGAATGTCGCAACGTCTTTCTTTACGTCAACTTTTGGTTCGACTCGTCCTTCGTCACGGTCTCCTGGAGTCCTGGACTCCTGGTGCGCTGGTCGGTCATCGTGTCGGTCGCGAGCACGAGTCACGAGCTAGAGAAAAATGTCGTCTGCAGCGCATCATCGACGCCTCGGCCTCACTGCTGACGGCACGTTCAGTGGATTCTAAGAAAGATGGGGCCCTGCCTCTCCACTCCCTCGGATGGTGGATCCCTCCACCTCGCCAGCATGCGCGAGCGAGAGGTGCGTTGAGCGCGCCCGCGCGTCGATCGCCTCCGACCCGCCATCGGATTCAACACCAAACAACACCATTCGATCGGACGGCACGAAAACTCGGACTGACGCCTTTCCCTCGTCCGTTCCCCGCCGCAGACGGACGATTTCTTCCAGACCGTGTCTCGCGTATTCCACCCGAAGTTCGACGTCGCCGGGGAGGTGTTCAAAGGGTACTTCGACGAGCAGAGACGCGTCATCACGAAGCAATCGCTGGAGCGCTTTTTCCGCGACGCGCAGCACGAACTCCCTCCCGACGAGCTGGAGGATGAATACGACGTGACCGCCGCGTTCGACGCGTTCGTGCTCGCCCGGGACAACTTCGTGGTGGGGAAGTCCGTGGTGGACGAGTCCGCGATGCACGAGCCCATGTCGCACTACTTCATCAACAGCTCGCACAACACCTACCTCTCCGGGGACCAGCTGTTGTCCAACTCGTCCACCGACGCCATCAAGCGCGCGCTGTTGCACGGGTGCCGCGTCATCGAGCTCGACTGCTACGACGGCGGGAAGGACGGCCCCATCATCAAGCACGGCGGGACGCGCACGAAGCCCATCACGTTCCGGTCAGCGATCGCCGCGATCGAGGCGGACGCGCACACGGTCTCGGAGTACCCCGTCATCGTCACGCTGGAGAATCACTGCAGCGTTGCGAAGCGCGCCGAGATGGCGGACATCCTGAAGGAGGAGCTCGGCGACAAGCTCGCCGTCCCGGCGAGCGGGAACATGGCGGCCTGGCCGTCCCCGGCGTCTCTGCGCGGCCGCGTGATCATCCGCGACAAGCTGAAGCACAAGCAGGACAAGAAGAAGGGCGCGGGCGCGGCGAGCGAGACCCCCGCGGCGGAGGAGGAGATCCCAGACGACGACGACGACGACGACGACGAAGGCGACGACGAGCCCGACGCCGCCGACGCCGCGGACGAGCCCGAGCCCGACGCCGCGACGCGCCTGAAGTCTCTCGTGACTGTTGAGAACGCCAAGTTCAAAACGTTCGAGGAGGCCATGTCCGGCGAAAAGCTGTTTTCGTGTTCCTGGGGAGAGGTGAAACTGCTCAGCCGCGTGAAGAAGACGGAGAAGCCCGTCGTGACCGCGTTCACGGAGAAGCACTTGTTGCGGTGTTACCCCGCGGGGCACAGGTTCTTGTCCGACAACTACGACCCCTCCCCGGCGTGGTCCGTGGGCGCGCAGATGGTCGCGCTGAACTTCCAGGCGAACGACAAGCCGATGTGGATCAACCGCGGGAAGTTCCTCGCGAACGGGAACGCCGGGTTCGTGCGCAAGCCGCGGTATCTGACGGACCCGGCGCAGCGCGGAGCGCCGTCGTCGCCGCGGCGGACATGGTCCGTGACCGTCGTCGCCGGCTCCGGCTGGGACAACTTCAAGGACGCCGAGCTCGTGGGCGCGCCGGACACGTACGTCAAAGTCTCCGTGACCGGAACCACGTCGGACGCGAAGACGTGCACCACGGCCACGTTCACGGACCAGCGCGTGGGGCCGAGGGCGCAGCCGTACTTCAACGAGACGTTCGACTTCCCGGTGACGGAGACGGAGCTCGCGGTGTTGCTCTTCACGGTGTACGACAAAGACACCGTCAGCCAAGACGACTTCCTGGCGCAGTACAGCTGTCCCGTGAGCATGTTGCGCCCGGGCGCGAGGGTCGTCCCCCTGTACAACGAGGCGGGCGGGTACGTCGGGAAGGGCAAAAACGCGAAGGCGTGTCTCGTGGTGAAGCTCGCGACCGATAAGTGACGTGTACGTCGCGCCACCGCAGTGCGCACGCCGCGCGCGTGCATGTGTATGATACCGGATTACCCTACTATTGAAATCTAGACACCACGTCCAGGAACTCCACCGGGGAGAGCTCGCCGTCCCCGTCCACGTCGAACACGAAAAACACGACGTCGATCATCGTCTCGCTCAGCCGCGCGCCGCACTC
>Ga0181562_10001348_pt1 | contig 19858 bp, 11 predicted proteins | sample 011ome_26_FD_139344 | JGI IMG/M metagenome (GOLD analysis project Ga0181562, IMG submission 139344) | Coastal salt marsh microbial communities from the Groves Creek Marsh, Skidaway Island, Georgia - 011511BT metaG (megahit assembly) | ecosystem: Environmental > Aquatic > Marine > Intertidal...
ATAGCCGATTTATGGAATCGTTTCCGATTCTCCGGACACGGCACACTGCAGAAAATATAACTTGTGTGTTTCATTCACGACGCTTTTCTAGCCATGCACGCGCGACTCGGGCTGCCGAGCGGCGATTTACTCGCGCGCGCTCGCGAATCGCCATCGCGCGAATCGGTGTCGCATCGGCGTCGCTTGCGATCGCGATGCTCAAGCATCTCCTTCGCGCTCGACGCTGGCGACACGTCGTTGCCGCATATTTGTAGATCCACCAAAACTTGTACAATCGCCGCTTCGCGTACTACGGACGCGCAAGACACCATCGCTCGCGCCGCGAACGCGCGCTCGCGCGCCGCGTCGCGAATCGTCGCCTTCTTTAAATACGCCTTCGCGGCGTCGTCATCACCGAACGCAAGCGCCTGGTAAGCGAGCGACTTCGCATCTTCGGCATCAAGTGTTCGTTCGAGCCACGCCCGTCGCGCGTCCGGACTCTCCTCGTCCATCGAGCGTTCGTCCACGACCAATCGCACCGCGCCGCGTCGCCGCCCCAACGCGTCCAGCGCGCGCCGCTCCACCGCGTCGCGCAGCGCACCGATTGGGTCTTGCAGGACAAGCGCGTCACCTTCCGTGCACGCTGTTATGACGTCCATCACCGCCTCATCCGTACACGCGTCATACAATTCGTGCACGTTCACGATGGCCGCTTCTTCAGCGACGGTCCCGTCCGATGCCGATGCCGATGATGACGCCGTTCGCGCGATCGCCGTGGGCGAAAAGCACGCGTCGAGCGCGAGCGCGAGCCGTGCCTCGCGCGCGTCGTCCATGCGCGAGGCGGCGACGCGCGAGGCACCGTCAGGACGCGCGCCGGCGATGTGATGCGACGCGATGCGTCGCGATGCGTGGCGTCCGGGTGACCGACCGACCGACCGACGTTGGCGAGGGACGTCGAGCACGATCGTTCCTACTACGACTGTAGAAGAGCAAATGTTCATATTTCAAGCCTCTCATTTGTATTCGTAAATCAAGGACGAGGTCATGCCCGAGGTCGTCATCTCTTGGTACTATGTTGGCCTTGACTATGTGACATGCCACATGTCCGAAACGTGTACTAAATACCTCTCTGTGATTTCCCTCGCCGTGGATGATCCACCGCGCGCGCGAGGAAAACGCGTCGAACGCAGTGCTCGGCGCGGTGTCGCGCGTGACCTTTTGCGTGGCGCACTAGACGACGACGAGGACGAGGACGACGACGGGCGCGACGGGCGCGATGAGCGGTCAGACGAATGGGCACACGCACGCTGCGTCGTCGGTGATCGTCATCAAAGTCGGTACGAGTTCGCTGTTAAAAGCCGCCGATGGGTGCTTGCACTTGTCCCAACTGTGCGCGTTGTGCGAAACCGTGTCGCAGCTCTCGCGCGCGGGACATCGCGTGGTTTTAGTGTCTTCGGGCGCGGTTGGGGCGGGAATGATTAAGATGGGCATCACTCCGGGGCCAGTGAAGCCTACGTTGGCGAAGAAACAAGCGCTGGCGGCGATTGGGCAGCCGCATTTGATGCGCTACTACGAGGACATCTTTAACACTTTGGGCGTAAAGTGCGCGCAAGTGTTGTTGACGTTGGAAAACTTGAGTAATCGCACGCAATACGGCAAGGCGAAGAATACGTTTGACGAATTATTTGAAATGGGTGTAGTGCCGGTCGTGAATGAGAATGATACCGTAGCGGTTGAGGAGTTAAAGTTTGGCGATAACGACACGCTGAGCGCAAAGGTAGCGGCACTCGTCGAAGCGAAATATCTATTTCTTTTAACCGACGTCGATGGATTGTACACGGCCAATCCCGCGAGTGATCCAAACGCGAAGAAGATCGATGTTGTCGAAGATATTAACGCTTTAGACGTGGATGTCAATTCGGGGGCGGGAAGTAACGTCGGTACCGGCGGCATGGTGACAAAGCTCACCGCGGCGCGCATCGCGTGCGCCGCTGGATGTCAAACAATCATCTGCCTCGCCTCGCAACAAGAGACGGCGATTGTAGACGCCATAGCTGGAAAGCAGGTTGGAACCAAGTTTTTAGCCGCAAAGCGTAGTGCACGAGGGAAAAAGCGCTGGCTTCTTAGTGTCCCCGTCAAGGGCAACGTGTGGGTGGATGAACACGGCGCCAAAGCCGTGCTCAGCGGCATGGCTTTGATGGTTGTGAACTGCACCAAGGTCCAGGGTAACTTTGGAGTACAAGAAGGGTTAGTTATTTTAGACGAAAACGGTGCCGAACTCGCGCGTGGTTTAGCCAACTACACATCTAGCGCCATCGGCGACGTCTTACAACATGGTGACCTTCAAAACGAATTTGAAGACGACGAGCCATTCGTGCACTCAAACAACGTCATCGTCACCAACGTAGAAACCTTGGCGAAGAGTTTCGTGTTGCATCAAATCACCACGTACGGGTCGGTGGGCGATTTGGACAGCGATAACGACAGCGACGCTGGTGGCGCCGCGTAATATTGTAATTTTATATTCTTTCCGGCTTCCAACTCGAGAGCGCGCCTCACACGCCGCCGCGTCGCACGGCGCCATGTCTGCAACGTGCACGACGTCTTATCGTCAGCGAGACGTGACGACTACCCGAGCGCTCTCATGCGCGCGAGCGTCGTCGACGACGACGTCGATGCGCCATCGCCAGCATCTCAACGTTGTCGCGTGTCGACACTGTCGACACCGCGCGCCAGTCTCGGTGCGTCAGCAACCGTCTCGACGCGCGGGCGTGTGCGCGGGGGCGAAGGATGGGGATGACGAGGGTAATCGTGCGTCATCGTCGTCGTCTGGGGCGAATGATCGCGACGAGTCGTCAAAGGATGAAGAAGACACGGTAACGATGAAAGTCGCCATGGGTTTGCTCGACTTTTACAAGAGGGAGATTTCACCCTTGTTACCGAAGAGTTGTCGCTTCGTGCCGACGTGTTCGGAATACGCGCGACAGGCGTATAAAAAGTATGGTACAAGTAAAGGATTTGTACTCACCGCTTGGCGATTGATGCGATGTAATCCGCTCGGGGATAAAGGGTACGATCCTCCGATGTGGCCACCACCGTATTTGGGATCCGATCCGGCGTCGCTCGACTAGCTATTAGCTTTTAGCTTTTGTAGTTATAATACATATGTTTTTCTAGAGCTAGGTGTCTAAACAGGCTGGAATTGAGTTCTTGTCGGTGTCTAGGCGCGCGCTCAAGAGCACGCCGTACATGGCTTCAGACATTGTGCGCGCGCTAGAATCCGTAGACCACAAACTCAGAAATTCTCTCTTGAACGTCTTCGGAGCTTTTGGCGCGCTCGCTAATATCTGAAGTATCTTTTTCGCAGTCGATGCGTCGGTACAAGAGGCATATTCTCGCAGCAGCTGTATCACTAATGGCGCGTTGAGGTCTTGCACTGTCGCGGTGAACGCAGAATCCAACGCATCCAGGCATGACTTCGTGCGTGATTTTTCAGCGGCAAACTTCATCAAAGCATCAGAAAGTCGAGGAAACATCCGTGATAACATCAATCCTTGCGCTAATTTGTGCGCAATTGCACGCGCTTCGTTGCTGTTGATTATTGAGTTGTTGGCCCCACTGCTTCCGTCGACAGACGTCAAGATCACTGGCAACAACGCGCAAACAATAAGTAAAATGACATCCACGTCGCGCCAAACTTCACCCTTGACATGTGGCGCAAGTATAGCGAGGACGCGAATCGAACGCACACAAGTCGGTGGCTTCAGCAAACCTTTGATGACCAAAGGCACGACTTGACTGAAAGTAATTTCTGCGCTAGGCATTGGCCCTGGGGTAATCGACAGCAACTCCTCGTAACTTTCAACGATGGGCAAATCCGGATATTGAGCGCCTCGAGGTAGAGGAGCGCATGATTTGATGACTTCGAGCGCCATCGTTGGTCCATCCAAAGAACATTTGTAGAGGAACATAAAACATAAATCAATCGCACATGAGTACACGTTTTCTTCAAAAGCACGCAAACAGCCCACGCCACACCAGAAAGCTTGCGTGTACATCAAAACATCTTGACCATTCATTTCGCAAATGGACAATGTTATCACTTTCAGTAAAGCTTGAGTAAGTTCTTCAGCTGCTTGTCTTTTGGATTCATTTTGCTCCGATAACATGGCGCATGCGCAGGTTGCCGACAGTAAAGCATCAAACGCTTCATCCTCGAGTGGATGATTTAACGCCATGAGTGTCATCGCCGAAGCACGCGATAACATAAGAGATGGAGAACGCAACAGCCATCTTTGCGCCTCACTCGCCCATCGTGACGATAAGTTTTCATCTAAATCAATCGCTCGTGGTAGAACATTTACGAGCTGCCGAACTTTACTCGCCATCCACGGCTGCGTGCCATCATTTTGAAAAAGCCGCGTTAGGCGACTTGCTGAACTTTTAGCCCGACTCTCGTCACTGGACTTGGAAGCCAAATTACACAAAAGATGGCCGCAGTATTGTCTTACGATGGGCTCGTTTGTCACAATGAGAGTCACAACGACGGCATGCGCCAGCACAGGCAAGTGAAACCTGAAGCCTTCACTGTGATCTGTCGCAAGCTCAGAGAGTAAAATTATGCCAACATCTGCGAGCGAGATTTTAGATGAAGCAACATCTGATCCTTTCGACTCGTTTTCGTCAAGCTCCAGTGCACGAAATGAGATAGTATATACTAATTGGTCAATAGCTTGCTGCGATGAAGACTGTGACAGCATTCGACACGCTACTTTTGCCGTCTGAAAAGCTGAAGTAGATCCACTCGTCGTCGCAATTTCGAATGCCCTGTCTTGAAGAAACCGAAGCGCTGGGGCAATGTTACGTGGTTGAGCACCGATCGCACTCCATAATCGATCCGCCTGTAACCGCCTATCATCTTTTGATACCATAGCCACCTGATACAGACCATTTAAAATTTGTTCAGCTTTACCGGTAGCGACCAGATGAGGCAAATGCAGAACAGATACCCAAGGAACGAGCGCGGCGAGTGCGTGACTGTGTGTCTTTAACACGCTCACGGCGTCTTCGAGTTGCCTTTTCCAGACCTCAAGTAAGATTCCTTCGATTTGCTGAGTTTCTGTCTTCATGATTTGCTCACAAACAGCGATCAGTTGCGATTCGTTCGTTACCGTTTCATTCGTGGCATCCTTCACTCGCGCGTGATCCTGAATGACGCGTAGCAGAGCGTTTGCCGCACTTCTTATGTCCGCATCTTCGTGCAATATCTTGTATAGAACAAGCGCAATCAATCTTTCACAACCAATGAACTGCATGGCTTCTGTATGTAGAGTAGCAATAACCGTGAGATGCATACGGGCTACGTGCATAGATGGAGAATAGCAAAAATCCAACGATGACGAAAATAATTCTTTAGAATTCGCCTTCAACACGCGCGTGAGCACGCGCAGTGATAACTCACGATTCGCATCGGTTGTGTACTCCGAAAGCTTATTCACCCAAGCAAAAACCTTTTTGGATGCACCAAGAATGAATTGCTCACTGAGACTTAACGATGCCAATGCCTCCCTCGCAGCCCAACATACGTCGTTTGCTGACGGGATGGCTTCCTTATTTTGAATGAGCTGGCGCATTCGTTCACGTGAAGTCGGATCACTTTGATTTTGTGAGGACACGCTTAATGATGAAACCTCCTGCCATGCTAAAAAGCTATCCCACAATTCTCCCTGAGTAACGCCAGGAAGACGTTGCACTTGTTTGGCATCTATCAACACAGTAGCGATGATATTTGACGCCGAAAATTTGAGCTGACTGATTTCATCTTCAGAGCATTCATTTTGGGCGGTTGCCTTCAGATACGAGCAAACCATGAGGACGAAGTCAACGATAGCATCAAAAGTTGTGGAGTCTATGTTTTTCGTGAAAACGCCATTCACACCGTAATTTTGATACACGTATCCAAATCTGAGCATCATGCTCACATCATCGCGGAATTTACGCTTGACAAGAGTAGATGCCATCAAGGAGCCTTGGAGAGGAACCAGTGCATTCAAGATCACTGACTTTGACTTATCAGGTACGATCAGAAACAATCGCATAACGGCTTCGGCTTCGGATTCAGAACGACCAAGTCTCGGAATGACCATTTTGAGTAAATCGGCGAGCGAACCTCTTTGCCCGATTGTGACCACTTGACGCTTGCCTTCATTCACCGAGACGTCCGCTATGTCCGCAGCGCAGACAAACAGCATGTAGTTTTGCCAAAGGTTGAATTTGTACTCAGAGGGTTCAACGGGTGTCATTGGAATTTTCCCGTCTCCTTCTGCAACCATCATGGCTTGAATTCTCTGATACGCTTGAGCGTGAGCTGTCGTACACACCATGGGACAGCTACGAGCCATATCTGCGCTAAACTTTCTAATAAAAGACGGTACGTCGTCAATCAGAGTGAGATACTCCTCCAAAACAGAATATACTGACGTCGAGCCGGGAGTGACGTTTGATTGTAACACTGAGATAGTCTCGAGAGCCTTCATAGCAGAGATTCTCACAGACGAGTCAGCGTCACAAATGAGCAAGAGCGCCGCAGACTCTGCCCGCTCAAAGTTACTCTTGACGTCTTGAATTTGATCTCCATCGATTAGTTTGACCCAAAGTTGACACATAGATGTAAGTGTGTTCATCGCCGATAACCTAGCTGATGGCTCCAAAGTTCTGAAGTTGAGAATCGTAGACGCGAGCTCTTGTAAACAAGAATCCCGCAAGTCCGCTCGAACTCCAAACATATACAAGAGACTTTCCTCTGCAGCGAGACGCGAGATAATTGATTCATCCACCGTCGCATGACACATCAATTGGGTCACAAATTTCTCTGGCAAACCCTCGGCGCTCACGAGTCGGGTACATCTAAGTAGCGCGGCTTTTGCGAAACTCGGGAGAGTGCGCTCAAGAGCTGTATTGAAGAGCTTTGGCAAAGTCTCATCAACCAACCTGTTGAAACGTTCGCTCGCTTCTGATGTGGACAAAGCTAAATGATGAATAATGTCTTCGCACGCAGTCATACCTGCGAGGTTCATCAAAAGCACTCTACTTGTGAGCAGCTCGTTTAATAAGTCAACGCCTCTTCCGTTGTCAACGGCGTGCAGCGCAACTGCAGCCTGTGCGAGTTTCATGGCACCGATATCATCAATTATAGATGCGCCTCGCTCTATGGAATTTATGCAACTCTTTAAGCCATTTTCCAAGACTTGACTCAGCTTTACCAAGTCTATAGATGGAGAAACGCCAAGAAAGGTATTCCTAATGGTCGCAATCAAACTCGACATTTTCATCTTGTTCTCCATCCCACTTAATATTCTCGCCTCGACCACGGGCCACACCTTTGCTAACGAAGCTCCACCATCTGCAACTAACACCATGGTGCTAAGAATCATTCGAAGAGGCAAGCCAGCGTTGGCTTGCTTTTTCTCATTTTCGCTCATCCATTTTATGACATCAGAGAGCACTGTGTTCAGAATGTTGACGTCAACACTTGCAACATTCAATCGGTTGTTTGCGAGATATTGATAAAGAATAGCCTCCAACGTGTACGACAAACACTGTCTGAAGTCACTCTTTCTAAACGTTGGCGTCCAACTCATCGGGTTCAGTGCCAACAACAATTGCCTAGTGAAGTCTACAGCGCCGTCTCCGTTTGGCGCTACGACGCTCAACGCAAATAGTAACCAATACGCTTCTCCTCTCGCGGATTGTCCTAATCGTGACTTCAAACCAGAAACAAACGTTTCAATCAAAATCCTCGGAGCGTGATTAAATAACCCGGCCGTCGCACGAACGAGTGTCTCCCACCGAGATGCGACATCCACCGGCGCCACCAGCGCTTCGGCAACTTTCGCGCCCCACCACTCCCGTTCGGGCGCCGGTTCCATACGCGCCAGTGATGCGATGTCATCTACCAGTACCTGGCATACGTCTCTGAACCCCATGTCTTCGGCTGCTGCATCTTTGCGTTCGCTCTCATCTATCGGTTCCTCGTCGAGTCGAACTGTAATCTTCACAATTGTCAACCACCACAGACGCAAGTGTGACGCACTCTGTAGCGATGCGCGCAGCGTCAGCAGTCGCGCAAGCATGGCTTTGAGATGTTCGCGTGTAATGTTATCGATGGCGTCGATGTCATGTGCATCGCGTGTAATCACCCGCGGCGTCCAACCACATCTTTCGCGCTGCTGCTGCGTGGCTGACCAAGTCGGCGACGACGTGGATGGCGCCGGAATGTTGACGCATGAGAACGATGGAGCGTCGTCAAACGCGAGAGAAGAACGAAGTGCGTCTACAAGGTCATCTATATCGCCATCGAGTGACATTTGTGTGGCGGGCCCGCACGGGCACGCGCGTTAAGCTATGGAGACTTTGCTCCAGCGCGCGCAGTTGTTTATGCTTTGCGCGAAAGTGAAATCACAATGTTAACTCATGCAACCAAGTGCACGGTACGGATGAGTGAGCTATGAGACTATGTTTATTTATACAAAGACTATGCTAAGATGAGCTACGCGTATCAAACACACGCGCTAACATTAAGAATATTTCTTGCGCGCGTGACGCACGCCGAGCCAGCGCTTGGCAACACCGCGCGGCAATAAATCAATCCACATCGTCCTCCGAGACAGCGAACGCGTACGTTTGAGATCTGAACTTACGTGTTTCCCACTACTCCACGTGTACACGCACGCGTAGTATGTAAATAATCCTGCGAGGACAAATGCCAACGACATGTAATAGCCGACACCCGGCGTCTCGTGATGTGCGCTCATGAGCTTGAACACTCCACCGACGTTATCGCACGTCATCTGATCGCAATAATATTTGCTAAAATATGCATTCAATCTTTCAGCCTTTGCGTTGGTGTGCTGCTCTGGAAAACATTGCGTCAAGAGGTTGTTGCACGCTCTTCGTGTGTCCGCCATGTGCTTTCTATCGCACCACGGAAACGTTTTCTTCTCATCACGTGCATACGCCGAGTGTCTATCGCACTGCAACACATCGCAATATTCTGCTAAGCATACGTTCGCCCCAGGCGGGATCTTGTCGGCGTGTTTACGCTCCATGTGTTTGTCTACGTAGTACTCACTCTTAAACACCTTGTTTGCGTACAGCGAGCGCCAGTAGTGCTTGGAGTACAGCACGCGCTCTTTGTGCTTTTCGTGTTCGTAGAACATATCCCGTTGACGCGCTATAGGGCACTCATCGCTTAATTTATAACGCGCCCCATCCGTGACAGCGTAAACAAACTCGTTCAGCATCGCTCTCGCCTGTCGGGATCTTTCGCGAGAACACGACAATTGTGCGTCGACGGACATGTTCGTCGACGCGTCTAGCAACGTGAGGCGCGCAGAATACGTTTTAGGCTTAAATAATCGACCACACGTACCGCGTTCGAGGTGACCGCGACGAACAGTGTCGATTGATTACTACTCTAGCTCAAATAAATCTTGTTACAGCTGTTCTACTATCTACGCTTTGCATTGGCAAGAAGATCTTCAAAGGCGATTCGTTTAGGCGCCAAATGACGAGGGCGGGCACGCTCTTGAATCGGAAGCTGTGAGGCTACGTCTTCGGGCTTGAGCACCGGATTGCCGTCGTTGGCGACGAAAACTTTAAACGTCGTTGCCGCTCGCGCGACCGCCGATTTCAAAAGAGGGCACGCCTCATCGACGTCTTGTTCTTCGCCCCACTCTACATTCGTGGTCAAATCATCCCCAGTAAATTCCACTATACCCGCTAATGAATCTTTCGTAGTGAATCCATCGCCTTCGTACCCCAAGTACCCGCTTTCGACGGTATTTTTTAATACCTCTTTACCGAGCTGACGCTCAAAAACTTTTTGCTCCACCGTTCCAGCAGTGATAAGTCGATAAATAGTAACCGGCTTTGTTTGACCATCGCGCCAAATACGACCCATGGCTTGTCTATCATGCGCGGGATTCCACGACACGTCCATGAGAATCAGACGATTCGCCCCGACGAGATTGAGACCAGCGCCTCCGGCGACGACAGAGAGCAACATTACTCGACCGCCGCGGCCAGCGTTGAAATCTTTGACAATCGACGTACGCAAATCGACAGAAACCGTACCATCGAGTCGCGATGTCGCTAAATTCAAATTTTTGCAGATTTTATCTGCGGTCGTGAGCGACGCAGAGTAACCGGAGACGATGACGACGCGCTCTGTCGCGTCAACGCGTTCGGTGAGTGCTTCGAGCATGCACTTCAACACGGCGAATTTCCCTGACCCTTCGACGCCACCACGGTAACCTGCAGGTAATGCCTTACTCATGACACCTTTCAATTCATCCACTGACTTGCCACCACTGGATGCTTTTGTGATGACATCAACATCGGCATCATTATCGTCGTCATCTAAATCGTCCGCGTCGGCAGCGGATCGCTCTTGCGAATGCGAATGCGAATCGTTTTGTAATATTTGATCCAACTCATTCGCCGCCTGTCGCAAGATTCCTATAGCACAAAGCGCCGCCGCACCCGAAGATGCACTCGTATCCGCAGACGTCCACTTTTTAACGAGCTTTGCACCAGTTTCGTAGACAATCTTTTGCGTCTCTGTTGGGCGACAGAGCACGACCAATTCCGTCTTTTTCGGCAAGTACGCGGCGTTTGTTGACGCTTTGCGACTGAGAATCTTTCCCGCCGTACGTTTGTTCAACTCCACCGCCGCAGCGCGGCCTTCCGCAATCTCTCGCGCACTCGCACCCTTCTCATATTGCCGCTGAATCGGCTGCGCAAATTTACGCTGAAATTCATCCAGCGGTCCGAGCACGCCCGGTTGCGCAAAATCTAAAACCGCCGCGTACTCATTCATGTTGTTCTGAATCGGTGTCCCCGTGAGCAACACGCGCATCGGAGCATCAATATCACGTAATGCCGTCATCGTTTGTGACCCAAGCGCATTTCTCAACCTATGCGCCTCGTCGCAAATCAACAACTCTGGTTTCATCGCCTTTACCCGAGGCGCCAACCGCCGGGCGGTTTCGTACGACATCACCAACACTGGCCATCGATCAAACGCCGAATTCGACGATTTCGCGGGCTCGGCGCACCACTTATCACACGCCTCATCTACCGCATCGGCGTTACCTTCCGCTAACGCCGCTTGCACGCGAACGCGACCGAGCCATTTGGTAAACTCCGCCCCCCAGTTCCCGATGAGTGACGCCGGACACACGAGTACCGCGCGAGAGCACGAGCCCACGCCGCGAGGTCCTTGTTTTAACATTGCCCATAGCAACGCAAGTACTTGTAAGGATTTCCCCAAACCCATCTCATCCGCCAAGACAACTCCGCGATAACGACGGTCATCGTCGTCGTCAAAGCCGTGTAAGGCCCGGTACATCCATCGCGCGCCTTCGGCTTGGTGCGCGCGCAACCGTCTCGCCACGAATGGATCGCACACCACCGCGGTATACGACACCGACGACTGCGAGTACGACGACGAACACGATTGTTGATGCTGATGATATTTTCGCACGTACGCCTCGCTCTCGCTCGTCGTCGCAAACACCAACGCGTGTTTCCCACCTTCATCGTACAACGACCGCACCGGGACGTAGCGCACGGGCGCGTCGTCGTCTTTCACCCCACCACCGTCGCCCCCGCCGTCGTCGTCGCGCGCGATGGGGGATTCGCATATGATATCACACCCCACGTCGTCATCGTCGCCGCCGTCGCCGTCGCCGTTCCGTTTCACCGGTGTCCCAAGCACGAACGCCATGGTGTGCGGCAACTTTCAAAAAGTTGGTTACGCGTCTTGGGGCGCATTGCGCGACGCGTCGTCGTCATGGGTGGTGACGACGCGTGCGATGCGTTGATGCAACACGTCACCCGACGTCATCGCCACGATGGCGGCTGCAGGGACGACGGCGACGACGATGACGAAAGGGATCATCACACCATTCGCATAGCCACTCGTGGAGTGGTGCAGCACTTAGTGCAACTCCGCGGCGACGACGGCGTGGTGATGGGCGTCGTGCGACGGTTGTGTGCGGCGAACACGCATGAGTGTGCGATTGATGAGTTTACCAAGCACATCGACGTGGTGCTCGGTGGGAAGGTGATTGAGCGAGGCGCGCTGGTGGATGAGTTGTTGAGCGCGACGACAAGCGCTTCGACGAGTGCGAGCGCGAGGGCGTTGACGAAGGCGATCGTGCGCACGGTGTGTTATAGTTCTAGTAATGGCGCTGTGGCGGTTCATGGGTCGATGCATCCGGTGTTACGTGCGGTGCGCGCGCACAGGGATGCGGGGGCGGGGGCGTTGGAGGCGACGACGAGCGCGCTCGCGAGCGGCGGCGTGGAATGTTTTAACGCGCTTGAGCCGTTTATATCTCGAGCGTTGCTCGAGTATCCTGCTCCGGCGCCGAGAAGTGCGTTTGCAATGTTATTGCATGCACGGTTGATTGGCGTGGCGAGTGGACGCGGGGTGAATGCGCGGCGCGCGCTCGAGTCGTGTGTAAAGGCGCTCGGCGCCTATCGCGCGCCGACGAGCGAGGCTAGAGAATGGATTTCAACCGCGGCGTCGGATGTAATAGGGGCTATAGAGATTAGAATGTTCGAACACGATGAGGTTGATGAAATGTCGATGATGTTGTCACAAACCACGGCGGCGGTGGTGAAACAAGCGCGGGCGGCGGCGCTCGCCGGAGACAACTCTCTCGCGTTCATCGGAGCGCTCAAGCGACTCGGTGAGCTCTCGGAAGATAACGCGGCTTGCGAAGAATTAATTACGCTACTACCAAAAGTACGTACTGCGGACGAAATGTCTGCAATTTTAGCGCTCATAGCGCCCAATTTCCCAAAATCTGGTGCTTCAAATGCGTTGTGCGCGATGCGAGCGACGAGCGCTTTGGTGCTGCAAAAGCAATCTGGGGCACACCTGGCGCTCTCGCTCTCGACGCCAACGTTGGCGAAGACACAAAAGATACAAGAGAATAATTTGCTAGGAAACGCTAGCTTCGATGGTTTCGTGAATGATGTGCTCAACGAGGCATGGAATGACGAATCAAGTGCAACGCTCGCGGCGTGCATCCGAGCCAATGCAAGTGAAAAATCACCAGTTGTAGAGCTCGCATGTTTAGGTCATCCGAATGCCAACATTCGCGAGATTGCGGCGAAAGTGTTACAAGTAAAATTAGCCAAACGTTCGTCTAGTGGTGGCGCGTCAAATGTCACTGCGGCGCTCTTGCGCTTGAAGACAGAATGTGAACGAACATCAACAGAGCAAGACGCACACGCAACGCTGGCAGCTTTAAATGCGCTCACTGCGGGCGCTTCAAACTTCATCGCAACACCAGCTATATTGCGCGCAATTTCACCACTGATGAATACCAAACCGGGTGAAAAAGCACCGAATTCACGCTTGCACGCACTCGCGTTGAGGCTTTTGTCCGAAATGTGGGTGCATAATCGTGAAATTGGCGCGCGTCTACGCTCGGCGCTTGAACATGCTGCGTCATCCCACGATGCGGCTATTGTCATAGGCTGCGCAGCTTCGGTAGCTGCCGCAGCAAAATCACATCCTTTTCGAGCGGTAGAGTTGGTGATGCCCATGCAAGGATGCTTGAGTTCCAAAGTACCAGCGGCTTGCGCGCTCGCGCTTGAAGCCATTGACGACATGTGTGCAAGCGACGCACTTGACTTTCTCCCGGCATTCAAGGTTGTCACTCGACACATTCCGAGCATTCCCGAGCATCCTCTAGTTGCATGGAAGTGGATCAAGTTGATGAGGCACGGTGGACGAGACTGTGAAGAATTTCCCGATGCGGCAGCGAAACTTGTTGAGACTTTGTGGAACGCGGCGACGCAATGCACGGATGCTCGCACTCGCGCTGAGGCGTGGACATCACTTAGTGCATACGATGCTGAATTTATTATCGAACTCGGCACACCTAAACCGAGCGAAATAGCACGAGCTGCGTTAGAAGAACGCGATGCGCTTGTTTCTCAAGGCGCTTTACAAACTTTAAAGGTGGTAGCGCGCCAGGAGTTGGCCTCACTGTCTAGAACTGCGTTAGCGGCACGAGAGACTCAGCAAGCCTCTCATCCGCCGCCCGCGGACCCTTTGATTTATAGAGTCACGCAAAGTATGCCGAAGAAAATTCTCGCGAATGACGCGTGCGCTGGAGCCCGTTTGTTCTTGTTCCGGCCGCCAAAGACATCAGAAATATCAAATCGGTCAGTGGAGGAAACCAAAATAAAACGCGCGCGAGCGGAGGCGTACCGGAACGAATTCAAGCGCGCGGCGAAACAAATATCTTGGAATGGATGGTGGCACAGTAGTTTTGTCATTCAATCATGGTCGCGGTTTGCCCTCCGCTGGTTTAATGCTGAAGTAGCGGCAAGAAGCGCGGAAAATGGTTTGGAAGAACTTCACGCTGAGGTTCGAGCAAGCATCAATGCAACTGCAATGGAGGCGCTCAAAGATACATCAACGCCAGATGAGCTGCAAAACATCGCAGTCTTTCTCTCAACACCAGTTTTGAAAGATGAAAACTCCATGGTCTTGGTCGATTTACTTTCGTCTATCTTGAATGAGAAGGCCACAGTCATTGGCGCCGAACGTGGTTTGCTCACCGCACTCGCGCTGGCCACCGGCTCGGTTGACGATAGACGAAGCGCACCACGCCCATTAAAAGTCGTCGAAGAACTCATCGAGAGAATGATGTATTGTCAGATAGATGGTCCATCCACCATGGGGAGCATTGCACACGCTCTCGGGTTGCTTGCGCGAGGTTTCGCGGCGGCGTGGCAACGAGCGCCGTTACCAAATTGTTGGCGTCACGACAGTGTACGCCGCATTTGTGGCGTTCTCTGCGCCGCATCTCATGCTCTAGGTACATCTCACGCACTCGCAGACGAGTTGAATTTACCGCAATCAACTGAATCGATACAGATTCCCGCTGGCGATACCTTGGACGCGCTGATTGGCATACACATGGGACTTGCGAACGCCGTGTGCGCACTCAATACGTTTGACGAAAGAGCTACAACGCATAAGCTGACAGTTTTAGTGACATCATTTGCAAATGCTGCGTCAAAAGGGAATTTGCCTGCCGCAATAGCACTTCCGGTTGCTCTTAAATGCTTGTTGAAAGCTAAAAGAACCGTCGAGAGTGAAACTTTAACGTTACATGTATTGTCCACGTTGAAACAAGCCGCGAGCAGAGACGTGCGAGCAGTCGCTGGCGTCATTCTAGGTATCGCACTCGACCATGGATGCGCTGTTGAGATCAGCACGAGCGAGGATATAATTAATGAGCTCTCTTCCACTGTCAAAAGGTGTGAGCTTCCTTCGACAGAGCGTGCGCGAGCCATTCTCGCACTTTCAGCGGCGTTAGGAGGTCCTTGGGATGGATGGGACGAGCACGATGTGAGTAGTTCAGGAACATCGGACGAAAGCAAAGTTTTCAGCGCACCGTTTCTTTGGGGTGGAGATAAAGGCAAGATCGAAGCTAAAACTATCTTAAAGACGCTTGAGAGCATCGTTTATGCATCTGATGACATTGCTTCAAGCGCTCTTCGTCAACTGGCATCGTGGACGCTCGCCGGCATTTCTGACCGAGCGGCGCGCATCGCGGTGACGACGAACTCAAACGCAGGCGATGCAAAGTCAAACGTGTCTATGGACACTGTTGTCGGCTCCATGATTCAAGCAATCGTCGGCACGGTGGAAGCTTCGCCGTCCAAGACGCTCATAGAAAATGCAGCTCTGGCGTTGGATGTATTGAGCCATCTCACGCGACTACCAAATGCGAGTTGGTCCAACGCGTTGCGGCGCTGGTGGCAAATTTCCATCGCTACCGGTGCTACCGATGCAAGTGATGCAAAGCATGCGCTACAGCGTGCATGCTTGCGCGTATCGCGTGCGCATCCTGGGCCTAGTATGGGACGTAATGTCTTGGAGTCAATCGCCTCGTTCTCCGACGGCGAGTTTCTCGCGCTTGCGCCAGAGACGCAACTGTTACTGATGTACAACGCTCCACTCGCGTGTTCCATGCAATCAGACGGTGGGTCTTGTACGATTGAAAATTTTATCAAAATCGCGTCGCGCAAAGATGCTGCAGAAGGGTGCATGTTGTCACTTTGGAAAGGAATGGTAACCGTCGCTGAAGGCGAAAGCGCGTCGCGTGCCATTCGTGCTCTCACCGCGGGTTTACCTAAGTTGATAGATTCAAACGCAGCGCAAATGCTGGAATCGGTAGCTATGTATATCAGAGCGTTCTCATCGGCAGCCATACGCGATGAGTGCGTGCGGATGCTCGACGCTGAGATTAAACCTGTGATCTGCGCGCATTTATTCCTCAAAAACCAAGTTCCAGGGGAGACGGTGACCGCTTTGTCAACCTGGCCAAAGACTACGCGAGTACTGTCTTTAAAATTAACCGCCGCTACGTTACGAAGTGCTTCAGCTGGCATTCGTGCACAACTTCTCCATGAGGCATCAAATTTGAACGATGGTGATGCGATTCCATGCGTCGCCGTCCTCGCCGCCGCGTGGGGGCCGACGGGGCCGCTTCTTCCGTTGACATCAATCGAGCAGTGTATTCGAAAACTGCCGTACACTTTATTACAACTCTTAAAAGGTGAGTTGTCGAGTTTGTCCGAAGTCTTAATTATGAGCTTGTTGAAACACGCGCAACACGCACATACTGCTATAGTGCGTGACGCGATTTGTGAAGTTAGAAATGGCGTCGCTTTGTCCACGTGGATGAAAATTTCCGACGCTATAGCCTAGGCAATTTAGTTTATAGTCTATTGAAACAATGCAACGCGAGCTGCGGCTATCTAAGCGCTATATCGGCAAGCTAGGTCAAGTCATCGTAGTCGTCATCTTTCGGGCGTAAAATTCGCTCGGTGACGTACGACGCGGCGTGCGAGTTGTTCATCGCAGCGCCATCGCCGCCTAACGAACGGTTGATGAGCTCTTGAAAGAACGCTTTAATGGTTTCGGTATCTGCAAGCCCATGCGTTGCACTCATGCGCAGTCCGCCACCCGGAGGGAGAGATCCCGAAACCGACGGTCGACGCTGATGACGAGACGCCGTCGAGACTCGATTGACGTCGCCAATGGTTTCTGGTAAAATGGCGTGCGCGCGTCGGCGAAACAATTTATCAATTATTCCACGCAAAATCCCCTGGGCGGCGCCTTGTCCTCGACCACCAAACTGTTCTAAATCAATTTTATTCGCCACAATCAAACAAGGCACGGGCAAGCCACCGAATCCATACATCACACTCGGCAATTCTGCGCTCGCGAATTGCGCCGGCGGCGGTTCCATGGGCGCCGCGAACGTTCCTTTCAACGCAACTTCTCGCGCCCATTGCTCGCACCGTGCCCCAGAAGCACGAATAGATGCATCATATACGATAATCACTCCATTAATCTGGTCGTAGAATATCGGTCGCTCGCGTTTGTATTGCGCGTGTCCCCCGACGTCCCACAACTCGACGAAAAACTCCTCCCCGTGGTGTTGGTGTCCCGCACCCTCGTCTTCCCGTCGTCGCACCACCGTGAGCACTTCCACGCTACACCCAGCCGTGCGTTCAACCTCATCTCGCATCGCTCGCGCCCCTCGTGCGATTAACCGCACCATGCTCGTCTTCCCACACCCCGAGTCCCCGATAACGAGCACTCGCACCTTCTTCTTGTGCGTCACGTCTGCGGACATCCTTCTCGCCACGCCTCGCTGCCGTCGTCGTCGTCGTCGTCGTCAACTCACCGTGGCATCACTCGCGTGTGCGCGTGACGAATACCGTCGTCCTCGTCCCTCGTGCCTCCGTGCCTCGCACTGCGGAACTGCGACAGACACCCAACGACTCCATACCCTATACCCTCGCTAGACCCTCCGGATTGAGCCCTGAAACACACGTTTGATGGTCGAATAGACCGCCCCTGGGCTCGATTCGAAAGGGACTCCTCGACGAGTCATGATTGGTCGATCGCCCCCCCCAGGTCGAGTCGCCCTCGAACCCGCCGCGCGCGGGAGGGCGAAACCACGGCGTATGACCGACGTCAATCCCGAACGCGCGTCGACGAGGCACCGCGCGCGCGGGGGCGCCTCACGGCACGGGATGCGATGTGAGATTACAACCGAAGGTGCGCGTCGTCTCCGTCGTCGCCGTCGTCCGTGACGCACGCTCTGGCGCGCTCGGCGAGCTCGTTCTTATCGCCGGTTGCGGACTGCCCACCTCGGCGCAGCATGCGCGCGAGTTCGTCGCGCGTGAGCGTAGAAAACAGCTCGCGATAACGCGCGTCGCGCTCGTTATCGACCTCCGAGACGAGGCGAGTCAATCCGCGCGGCGAGCGAGGAAATGTTGACGCGACCGCTTCGTCCCACGCGCGATGCATGGCGTACAGTGCGATGCACCACGCGTCGGCGATGGCTTCGGCGAGGCGTCGGTTGCGGTCAACTTGGCCGGCCTGCGCGATGCCGGCTTGGATTTCGGGCGGCGCGTGCGACGCACACGCGCAGACGCGCTCGTTCTTGGTCACGTTCTCGCCAAACAAACCGCGGATCCACGCGTTTGGAGAGACGAGCGTCACGCCGCAGTCGCGCGCGCGGCGGGCGGGCGGGTGAGCGTTATGTGGTCGTTGCGTTGCGAGCCATCCAGCGACGGCGCCGTACACGATGCCCACGTTCCGTCCCGCGACGTACGAGCCTTGCGCGTGTGCGTTTTCAACGAACACGTCGAGCGTCGTATCGAGTCCCACGCCACGGCGTGGCTGGCGTAGGGTGCCGGCGGACAAGGTGGAGTCCACGTGAAACACCAAGTCAGTCGCATCAATCAAAGCGTCGGGCCCGTCGCGACGCTTGAGTGCAAAGACCTCGACCGCGGAACGAGACGCGTGTGCGTCTGGCGTGGGCAGCGCGAAATCGTGTATGACGCATACACCAGCGCCTCGAGTATCGGGATCGAACGCGAGGATGGTTTGATACCTTCGGGAGGCGCCGTCAATCGCTTCGAGGTCTACGATAAAGTCTTGGGCAATCGGCCCGCCATACTCACGCCCAAAGAATCTTGCGTGACGTCTTGCTTGCTCGTCTCCGTGCTCCATCGAGGAGCATCAAAGTCGTACTCGATGCACCGAGTCGCGTCGTAGTGTGTCGCTCAAAGAAATTTGTTGTAATTCGGATTTACGGCGAACGCACGGCTGCACGCAGAATTGCTCGACGCCAATCGCATCGGGAGCGAGTTTGTGATTCGTGCGCGCGGCCGGATACCGCATCGCGGTTGCCGTGCGGCGTGTCGCGGGTTGGAGGAACCTTTGCGATTGCGGCGCCGTCGTCTTCACCGCCGCGTCTCGCACTTCTTGACGATCATCATCGATGCGTTCGACAGAGTGGTCTAACGCCGGTTCACCGCTTCGACGACGACGAATACACCACATGTAAAGCGGATCATGGGCGAGCCGCCCATTTGCCGACCGCGTCGCGCGCGACACTTTACGCGCCATGATGTGCGGGGGTGCTGACGATGGAGACGCTCCACGGCAGCTATGGCGACTGAAACTACCATCGCAAACGGTGTCTAGTGACACGAGTCAGTCGCGAATGGATAAAAAACAGTTGACGCACCATGTAAAGCGCGCGCGAGGCCCCGAGACCGCGTCGACGGTGTTGAACGCAAAGTTTGAAAAATACACAGCGCAAATGTCTTGATTCGGTTTGCGCCGTCAACGCGACGCGACGCGGGCGAGCACGACGCAAAACGCACATTAACATGTGCAGACGTATTGCACGTACATGACACGCGTCTCAAACGCGCGATGACGCGTCACGCGCTATGCGCGCCGTGGCGATTTACGCTC
>Ga0181562_10001350_pt1 | contig 19837 bp, 18 predicted proteins | sample 011ome_26_FD_139344 | JGI IMG/M metagenome (GOLD analysis project Ga0181562, IMG submission 139344) | Coastal salt marsh microbial communities from the Groves Creek Marsh, Skidaway Island, Georgia - 011511BT metaG (megahit assembly) | ecosystem: Environmental > Aquatic > Marine > Intertidal...
AGAAGGCAGATAAGGTACGCTGTTGGCTATGGTGGCTCCCATGCCTTTTTTGGCGTCGGTCACACGCCAGAGTGTAGTCCTGCATTTGCTTAAGCGAGTGTGGATCGCGTCGTCTTTGGATGAGTCAGACAGTGCTACAACCGAGTCGAGCCCAACCTGGTTGCACAGTGCGATCGCATGCTCCACTAAAGTTAAGTTGCGCCAAGGTAACAGTCGTTTGTCACTCTGCATGCGCTCGCTTCGACCCGCAGCGAGGATTAAGACGCCAATTGCCATGCTATTCCTTGGTAGCGACGCTCGCTCGCGATCCGGCTCGTTGGAAATGACATTTTACTCTACACCTAAGGTAATTAAACTGTAAGACGCTGTAGGCAGAAATGTTTCAATAATTTAAATAATGTTAATTTCAAAGCTGAGCGTCTAAACTCCCGATATGACACTGGGAAAAAACATGTTGCGAATCGTTCTATTGGCGTTTTGTTTGGGCACCTTTGCACTGACAGCGAAGGCGACCGTTCCTATTCGGGTGCAGTTAGAGTGGAAGTATCAGTTTGAGTTCGCGGGTTTTATTGTTGCTAAAGAACTGGGTTTTTACGACGAGATTGGTCTTGACGTTGATTTGATTGAGTATCAGCCTTCCGTGGATAACATCCAATTGTTGCTGCGCGGTCAAGCCGACTATGTGGTGCACAATTCGAATTTAGTCGTGCACGCGCCCGTTTAAAATAGGCTGCCCCCACTCGGCTCATTTAGCTACTTCGCCACTTAGTGTATTTAGGGCTAGGGACTTGAGCTATGAACCAGCCCCTGATATTCAAACGCCACGGTTGGCTATTATATATCGGCGTTGGCGTCTGATTCGATTGTGGTTGTACTCGCAAAGAGTAGCCAGATTGTTGTGTAAAAATGTGACGGACATATTACAAAGTTACAATCAGTTTGTTATACTATCGGCCAAGAACGCGTCTTAAGTTCTTAAAATACCGAAACTTTATCATACTCGTGAGAGTACGGAGTCGAACATGTCTATCAGAATGCCTATTGCTGATCTGGTGGTGAAATCACCGATCGAAACCATTACCCAACACATCGACGTTACCTTGCAAGCAACGGAAGCGCTCATCACATTTTTTCAGGCTGAATTTAGTAAGCAGTGGGATGAAGCGGCTGCGGAGCACAAGCGTATCGTCGAAATTGAGCATCAAGCCGATGAGCTGAAGGCACAGTTTCGTCGCAATATGCCCAAGCGCCTCATGATGCCAGTGGCGCGAACTGATCTGTTAAAGTTGATTACCTCTCAGGACAAAATTGCAAACTGTGTAAAAGATATCGCTGGCATTATGGTCGGGCGTCGTATGCGCTTTCCTAAGCCAATGCGCGCCGGTGTAATCGACTTCGTTACCACAGCCGCTGAAACGGTTCGATACGCTAAGCAAGCAGTTCATCATCTAGATAAATTCGTAAAATCTGGATTTGGCCAGCACAGCCTTGAACGAGTCGAAGCCAGTCTTGCTGTGATAGACGACGCGGAACGCAAAACCGATATCATGCAAAGTGAACTTCGAGCGCAACTTTTTGAACTCGAGAGCGAGCTATCCCCGATTGATGCGATGTTCCTATACGAAGTCTTGGTTTGGATTGGCGATATCGCCGATAACGCTGAGAATGTAGGTAACCACGTTCAGTCGATAGCACTAAGCTAGGTAGATCAGAGCCCAACAAAAAACCCGCGAACTATCGCGGGTTTTTGTTGGGCGCGTTTTATCTGCCGAGAGCCGCCTCCAGGGGTTCAGCGCCGACCTTCACTTAATATTTCATAGAGAAATCGAGCACTAACCTCTCGTAGTCAAGCGGCAGCGCATCGGTGTAGGTAGTGCGCTCGGTATGGGCGTAGAGCAGGTTCACAGCAAAGGCTTTGGAAACCTGATAGCTCAGGGTAATCTGAGCGCCTTCCCCTCCAGTACCACCGCCCGCAAAATCAGAGTCGGTCAGAAGCGCTATTGTGGCCTCATTTTCGAGACTCTGGTAGGCAAGCTGGGCAGCCCAATCACCCGCTAGCTTTTTGCGACCGTAATTTACGCCCACAACGTAGCCTTGATTATTGCTGTCCGCCTTTGAATTTTCGATCCAGTGAGCGAAAGCGCTGATATCGTTAGCCAGCGCCACTTCGGCAAAAGCTTCAATAACATGATAATCGTTTGCATAAACACAGCCCGCGCCCAAGCAGTCTTGCAGGTTGCCGAGCTTAATTGTATCGCCAGAATAAAAGGGTGAATCGCCCGCGATATTCGCCTCGAAATAGCCAGCGCCAAGCGTCAGTTTTGTTGAGTCCAGCGAGGTCTGGTAGCGGCCCTGCACAGCATAGACGGCCCGTTCGTTCGCATTTTTGGTATCGCTTTCCAGCCAGAACCCGCCAGCTGTTAGTGCAAGCCCAGAGTCCTCGTAACCTACAAATACACCTTCAGGGCGATAGTCCGAATCCCAGACCAGCCCAAACTTACCAGGACGGTATAGAGGATTTTTCATTTTACCCGCTGTTATGTTCACTGTTTCGCTCAAAGGATAGATGACATAAGCCAAATCGAGCTGCAGGTCTTTTGTGCTTCCACCTGAGCCAAAGGTCTGGTTAGTTGATGTAGGGCTGTCGCCGCCTGAAGCTAAACCCAGTACACCAGTAAAATCATCACCTTTGTAGGTTAGCGTGGCGCGAGCGCGGAGTCGTTCTCGCTCCCGTCGATCTGCACCCTGCTTATCGATTGATTCATAGCGAAGCCGAAAGTCACTCGTCAAACTCACTTTGGCATTATTGTTCGACTTCACCGAAACGGGGTTGGCTTTCGCCAGAGCATGTAAATCTTCAACCTCGATTCTCTGCCCTTCAACGGCCTGCAAGCGCTGTTCAAGCATCATTACGAGCTCTTTAAGCTGAGACACCTCGGATCTTAAGGTCTCCACTTCGCTATTCGACCAAGCAGGCGCGGCAAATAGCAAACAGAGAACAGACAAGCGATAAATCATAGAGGGACCCCCTTCGTACTTTGCCTGCATGCTAACGTTAAAATATGTCACTTTTGTTACAAAGTGACATTAAGGCTACAGTTTTATGTCATTTTTATTTAAAAATGATGTCAGAGAATACTGAGATAGCTTGTTCACGGGGATGGCAAGATGGCTCGGATTAGATTCGCACAGTCTGAACGATTGGGCATTTCACGGTTCGGCCCTAGCGCGGGTCAGATTGGTAGCGTCTGACCCAGGTGGCGTAAGTATCGTGACCGAAGCTGCGTTGCATGGTGATATAACCAGCCCATGATATCCGCACACGATGATTCTCTTTGCGTGTGGCTGGATTCGTTAGAACCCGGGCCACTGGTAATTGATATTGAGCACTTAATATTTGAACAAGAAATCCAGCGTAAACCGCTCATAGTCAAGCGGCCGAGATTGCAGATACGTATCGCGTTCGGCCTTGTAGTAGGTCAGCTGAGTACTCAAATCCTTTGACAAGGCATACTGCAGCTTAAAGGTCAGACCTTCACCACCCGTGCCGCCGCCAGCGAACTTGGAATCCGTGACTAGCGCCAGAGTTGCCTCGTTTTCGAGCTTTTGCCAAGTCGTTAGGGTATCTAAGCCATTTACGCCCAGGAGTGACTCAAGTTTGATACCGATCATATACCCAGTATCATTTTGATCTACCGCCATGTTCTGTATCCAATGTCCAAAACCGATCAGCTTATCCGATAAGGTTTGCTCGAAGAAAAACTCCGCCACTTGGTAGTCATACTGGTATCGACACTCGGCGTCGCTGCAATCGATGTTATTTCCGTTGGCCACGTTATCGCCCGACCAAGCGGGTTTTCGCCCAGCGAGATCCACCTGGTAGTAGCCGAGCCCAAATATCCCAGGCTTTTCACCCAAACCGGTCTCCACATGGCCTTGCAGGACATACAGCGACTGCCGGTTATCGTAGGCTGAGTCACTCTCAAGCATCACAAGGCCACCGGTGACATCCAATCCCGCTGCGCGCGAGTGAACGAATAGCCCCTCGGGTCGATACTCGGTATCCCAGACTAATCCCTGTGCTCCGGGTCGGAAAAGGGGGTTCCTCATCTTGCCGGCTAACAACTCGTTGGAGTGCCCTAAATCTTTTGCGATATAAGCGAGGTCAAGCTGTACCGGTTTGGTTGACCCGCCGTCGCCGAGCGTTTGATTCGCAGCGACCGGATTGTCGCCCCCGCTGACCAGACCGAATTCGGCTGTTAAATCGGTTCCGCTGTACAGTATGCTCGCGCGCGCTCGAAGTCGAGAGCGCTGTTGGTTCTCACTATCTATTGATATTGTTTCGGAGCGCAGACGCAAATCGCCTTTGAATTTGAGGGTTGCTTTGTTCTCCGTGGGTCTATTTACGCGGTGCGCCGCAACGTTAGCCCCATTGATAGAGTTATCCCGCCTAACCATGTCTTCCGTCGTCATGGCGTCAGGGCTGTCACCTTCCAATATTTCAATACGGTCTTCTAAAGCTGACATCAGGTGTTTGAGCTGATTGAGCTCGGCACGTAACTCACCTAGCTCATTGGCACCGACCGAATTCGCAGCCAAAAGAAAAATAAAAGTGAGTGTGAGTCGCAGAGCCATGCCGAAGATTCCTTAGTTTAGATCGCGAGCTGTATAAACGCGCCCTTGTAGATTTGAAGCTGGGCGTTTGTTACAGGCGCATAATTTTACCTTAATAAGATCTTCTTTGTTCTGTCACGGGAACGTAACTGGCCAACCCAAACTTGCGCTTGCGAACAGCTAAGCTCCATTGTCGATGAATAATTAGTTTAGGGGGGGCAGCTGATGAAAAACCTCGTTCGTTCTGTCCTTAGCCGCATGGAGAACGGCTTCCTTCATTCGCATAACTAAGTAGTTTGAGGGCTTCGGTTAATAGTACAACTTAGATTTCATCATTAATTACCAGTCAAAAAATGTGTCTTCTGTTTTTGAAGACACTTTTACTTGATCCATCCTATGATGGGTTTTGCTTGGGGGGCTAAGCCCCCTTTTTTTATAAGGAACAATGTGATGAGAGTTAAATTTAGAGCGTGTCGCGGCTGGGCGGTCTTAATAGCTGTAGTGATGAGCCTGAGCGCACCAATTTATGCAATTTCAGCGAGTGCCGACCTGGCAGCAAGCTCAGAGCTTGATCGAAGCTATCGGCGCTTGCTGCCTCTCGAGGGTGGCTCGAATTTTCGCGATATGGGGGGGTATCTTACGGAAACGGGGCAGAGAGTGAAGCGGGGCCTGTTGTTCCGATCTGGTGCAATGGTTTCGCTGACGGATGCCGACAAAGCCTACCTAGCCCAATTTGGTTTTAAGCGTGTTGTGGATCTGCGTTCTCTGGAGGAGCGCGAGCTCTATCCGAATACCTGGGTAGGGAGCGATAGCGGGGTGACTTTGATCGCGCACGATTATCAAATGGAAGACATGATGGGCGATATGTCGGACCCTAACGCACGAAAGCTTGCATCCGATATGGGGCATTTTTACCGCCGTTTGCCCGAATCGCTGATTCCTCAGCTGAAGCTGTACTTTCAGACCTTATTATCGGGCGAGGTACCGGTTGCCGTTAACTGTTCCGCTGGTCAAGACCGTACTGGTTTTACCGGTGCGTTGGTGCTGCGCGCTTTGGGGGTGCCTAGGCAGATGGTGGTAGAAGACTACTTGCTGTCTACTGATTTTCGGCGTCCCGAATTTGAGCGCGGAAAGGTTGACATCAAAGCAGCCGCTGAAAGCGGAAATTTTTTCGCCAAGATGATGTTGGCGTATTCCGGTCAGGGCACGTCTCATCGCCCTAATCCTTTGATTACGCCAGACGGCGTGCCCCTGATTGAGATTGCGCTCGATGAGTTGGATGCGAAGTGGGGCGGGCCAGAGGGCTATTTGAAGTTGGGTTTGGGCTTGAAGGACAACGATATTGCCAAGCTAAAAGCGGATTTTCTGGAGTAGACTGAGCGATTTTTGGAAGTCACGAGTTGCCTCGGTTCGCAGATCGTGACTTCCCGCTCCAGTTCCGAGTCCAGGTCCTGGTCTTGACCTCCCGCCCCAGATCTCAGCGATTACTCAGATTACTCAGATTCAAGCCGTTCCACCGTTCAACCGTGCCAGGGTCCAGGGGCGTAGTCTTCTTGGGCCTATTTTATCGGCCGGAGGGGACTCCGACCTTGTTGTAACAATCCCGTTTTTGAGTTTATGGCCGCAAGTCTGGATTATCTGGGATTGATCACTAACTCCCTCGCTTCACCACCACAGTCCCGCAAATAATATCGTGCAGTGCTCTTTTCTTCTTATCGAATGCAGCCCAGATGAACCCGAGCATTAAAATGAGACCGGACAAGACATAGCAAAAGTAGCGGCCGACTGATTGCCAAAAACTCATGGTGCCGCCCGTTTTTTCATCGATGACCTCCAGCTTGAGTGCGAGCTTGCCGGGGGTTGCACGATACTTTTGCCAGAAAAAAATGGTCAGAGCGATTGGCAGTACAGATTGAAGTAACGCGTCCCACAAACCGGCAAAAGATTCTGAGCTGGTTTCAAAGTAGCTCATGCCATAAATCATAAGCAATAATGGAAGTGTTACTACCGAGATAAGCAGTGCATCAATAAAGACCGCAACGAATCGAAGCCAAAAGCCCGCGTATTGGTATTCTTTTACTTCATCCGACATGCCAAATCTCTCCCAAGTTTCTCGCTCTTGTTGGTCCAAACTGGACGTGCGGCGAATAATAGCTAAGTGCGCCACTCCTGAGCAGTTTTCGATCTATTTTTGGTGTGTTGTTGTCCATGATACTGTGTTGGCGTTTTAGGTTTTCAATTATGAAAGCATGTCAGACAGTTTAAAGCTGAATAAAACATATTGTAACGCCTGCGGTCTCTGTCTCCTTGTATTGCAAGTGCTTTGTGTTATTTTAGTAGTCTGGATATTATTCCGTAGTGATAAAGCGCTCAATCACAATGATATTTTTTCAAACCGGACTTTGATGGTTATTTATGTATGATGGTTTGATTGGCTCATCATCACAGACTCTCGAGCTCAAAAGCTTGATCGCTCAGATTGCGAATACTGATGCGCCGATTTTAATACGCGGTTCTTCGGGAGTGGGTAAAGAAGTTGTTGCCCGCTGCATTCATCAGTCGTCGGATCGCGCTGCTGCGGGTGAGTTCGTTGCAGTGAACTGTGCGGCGATACCAAGCGACCTGCTAGAGAGTGAGTTATTCGGACATGTAAAAGGCGCTTTTTCTGGCGCAATATCTGACTACAAAGGCAGATTCCGTCAGGCTCATGGTGGGACGCTGTTCCTTGATGAAATTGGTGACATGCCTGAGCAATTGCAGGTCAAACTCCTTCGTGTTATCCAAGATGGGAGAGTCAGGCCCCTTGGAGCAGATAAAGAGATACAGACAGATTCGCGAATAATATCGGCAACACATCTCGATATGGAAGAAGCAATAAAAGTAGGCTCTTTCAGAGAAGATTTATTTTTTAGATTAAATGTGGTGCCTCTTTTCGTCGCTGATCTCCGCGAGCGGCAGGAGGAGATCGCGGATCTCTTCCAGTTTTTTGCGAATAAGTATGCGTCTAGTCACCCTCCTATCAGCCTTTGTCCCTACTCTAGCGCATTAATCATGACCTATGATTGGCCGGGTAATGTCCGAGAGTTAGAGAACTTTTGTCAGAGGTTGTCGATTTTTTATCCTGGGCAGAAAATTGACGTTAGATCTATCTCACAACAATTTATTCCGCCGGGTATGCGATCAATTATTAGTGACGTGGCAGCGATCGGATCTGGCTCTGTGCTCCCGGGCCTCGAAAGTATCGGTTTGAACGCTGCTGCTTACGATTCTGCGGCGTCGCAGAGTGAAACAGATTCTCTGCATGCGGGTCAAGACTACGATCGGTGGATCGGGATTGGTTTAGAGGATCTTGATGTGTCTGAGGGCTTAAGGCAGTCGATGACCGAAATAGAAAAACGGCTCATCTCGTCTGCGCTCCAACTGGTTAATTACAATGTATCAGAGTGCTCCCGACTGTTAAAGGTCAACCGAACGACGCTGATCGATAAGATCAACAGGTATAAAATTTTGTAGGATTCTCCTTGTGTCGAAAAACCGACATTCCGGTTAGCTCATCAGATTAGAAATAAAAATCCCTCTTATTTTCATAACCTTATGTTTATTGGCGCATGATTTGCATGCAAGCAAGAAAATTCACAGCGAGATCAAGTTCGAGTGAAGTGTTTATTATTACAGATTTTTAACAGCTACGATTTCTCGGGTCATCTCAAGGGGGCTTTTGAGTCGTTAGGTCACAACCTCGCGATAGAAGGGGTCACTCTCGATAATCTCTCGAGTCGCCAGGCAATGCAGCCTGCTTGCACGGTCTGCTGTGTTGGTGATGAAGTCATGAAGTCTCAGGCATCGCTCTATGTCCTCGCCGAGTCTCTTGATTTCAAAAGCAGTGTATTTTTGATTCCGCGGAATGCCATCGAGCTGGCGCTGCTCCTCGGTCGCATGGGCTGCGAAAGGGTATTATCTATTCCAGAAAATACCAGTGATTCCGATGCGTGGTTGTTTGTGGCTGCTCAAGTTCAGCAGCTCATCGGGACCGTATCTAGCAGAGAGGGCGCGCGAAAATCCATGATTTTCAGTGACCCCAAAAGCAAAAGCATGTTGGCTCTGATAGAGCGCGTTGCAGGGGTCGAGGTGTCTACCCTGCTTACGGGTGAATCAGGAGTAGGCAAGGAAGTCGTCGCTACCATTCTCCATAAAATGTCTGCGAGGGCAAGAAAGCCCTTTATTGCGGTTAATTGCGCCGCAATTCCTGAAAACTTAGTAGAAAGTTTTTTGTTTGGGCATTGCAAGGGCGCATTTACTGGTGCCCTTAAAGATAAGCCCGGAGTATTTGAGGAGGCGGACGGCGGGATTGTTTTTTTAGACGAGGTTGGTGAGCTTCCTCTTCATGTTCAGCCAAAACTCCTCAGGTTGTTGCAGGAGCGACGGTCAGCGAGGGTGGGAGCGCACAAGGAACACAGCTTCGATGTTCGAGTGCTCGCTGCTACTAATCAGGATCTCCATGGGCTGGTCAAGCAGAAAAAGTTTAGAGAAGATTTGTTTTACCGGATAAACGCATTCCACATCAGAATACCGAGCTTGAGGCAGCGGACAGAGGATATCAAAAACATCGCATTATTCTGTGCATCCTCATTACTGATCGGAGGTTGCGTTGCCGAACTCACGGAGGAAGCGATACAGAAGCTAATCTCTTACGATTGGCCTGGTAATGTTCGTGAGCTTGAGAACGTGATTTGTCGCGCTAAAGTTCTGGCGGTTGCCGCTGTTATCGAGCCACAACATATTGTGTTTGATTCTGTGAGCTTCGTTGACGAGGGCTCAGATCCCGCGAGTTCAAACCTTCAAGCGACGTCAGAGGTGCCTCAGGGTTCGCTATCAAGCCTGTCTGCGAGTAAAGAGGAGTTAGAGCAGCAGTGGATCCTCAGGGCCATTGAAGAGACGAGCACTCGCGAAGAGGCAGCGGCTGTTCTGGGGATTAGCCCGAGGACGTTAAGGCATAAGTTGCAAAAATTCAAACAATTTGGATCTATGGTCACAGAGCAGAGATCTGAGGCGATCGGAGGATTTGGTTCATGATAAGCGATAAGACCGTCAATGGAGTTCTAGGACTTTTGCAGCAGGCACAGGAAGTGCACAGAAAATCTTCGGAGCTCGCGGGTTTCTCTGGAGTGGAATCTTCCGCTACGACAGGTAAGTTTTCTGACAGCATCATGGAGGTGATCAAGGATGTCAATTCGCAGCAGATGCAAGCTAGCGAAACCAGGGCATCATTCGAGTACTCAGAGGACATGCCGCTGACTCAGGTTATTCTGGACACGCAGAAAGCGTCAATTGCTTTTGAAGCGACTCTTCAAATAAGAAACAAAGTTCTAAAGGCATACCAAGATATCATGAGTATGCCAGTGTAATGCGAGCAGGTGAATTATGGAAACTGCTATGATCGACAATGCCTCGAATCGGGGTGGGGCTGACGTCCCTAGTCTTGCTGGTCAGGATTATGAGGGCGGTGCCGGCTCCTCTAAAATGACGTCGGAGCCGAACCAAAATACAGCGCTGAGCACCACGGGGACGGGCCTCGCTCCAACTGTCAGGAGAGTGCTCCAGCAGCCTGCCGTGAAGCGTTCAATGCCCGCGATTTCTGTTCTTTTGGCGGTACTCCTTTTTGTCATTTTTGGCTCAATGCTAAATTCAACCGGTTATCGCTCGATATCCAATGGCATGAGTGAGCCTGATCGACAGGCATCATACGACGCTTTGCTGGCATCTCAGTACAAGGTAAGGATTAATCCCGCGTCAGGTATGATAGAGGTCCCAGATGGATCATATCAGCAAGCCAAGTTGTTCTTGGCTTCACAAGGTCTCCCGAGGTCTGCCATTGCTGGGGGATATAGCGCGCTGAATGAAAACGCGTCTATGACGCAAAGCCAGTTCATGGAACAGGTTCAATATAACAATGCTATGGAGCTAGAGCTCGCAAAAACGATAAGCCAGATAGATTCCATCGAGAGTGCCAGAGTCCACATAGCGGTCAACAAGCAAAGTGTTTTCGTTCGAGAGCGGATGCCATCTAAAGCTTCGGTGGTTGTGAAACCCTATTTTGGTCGGGTGGTGACGCAGCCACAGGTCCAGTCCATCATCCACCTCGTCTCTTCGAGCGTTCCCTACATGTCAACGACCGATGTCACCGTAGTCGATAACTATGGGATCTTACTGTCATCAGATAGCAGCGACGATAGTCTTGGAACACAGAAAAACATCGATTTTGAAAGACGCATGGAAGCCGAGCTGTCAGGTCGGATTGTGGACTTGATAATGCCGGTCTTAGGCGAGGGTAATGTCAAGAGCATTGTCAATGTGAATCTAGACTTTACCGAGACAGAGTCAACTTTTGAAGAATTTGATCGAAGCGGAACCGGACCAAAAACCAGATCAGAAGTCCTAAGTAACGACGAAGTTACAGGGCAAGCTGCGGCTGGGATTCCCGGCGGCGTTTCTAACATAGCGCCTGATACTCCAGAGTTAGAGGCCACCGGCTCGGCAGCTGGCGTGGGTGCAGAGCTAGAGATTAATCAGCGGACTCAAACAACGCGCAACTATGAGTTAGATAAAGCTGTCAGATATGTCAAAGAGCAGCCAGGACGAGTTTTAGGGTTGACCGCAGCTATTATGCTTAATGAATCTGCCCTGAGAGATTTAGTATTAATAAAGTTGCGACAAGCCGCTGGTGCAACATCCAATTCGAACCCATTAGAAGGGGGATTGGCACCAGACAGTGCGGGTAATGTGAACGCAACCTCAGTCGGGTTGGAAGAGTTTTCAGAGCAGCAGATTAACGAGCAGATGGATATCGAGATTGAGCGGTTTAGGGGGGTCGTGATAAGAGCCCTACCATTTGACGAGGTAAGGGGTGATAGCATTAACATTGCCGCAGCACCGTTTTATGTTGATGCTCCTATAGAGATTATTATTCCATGGTGGGAGCAGGAAGGGATCGTTGAATGGGGTAAGCACGGATTTACGGTCCTCGCGTTTCTGTTTCTCTTACTTTTTGTTGTTAGACCCATCATGGCTTTCTATATGCCCAAACCAAGTGTCGATGATCTAGCCGTCCTTGCAGAGAAGATGAAGGATGGGGAGCTCACCCCGGCAGAACTAGAAGCTCTTGAAAAAGGTGAGACGCTCGAAGAAATAAAAGCGAAACTCAAGCCCAAGAAATCGTCGATATCGGCCGATATGTTGGATACTGCCAATACCTATGATGATAAAGTTGCTCTCATCAGGCTCTTGGTTGCGGAAGACTCGGGACGAGTGGCTAACGTGCTCAAGAAAATGATCAAGCCGGTTTGAAGTAGGGAGTGGGCATACAATAGGAATTTGATGATGGCAGACAAATCAAACACTTCAGGGGCTCTTGACAGCGAGTTCATTTCTATGACGAGCACAGAGCAAGCGGCGATCATTGTGTTATTGCTGGGTGAGCAACAAGCCTCCGATATTATTAAGTATCTCAATCCGAGAGAGGTGCAGGCTCTAGGTTCTGCCATGATGTCTGTTGCCGATATCCCCCAAGAATCTGTGAATGCCGTCCTCGATGACTTCGTGCAAACAATCAAGAAGCAAACCAACTTGGGGCTCGGGACTAACGAATACGTTGAGACGGTGTTTAGAAGAGCGCTGGGGGAAGACAAAGCATCGACGGTTCTTGGTCGGATCTTGCCAGGTGCCTCGAGTAAAGGGTTAGAAATCTTAAGATGGATGGATCCAAGAGCGATAACCGACATGATTTCTGGTGAGCATCCTCAAGTTATCGCCATTATTCTCTCGGTCTTGGAATACGACGTCGCTGCTGATGTTCTGAATTTCTTACCGGCCGAAAAGCGAGCCGAGATTTTGCAGCGAGTTGCGAACCTGGAATCTGTTCAACCATCTGCAATGGAAGAATTAGAGCGGATCATGAAACAGCAGTTCTCCAATAATTCATCTGCTAAGTCCTCTAGTTTTGGTGGTGTGAAAACGGCGGCTAAGATCATGAACTTTGTAAAAGTCGACCTTGAAAGCAAGATCATGGGTGATCTCTCAGCAATCGATGAAGAGATCATGTTAAAAATCCAAGATAGTATGTTCACCTTCGATAATCTTTCGATGGTAGATAACAAGGCGATACAGGTTCTCATGCGTAATGTTGATCAAGATATGCTGATGGTTGCCTTAAAGGGTGCAGGTGAAGAAGTGAAGGAGAAGTTTTTCGACAACATGTCTCAGCGCGCCAGAGCAATGTTCGTTGATGATATGGAATCTAAAGGCCCCATGCGTATATCTGATGTAGAGGATGCTCAGAAAACCATCATGCGTCTCGCACGAAAGCTCTCAGACGCTGGTGAATTAGTGCTCGCTGGACGAGGTGATGATTTTGTCTAACCCAGATCCAAACCGTGGTGCAGTGTCATGGCAGCTCACTGAGCTCCTCGCCGCAAATAAGCGCGCCAAATCCTTTTCCAGCGCCACTTTAGCCGATCTATCGGAGATCGACGGTGGCTTTGAAAAGATTGCTTGGCAGCAGTTCGCAGATTTGGATTCCATCGCTCCATTGGCACCCCCAGCAGCGACTATTGAGAATATTAGCTTGGAGCTTGGGTTGGCATCTGATGATGAAATTGTGCCCACAGTGCCTTCGGGGGTTGAGCAGAATAAGAGTTCAAAGGTGCTCGAGTTTGAATCCGAAGGGGACGCTGAAGTTTTTGCGGACTCTGAGGTAGATGAGGGTCAGGAGTTCGAAGACGAGAAGCAGTTGTCTGCAGACTCAGATTTAGAGAGCGAGAGCTTTCTGGCTGGTCTCGCGGAGGGGCGCCGGCTTGAGGCGGAGGAGCGATCACTTCAAGCCGAGAGCCTCCACAGGTGTGAGTCAGTCTTGGAGGATATTCGAGCCAAGCTAGAAGATATGCCTCCACTCTGGTCACAATTAGGGGAGCTGACATCTATCGTCGCAGAGACCCTTGTGCGGGAAAAATTGTCGATAGATGACTCGCTTTTGAGTCGTTTCTACAAATCTGTGATAGAGGAAGCCTGTATTAAAGAGCAGGTCCCTGTCGTTGTGGAGTTGAATAGCCAGATTGAAGACTGGTTCGCGCAGTCTGGATTGACTTTGGGTTTTAGTGATCGCGTCACGATAAAGGCTGATCCCTCTTTGTCAATCGGCGATATCCGAATTAGCTTCGATGAGGTCGTGGTAGAAAAAATGCTAACATCGGATGCTGAGTTATTGAGTCAACGCATCTCGGAGATCGTCGCTTATGGGCATTGATTTTGAGATGGGTTCGGTCAAGCGCGACCTCAGGTCGGTAGACGCTGAGCGGTCGTCACGAGTCCTCAGTGTAACTGGCAATATTATTGAAAGTCAGGGTTTTGTCGCTGGAATGGGAGCAATGTGTGTTATTGATGATCCAAGCGGTGGCCATCCAGAAGTTCTTGCTGAGGTGGTATCTTTCGATAAAGAAACTATAAAGCTGATTCCATATCATGAGATCACCGGACTGTCTCGCAGGAGTCGAGTGAGATTTTTTTCTGAGAGTGTTGGGCTATCCGTGAGTGAGGATTTGTTAGGACGTGTGATCAATCCTCTCGGAGAAATAATCGACTCGCAGCAGACAAAGCATGATTCCCGAAACGCGACACACTTCTCCGGGTCAAAAATCCCGCCTCTTGAGAAGGCGAGCATAAATCAGCCACTTGATGTTGGTGTTCGAGTCATAAATGCTTTGTTAACGATGGCAAAGGGTCAGAGGATTGGATTGGTTGCTGGTTCTGGCGTCGGTAAAAGTACTTTGATGGCTATGATTACCAAGCATACAGATGCCGATGTTGTCATTGTCGGTCTTATCGGTGAACGAGGACGGGAAGCACGTGAGTTCATCGAAGATACGCTTGGTCCGGAAGGATTGAGAAAGGCAATTATTGTTCTCGCGACCTCCGATACAACTGCGGTGATGCGCAGAAGAGGGGCGGACGTATGTCATATCGTAGCCGAGTATTTTAGAGATAAGGGTAAGGATGTTTTGCTACTTTGCGACAGCTTGACGCGCGTGGCTCATGCGCAACGAGAGATTGGACTCGCAGTGGGAGAGCCTCCGACAAGTAAGGGGTATCCCCCATCAGTGTTCACTGAACTTCCGAAGTTAATGGAGCGCGGAGGGATGGGTCGACCGGGCTCCGGAAGTATTTCCTCGATATACACGGTTTTGGCTGAGTATGATGAGGGTATGGACCCTATCGTAGAGATAGCGAGAGCGACCTTGGACGGGCAAATAATGCTATCAAGGCAGTTAGCGGATGCCGGGCACTATCCGGCGATTGATCTCAACGGATCTATTTCTCGGCTAGCAACGAAGGTTGTATCAGGCGAGGTGCTTGACGCGGCCACGAGATACCGTAGGTATTGGTCTTTGTACGAGCAAAATAAAGACATCATAAGCATAGGTGCGTACAAAGCTGGCGCAGACGGAAGTCTGGATGTGGCGGTAAGAATGCGTGCGAGTATGGTTAAGTTTGCGAGACAATCGGTCGATTTAGCTGCTGGAATGGACGAGTCGGCGGAAAGTCTTCTGGCCCTAATGGACGAGTCATAAGCGATGCAGAAATGGACTGCTGTGATTGCAAAAATTGCAAACGCTCAGTCTGAGTTGTTATTGGAAATCCGGTCTAGTGAAGAAAAAAGGGCCGCTGTCCATAGATCGTTAAAATCTCTCCAAGAAGCGATTGATGACATTGATGATGAAAGAGCTCTCCAGAAAGAATATGTAGGATACAGTTTGAAGGTTTCACGCGACTTCCTTGCCCGACTCAGTGCGCTAAAGGAGCAATGTTATGACGACCTCAACGTAATAGAAGATGATTTAGCTGGCTTGACGGTGAAACTGAACAACTTAATGAAAGAGAAAAAAAAGTATGAGAAGTTGGTAGAGTCGATCGAACTCTCCAAACGAGCAAAGTTACGACGTAATGAAGATGCTGAGTTAGATGATAGGATCATCATGGCTCGGCCACTCCGATAGTGCTGGCACGCTTTGTGCATAGATAATAATGTCGATGCAATGTAAGAGGATTGAGGCAAGTGGACTCCATAATAGATTCGATGATCAGAGGATTGGCTTCTGGGTCGAAAAGTACCGAGATCAGCGATTCTAAGTCGGCTCAGGCACAAACGGGTGCAGACTTTAAGCGCATCGTGGACGAGACACTGGCGGCTGAAAAAATCCGGCAATCTGGCAATAGTTTGCCGACAGCGGCAAAGCATGCCGTTAAGGTCGGAGCTGAGACTCAATTGGGTATTTTTGACAGACTTGGGCAATCGGTGTCCTTAGACGTCTTAGATGGTGATAGTTTCGATCTAATTGTTATCGGAGACAAAGCTTCAGTTGAAGAGGCAATGGCTTTTGGGCGAGAAGCGGGTCTATCGTCTAGTACGATATCGCAGTTGTTTGATGGCGATGCGACAAAATCTTTGGTTTCTGACGGGCGCTCTCTGCCATCTAGTGGTAGGGTAGAGTTTCAGGCGTTATCGCCTCGGCCAGACTTGGCCGCTTTGAGCACTCTCAGCACGGCAACTATGCCTGTCGAGGATACACCAGAGGCGATGCCTTTAAATTTCAGTACGAACGACGCCTTGCGATACGCCATCAGCACTCTTGGAGCCGCGCAAACTCCTAGTCTGGCACACCAAGATGTATCGGTTAAGCTCCGTATGACTGCGCCAAGCGCTCTTAGTACTGCTATTGCTCCGACTGTGCCCGTGGCTGAGACACCAGAGGCGGTGTCTTTAAATTTCAGTGCGAACGACGCTCTGCGCTATGCCAGCACCCCTCTTGGAGCGGCGCAAACTTCTTCGCTGGCACAACAAGATGTATCGGTTAAAGCCAGTATGACTGCGCCTAACGCTCTTTCCACTGCGAGCGTTCCGACTGTGCCGGCCGCTGAGACACCGGAGGCGTTATCTGTAAATCTCAGCACCAACGACCTCTTGCGATATGGCAGTGGGGCCCCCGGCTCGGCCCCAGAGGTAACGGTCAAGCCAAGTATGGTTGTTGGCAGTGATGGGGATCTGAGACGAGTTGGCCCGGGAATAGATGTGGCTGTTACACGGTCAGGCTCACCTAACCAGACCCCGGGTAAAGCGGTGCCAATCGCTACCGGTCTTGCGTCTAGCGGGCAGGGAGACGAAGCAAGCAGAACAGAAGTCACCTTGGCTTACCAGCTGAGTATGCAGTCGCGCTCAGAACGCCTCAGTAAAGAGTCGGGTAGATCGGCAATAGCCACTAAGACTCTTGAGTATTCTAAGCATGCTGAATCCAGAGATGCGGGCGTCTCGGTTCGCAGACCTAATCCCACGGAGATATTAGTCCCAGCAAGATCTGCAGAGATGGTCGCCGCGGTTAATTTGGGCAGCATTGCTACTCCTCCTTCGGAAACGCATGCGGAGCCTGCGAGTGGTTTAGGGCAAGTCAGTCGGCTCACGGCTGAGGTCCAGAGAGGCGCAACTCTGACTCAGTTCGTGGCGCAAGATCAACAAAGTGCATCTGTAAAAGAGCAGTTCCTATCGCGGTTCTCGGCCGAGCTCGCGCAACGTTTTGTTTCGAAAGTCCAAGACGGAACCTATAAGCTAGAATTCGATCTTAAGCCTCGTGATCTCGGGAAAATCGAAGTTATCATGGAGTATCGCGATGGAAAACTTGACGCGACTTTAAGCTCTGTCAATAGCGTTACCAGAGATATCTTGAGCGAAGGTCTCAACAGACTTCGAGATTCTTTAATGAGTAGTGGTGTGAATTTGTCGAGCTTAGACGTGGCGAGTGATTCTGAGCGCTCATTGCGAGATGATACAGCGAGCGCCGGGCGACCAGCTAAGGTGGTAGGGGAAGGTGGTGACAAGTTGACTGCAACGACGGGAGATGAGGTCTTAGCAGAAAGCTATGTTATTGATTTTAGCAATTTGAATATTGATCTTTGGGTTTGACAGAAAGGGGTAACGGTTTATGGCAGATGAAGACACAGATGAAGTTGTTAAAGCAAAACCGCCGATTCTTAGATATGCTTTAATCGCTTTCATCTTTATTTTTATGATGGCCCTAAGTGTTGGTATCACTGCTTACTTCTTGGGTTTTTTCGAAGCTAAACAAGACGAAGAAATCGAGAAAGTAGTTCAGCAATTGGAGCAGGAAGCAGAACAAGCTCGTTCCAGAGCCGAGGAGTTGGCGCGGGGTCCAGATAAAGTGTCGATTGACGCTCCGCAGTTGCAAAGATTCAAGAATTCATATCTCGAGATCGAGTCACCTTTGGTAGCGAATATCCTTAACTCTAGAAAAGTGATGCAAGTTAAAGTAGCGATTATGACGCATTATGATGATAGAGTGATCGCCAATATGGAAACTCATGCTTTTGCAGTCAGATCAGAAATGCTCGATGTGCTGCGAAAAGTCAGTGAATCAGAGCTGGCCCAAGATGACTTTCGCAAAAAACTAGCCGAGGATCTAAAAATGGCAACCAATAGTGTCCTTGAGAGATACGAAGATTTCGGTGGTGTCGAAGAAGTATTGTTCACAGAGTTTGTGGTTCAGTGAAATAAGGTGGAATTGTGGCGGACGATAGCAGACAGTTAACAGAGGAGGAGGTAGCGGCGTTATCTCAATTAGAGTCTGAGGATTCTGGGGTTTCGCACGACATTTCTTCGGAGTTCGGATATCTAGCGCCGCACAATCTCGCCAACGAGGATCGCACAATAGGTATCAATCTCGGTGCTATTGATATGATCACCGAGCGGTTTACGCGTCATTTTCGGTTGGGCTTGTTAGAAGTTCTCAGGTCGAGTCCAAAGATACATGTTGATGCAGTCAAAACCGTAGTCTTTGAAAAATATTTGTCTGATCTGGCCCCGCCCCTCTCTGTGAATACCATTCGGATTAATCCTTTGCGCGGAAGTTCGCTGGTTGTTTTAGACCCCAATGTAGTATTTGCGGCACTTGATAATTTTTTTGGAGGTTTCGGCCGAGGTATCGCGGGGTTGCCGCCAGGAAGAATGTTTACCCCCACGGAAACAAGAATCATCAACATCATGATGGAGCTGATCTTTGCATCTTTGAAAGAAGCATGGGCACCAATTATGCCGATTGAATGTGAGTATGTCAGTGCAGAGATAAATCCCCAGTTTGTTCAAATAGCAGATGAAAAGGATCTCGTGGTTGTCTGTCATTTGTCGGTGGAGATAAGCGAAGCGGAAGTGGGTAGAATCGATATTGTTTATCCTTTTGCGTCATTAAAACCGATCCGTGACGAGCTCAGAGCTCGCGTTCAGAGTGATACTGATACCCCGAGGGATGCCGATCTCTGGCATGATGAGTTAGAGACCTCCGCCAGCTATGCGGAGCTAGAAGCCGTTGTAACTCTCGGTGAGACAGAAATAGCTCTGCATCAATTTCAATCGCTACGGTCCGGTGATGTGCTGTGGTTTAAAAAGTATGAGGAAGCACAGATGGTTATAGAGGGAGTCCCCGTTTTCGCTGCTGACGTTGGTACCGTCAAAGGTCAAGTTGCAATACAAATAGTGAACTCTAACTCATTCTCGGCCCGAGAAGAGCGCAACCCCCCAATAGGAGATGAATAAACATGGCTGATGAGAGCGAGGTTCTCAAGGACGAGCCCATTGATCGGGAATCATCGTTCAATACAGAGGTATTACAGAATATTCCGGTCAATATTTCCGTTGAGGTGGGTCGAACTAAAATACGTATTAAGGATCTACTCAAGTTAAAACAGGGTAGTGTCCTTGAGTTAGAGAGGATCGCTGGAGAGCCTCTAGATTTGTTAGTCAATAATACTGTTGTGGCTCAAGGTGAGGTTGTCTTAGTAAACGAGCGCTATGGTGTCCGATTGACTCATGTAATCCCCTCTGAAGACAGAATAAAGAACGTGTAATTCGTCGACAATGTATGAATTGGATCTTCTGCGGTGGGTGACGGCGATTCTCGTTATTTTTGGCCTGCTGCTCGTCATACTCTACTTCAGCAAAACTCACTTAAATTCTCGCCGCGATAACGTGGGTGTTAAAGTGCGCTCACATACCATGTTAAAAAACAATGCCTCACTTTATGTGATAGAGATCGAGAACCAGAGATTGTTGATCGGTGTTACGAAAGAGAACATGACGATTTTAACTTGCTTAGAACCCGTGTCGACTTTA
>Ga0181562_10001351_pt1 | contig 19819 bp, 22 predicted proteins | sample 011ome_26_FD_139344 | JGI IMG/M metagenome (GOLD analysis project Ga0181562, IMG submission 139344) | Coastal salt marsh microbial communities from the Groves Creek Marsh, Skidaway Island, Georgia - 011511BT metaG (megahit assembly) | ecosystem: Environmental > Aquatic > Marine > Intertidal...
ATTCTACGGGGTTATCTCCTGAGGAGTAGCCAACTTCTCTAGACTCATTAAATGTTTTTTTCAATCCTATCACCCCAAGCACTTCATCATAGAAAGCAGTTGCCTTAGTTAGATTGTTGGTACCCACCATTGTATAGCCAATCATTTTTTTTCTCCTTTATTTATTTTATGAAATCAAGTTCAGTCATTGATTAGCTTAAATTAACTCATCAATTTTTTTTGTAATTTTTTTACTGTCTGGGTTTGTCATTGAAGACCAGCTATCCACTAATTCACCTTTACTGTTAAAAAGGTATTTATAAAAATTCCATTTCGGTGTTTGACTATAATTTTCCTTTAACCAACCATAGATGGGGTGTGCGTTTGGGCCTTTGACATCTATAATTTCTGTAAGAATAAATTTAGTATTATAATTAACTAAACAAAACTCCTTAACCTCCTCTTCACTTGCGAGTTCCTGATTAAAACTGTTAGAAGGTGTTCCGATAATTATTAAATCTTTATCCAAATACTCCTGATAAAGATTTGCTAAATTAGTGTACTGTTTAGTAAAACCACACCGACTGGCGGTATTAACTAAAAGAACGGGCTTTCCTTCAAAATCTTTTAAATTAATTATTTTGCCATCGACATCTTGAATAGAGAAATCATAAAGTGTTTGAGCCATAAGTACTCCTTGCTGAAAAATGATTATAAATATGAGGGTTATAATTCTCATGTTAATTTATACTTTTTATACTGTAATTAGATTGGCCGCGTTTGGGCTTCTAGTTGTACACCATCCCATTTAATATATGAATACCAATCGCGGTTAATAACTTCCCAGTCAATCTCAATACCTAAACCTGGTTTAGGGTTTACTTCCACATGCCCCGTCTGATCTGTACGAATAAAAGATTTGGCACCATGTTCATGATCCTCATAAGGAACTACTTGTTCAAAGTATTCGCAGTTTGTATGACTGAGCATAATGTGTAGATTGGCTGCCTGTCCTAAAGGGTAGGACCAGGACTGAAGTTCGTTATTTTTGTTATATTTACGGGCTATTTCCATTACTTGCAGCGCCTTTGTAATTCCCCCTACATAAGTGGTGTCCACCCGAGCGTGAGAAAAAACATCTTGTTTTAGTGATTGCTCAATCATTAAAGGATTTAGAATGGAATTGCCCGCACCAATGACAGGGGTTTGTATTTCACCGCGTAACCACTGGTAACTATCCCAATCGTAGTCATTAAAAGGAGCTTCAAACCATACAAACTTAAGCTCATCTAGTTTTTTTCCTAAGATTAAGGCATCGGACCTTGTATAACGCTGCTCACAGTCAATCATGAAATGTATATTAGGGAACTGCGGGCAAACTTCTGATACCATAGCCAAATCAAATTCTAGATCACACCATGTGTGGAACTTGATTGTATGAAAGTGTTGTAATTGCAGTTCACGAACGAAATCAGTGTACTCTTGAATAGAGTGAAAGAGTGGAGTGGATGCATAAGATTTTATTTTATCTCTTTTTTTTCCTAGAATTTCACACAGGGGTTTATTTAGATATTTTGCATAAGCATCCCACATTGCAATATCTAAACTAGAAACTGAAAGCGGATTTAAAGGTACACAGCGTGTTAACATAAACTCTGTTAACGCAGATCGATCCTCTAGTTTTTTTCCTACAACTTCTGGAAATAAATTGCGATAGGACTCAGTCACGGAGTAATCGTAATGGTGTTCGGTAGGTATTAATACACCTCCTACACCCTCAATACCAGAGGCTGTAGTCACTTTGACAATTATATTAGCCTCAAACATGGGTGTCATATCTTTAGCCCAAATGATTTGTGGGGCAGGAGAATGACAGGCGAATGCCTCGGCCGAAATAATGGTTAAATCGGCCATTAGAAAATTTTACAAAAACTTTCGCGCGAGATGACGAAGTTTACCGTCGGTTGCATCAAATTCTAAATAGCAACCTTGTAGGTGTCGAGCCCCTTCGTTGGCATCATAGGCGGTTCGCCCATGGAGTAGTCGATGATTATCAAACATCATAATATCACCCGGTTTGAGCTTAAATTTCAACTCAAATTGAGAGGAACAGTAAAGATCGCCTAATAATTTCCTGGCTCGGTAGAATACACTGAGCTTTTCTTGAGTTAATGGGGGAACATAGTCAACACGAGTGCTATAGCGAACCTGTTTATAATCCCCATCATCATCTAACTCAATCAACTCTCCCCAATTTTCAAGCACTATATCTTTATCTTGAAACTCAAAACGAATATTGGTTTCTGTTAAAGCTTTAAATGCTTCTGGGTCATTTTTTTTTATATATTCAGCGACTGCAAATCCATCAACTAAAGTAGAAAAACCTCCAGAGACTTCATTTTTGAGGCAGTGTAAAAATTGGATACCGGGCGCTGTAGGTTTTCGATAGGGGTTATCAGTATGAGGAGGAAGAGCAATTGGCTTGTAGGCTAAATCATTAGGGTTAGGTTTGGACATCACATCAAAATATTCTCCAAAGTTTGTTACTTTGATAGGTCCAATGGAATTTACAAATTTTAGTAAGTATTTGTCTTCGGTTGGAACATTTTTAATAATTACAAATCCAAATTTATAAAAATCAATTAACAGATCATACATGGATTTTTTTTCTGCCATGTTTTCTTCGAATTGAGCTTCTGGAAATTTGCCTAGTTGGGAATCCCAAAGGATGCGATCAGGTAAAGGACCTCTTTTATTCCGTTGCTCATCCATTTCTTTTAAGAGATCATCAATATTAAACACCCCCTGAATGCCATCATTAAATTCAATATTCAAATGATGGTCTTGTTGTTGAGCTGATTTAATTTTCAGATTTAAATCAATACTGGAGGGTTCATATAAACGTTGGTGGGTATCAATGTCAAAATAACTTTCTCCGGGGAGTCTTTCCCGTAACCACACAGGATGAATTTGATAGAGTTTATTTAAATGATTTACACTCAGTGTGTCGTTTTCAAATTGGATTTTCATAACACTACCCTCACAGAATTATTCCTGAGAGGATTTTTTTCTAAAATGATTTAGCTGTCAATAAAGAAATTCTAAGATATTTTTATGATTGCTTCAATTTCCACTGAAAAACCAATGGGAAGAGAATTAACTCCGACAGCGGCACGTGCATGAATACCTTTTTCACCAAATACCTGCTGCATTAAATCAGAGCACCCATTTATAACTAACGGTTGTTTTGTAAAATCAGGAGTGCAGTTAACAAAACCTGTTAGTTTGATAACTTGTTGGACCCGATTTAAATCGCTAATTTCATTTTTTAAAGCGGCTAATATGGCTAAACCACATCGCTGGGCGTGTCCTTGGGCGGTCTCGATATCTAAATCTTTACCTACAACACCTTGCGCGAAGGTCCCATCCTCCAATAAAGGACCCTGACCTGAGATGTAAACAATATTATCGACAATCACACATGGTTTATAACTCCCCGCAGGTTTTGCGGGAGAAGGAAGGGTAATTCCTAATTCTAATAGTCGTTGTTCGATAAGCATTAGTTTTTTTGTTCTTCTTCTATCTTATTGATTATTTGCTCAGTTGCCAACTGCATACCAAGCGGAGTGGCGGTTCGAGGCATGACAATAGAAGGAGTGCTTTCCTCTCGGATATCACTGCTTCTTCCAACCTTAATTCTGTAATAATTATAAGGCGCCATCAAAGAATAAATTACAATCATATAGACAAACCAACCATAACTACCCATATACTGCATAAACAGAGAGGCAATAATAGAGCTTGGAACCATACCCATCGCATTCACAAGAGTAATGGTTGAGCTACCACTAACAATTTCTTCTTTTTCTAAAAAATCATTCATATGAGAAATCACAATTGTGTAATAAGGAAGAGAAACTGCAGCATGAACGCCTACAAATAGTAACAATAGGTAAAAAGAAATTTTACCAAATATAAAAGCCAGTACTAATGATGTAATGGCAATTAAGTTTAAGACTAACATTACCTTTCTACGATCGTAACGATCTGAAAATTTTCCTATCGGATATTGCGCCACGGCTCCAAAGAAAGTATTTGTAAAAACCAATAGCGATATTTGAAAAACAGTTAAACCTGATTTTGCACCAAAAACTGCAATGAGTCCAAATAAGCCTCCGTACACCAAGCCAATGGAGAGCGAGCCCACAAAAGCCATAGGAGATTTATGGTAAAGTTCTTTTAAGGATATGAATTTTGGAGTTGTAAACTCTGGTGCTGGTTTTTTAGTGAGCAGTATGGGTATCAAGGCAACTGAAATTAATAAAGAAACTAATATAAAGAGATCAGCGGCAGAGGGTGAACGGAAGTTTACTAACATGACACCAAAACAATTGCTGAAATATAAAACAAACATATAAAAGCCGATTAACTGACCTCTCGTCTGATTATCAGCTCGGCTATTTAACCAACTTTCACAAACGATATAGATAGCAGCAAATGAAAAACCTGTTATAGCCCTAAAAAATAACCAAGCCATTGGATGAACAAATACCCAGTGTAATAAAACAGCAGTCGAGGCTAAAGATGCGAAAGCAGCAAATACTCTAATATGGCCAACATTTTGTATTAATTGAGGACAGCGAATAGAGCTAAATAAATATCCTAAATAGTACCCTGCAAATGAATAACCAATTTCAAAATCACTAAATTCATAACCAACAGCATTAATACTTAAAAGAGTTCCTTGGAGTGCATGCGCTAACATAATTGCGCCAAAGCCAGTAAATAACGCCCATGAATTTAGTATTGTTCTAAACATTCGCTCACAATTAAACCTTTAAATCTAGATTACAATAATTATTTAATAAAAGGAAATTTAGTCATTTCAACCTCTACTGTTTGACCATCTAGGTTAACAGTAAAGGGTTGATGTAATTTTTGTTTAGTTTTTTGGATCATTGCTATACCAATGCATTTCTGAAAATGAGGGCTATAGCATGCGGAGCGAAGTTCACCAATTTGTTCATCATTTAAGGAGATAGGTAAATGCTTCGTAACAGATATTTGAGGCAAATTAATAATCAACCCAATTAATGATTTTTTAACTCCTTGAGCGTGCTGTTTTTCTAATACCGATTTACCCAGATAGTTAATCTCAGGGTTAAAAGATACAAAAGCGTCTAGTCCACACTCTAAAGGGTTATCGTTAATATCCATATCATTGCCGTAGGATAAAAGTCCGCTTTCAATTCTTTCAATAAGGTTAGGACATCCCGGTCTTACATTTAAGTCAGTTCCATTTTTCATTAGGGCATCATATAAATCTTGGCCTTTTTGATCATCATCTACATAAATCTCAAAACCACCTTGCTTTGACCAACCAGAGCGAGCGATTATAAAATTATGATTATCAAATTGAAAATTTTTAAAATGAAAAAACTTCAAATTCAGAATATCTGCTCCAAAAACCCTCCTCATTAATTCAAATGATTTAGGACCTTGGACGGCCAAAGGGTTAATATTTGGCTCAGTTATTTTGACATCAAACCCTTTTCCAATCGCTATACCCTTGGCATACAATAAAACATCGGTATCAGCGATCGATATCCACCAGGTATCAGGTTTCACCTTCATTACCAGAGGATCATTTAAAATTCTTCCCTGATCATCAACTATGGGCGCATAGTAACAAACATGATCTTTAGCCTGAGATAAATCACGACAAGTGATTAATTGGGTTAATTGTGATGCATCTAGTCCTTGTATCTGAACCTGTCTTTCTGCTGAGACGTCCCATAACTGAACGTTCTCTTTTAAATGATAATAATCCTCTTCCACACCTTTGATGGATGCTGGAAGGAGCATGTGGTTGTAGACGGTATAAGCCTGAACACCGTATTTCTCTATTCTAGAGGTAAAAGGGGTAGATCGAACTCGTGAACTTTTTGCGATAATTGGGCTCATAATTATTCAATTTAGTTAATACGATCTCGTAAATCAAATCAAATACAATCTATACATTTTGTGCAATCAATCGTTATCGGTTAGCCCTGCTCCTGCGCCAGATAATTTTTTTTCTTCTGTTTCTTCGACAAAGGTTTCTAAAGATAGCTCGTATAATTCATCCCAAGTACTTTGTGAGTATTGGGGTGATCTAGAGGTAGAAAAATCTAAAGTTATTTTTGTAGCGATATGGGGAAATAGTTGATTACTTAAACTAACAATTTCTCCTGGTGATAAATTAAAATTAATTTCTTTTGAGGCAAATTTAATATTGAGCAAATTTTTATTTGCGGATCTTTTTAAAAAAGGAAGAATTAATAAAGGTTCATATATTTCTAAAAATGAAAATTGTTTTTGGAATTGTTTGTTATGTAAATTATCTAAAAAAAATACACCAAAGTGAATAGGACATATTTTTGTTATCTTCTCATCATTTAAAGGATTTTGAATTGGGTTGAAAGACGTCAGACCTAAATCCACTAATCTTTTAAAACTTTCTAAGCCCGGTAGAAGTGATTGTTCTAATATACGAACTGCCTTAGCAATTTCTTCTGCCATCCCCCAACTAAGTCCCTTTGCTCGAGCAGATCTTTTAACTACAGTTTCTATTTCGTAGAGTGACTGCATTAGGCAATTTTTTTGTATGACCAAGTGTCATTTGATTTACCAATTTCTTTCATCAGCGGTGCGCCTTGGTACATCGTAATCCTAACCCAGCGGTCTGACCGTGGATCAAATCGTGTGGCCCCAAAAAAAGATAATTTTAATCGGAGCATATCAACGGGTATTAATTTTTTTGAAATGGTATTATCTTGAATTTCTGAGTAAGGCAATTTCTCACATATAAAAATACGTCTTAAAATATGTCGATATTGTTGTGTTTTCAGCAAATAAGTGGCCAAATCTTCATTTGGATTTTCGGTTTTGAGTTCTCGATAGAGGGCATGAACATCTCTTGCAATAGCTAACGGTAATTCTAGTTCTGCACCTTCTTCTGAGAAGCGATCAGACATTCTAGGTTCTTGCTTGTTTTTTGAGTAATACCAAAAATTGAATATATTTTCTTTTTCATCAAAATTAACATCTAATAGCCATTGATACTGTTTCTCAATTAATTGACAAATATCAGCAATAGAACGAGAGGCATCAATTTCAAAATATATCTCTTCATCAATAGACATCTCATAGCTAAAAGGCTCTACAATAAGAGGGTAAATCTCCATCATTAAAGAGACAGCTAGCTCACAACACTCTGCCTCTGTATTTTCCTCAACCCAATTATAAACTGTATTCCAAAAATACTTACTTAATTGAATATTCGAAATATATACCTGAAATTTTTTCAGATCCTTTATTAGATTTTCATTTTTATTAATTTGATAGGAGCTATTGGTTTTCCAAAAGAGGATGTTTTCTTGAATAATTTTTAGATATTCATTAAATTTTTCATATTCACTAATATTTACAACTTCAATAGAGCGAATGGCTTGAAGTGATTTTTCTTTAGCCAGTATCCACTGATTTAATAAGGCAGGGTGATTAACAATAAATGGCGCCATTCCTAACCCGGTAGAATTACCAATGCCAAGATTTCTTGCAATATCATCGCTTAGTTTTATAGCGGTACTAGGGGATCGTTGATGTGCGATATGATTCACTTGATCAAAAGTAAATTGCCTTGCTAGATATACTAGCATCATTTCTAAACGAAAAGGCCCTTTTAACTCATTACGATCCTGTACTTTAATACGATCTGCTAGGCCAAACTTACCTGAGCCATATACAGCAGTGGTGCGGTAAAGATAACCCACATCATAAAGTAGCTTTGTATCAGGTTGTAAACCCTGAGCAAGGTTATCAACTACATGCTGAAAAATTCGAACAGATTTATTTGCCCGGGAGAGACATAATTCTTTTTCACTCACTCTGCCTTGTTCTTGTAAGGGTACATTCGCCTGAAGTCTTACAATATCATCAGAGTTAGGGATGCCATCAAAAAGAACAAAGGAAGCGTCCCATTTGGTTGCTATAACACGATCTGATCTTTCACTATCTTCAAGGTGGTTTGAAAAACATACCAGTGAGTAGTCTTTCTTATCTTTTCTAACCACATAGACCGCATAACCAAAGCCTTGATCATCTAGTTCAAATTCATGGCATTTAAACTCCCATTCTTTAAACTCACGAATAAAGCTTCGAAGAAAAGAGAGTTTTGATTGATGGAATGATCCCAATCGATCAAGTTTCATGACAAACTCAGGTTTTCGAATATTAATTTTCATTAATCAAATTTCTTATAAAAATTATACCAATTATTTCCAAGAATACCGTTTATCTCATTCTCATTAAAACCAACAATTTTCAAACCCTTTTCTAAATTATCAAATCCACGAGCATCTCTAAACCAGCTAGGCTGGGGAGGAAATCCTGGGTTATCAGCACTACCTTCTCCAAAATCTTTGGTTTTTGTCCATGTTCCATTACGCATCCATTCAACAATACTATCAGGGTGTCCGATGCATAAGTCGGATCCAATACCAATTTGATTAACAGAAATCTTTTCCGTTGTTTTAGCAATCATTTCACAAAATGATTCAAGCGTACAATTAGAGGTTCCTTTTAAATGATGAGGATAAAGTGAAAAACCAATCATCCCCTCACTATCATTGAGCGCTTTCAGTACTGCATCTGATTTATTTCGAAGACCTGTATGCCAAAATGAGGGGTTCGCATGACTTATAACAATAGGCTTTTCTGAAATATCGATTGCTTCTAATGTTGATAGCTCTGCAGAGTGAGACATATCGACAATCATTTTTACCCTATTCATTTCTTTGATTACTTCTTTCCCCATTCGAGTAATTCCACTATCTTTTTTTTCATAACATCCAGTCGCAAGGAGTGACTGATTGTTATACGTCAACTGCATGAACAATACTCCTTGCTTTTTTAGTGCTTCTACATAATCAATGTTATCCTCTATGGGAGAGCAGTTTTGTAATCCAAAAAAGATTGCAGTCTTATTTTGTTGATGCGCTATCTCTATATCTTGAGACGTATTACCATGTAAGAGAAGGTCATTATTTTTTTGAAAGTATAATTGCCATTGTTGAATATTTTTTTGTAACTCATCAAAGTCTTCATGGTAGCATATAGTGGCATGGACGGCATCCAGTTTTGCCTTGTGGTTGATTTCAAAAATTTCTCTGGACCAGTTACAATACTGGAGATTGTCCACGCGAAAATTCATTTAAGAATTATATGGAACCAGAATTGATGTAGGAAGTCTTTACTTGAGTGTAAAAATCGCGTGCGTAGGTTCCTTGCTCACGAGGACCAAAGCTGGAGGCTTTACGGCCTCCAAAGGGAACATGATAGTCTAAACCAGCCGTTGGAAGATTAACTGTAGCCACACCAGTTTTAATATTTTGTTTAAAATACTCAGCCTTTGCGAGTGACTGGGTAATAATCCCACTCGATAATCCAAAATCTGTATCGTTAGCAATTTCTAAAGCATGTTCGAGATTTTTAGTAGGAATGACACAGGCAATAGGGCCAAACATTTCTTCTTGGTTAATGCGTGATTGATTATCGCCATCAATAAATAAAGTGGGCTCCATGTAATATCCAGCAGTTCTCATGTTCATCGGGTTGCCCCCAAAAGCAAGCTTTGCCTCTCCCTTTCCAATTTCCACATAGTTGAGATTAGATTCATATTGGGCTTGATTTGAAGCGGGTCCCATTTGAGTACCTTCATCAAGAGCATGGCCTACTTTTAAATTTTTAATATTATCAATTAGTCCCTCGATAAAATGCTTATAGACATTTTCATGAACAATTAATCGTGAGGAGGCAGTACATTTCTGACCCGTGCCTCCAAAAGCACCATTGGCAGCGCAACTAATTGCTGTTTTAAGATCCGCATCATCCATTACAACTAATGGATTTTTTGACCCCATCTCCATTTGCATTTTCTTTAATTGAGGTGATGCATCTTGATAAAGTTTCCGACCTACATCAACCGAACCTGTAAAAGAAATGGCCACAATATCTTTATGCGTTGCTATTTTATTTCCAATATCCCCACCTGATCCTAAAACCAAATTAAATAAACCCTCAGGTATATCTTGTTTTGCAATAATTTTTGTTAGTTCAACAGCGCTTGCAGGTGTTAAGGATGCTGGCTTCAATATTACAGCATTTCCACACATGAGCGCAGGGGCTACTTTCCAGGCGGGTATTGCAATTGGAAAGTTCCAAGGTGCAATTATACCTACAACCCCAAGAGGCTCTCGAGAAATTTCTACTTGAAAACCTGGTCGCGTGGAGGGAATTTTCTCACCATACAGTCGAAGACACTCCGACCCGTAGTATTGAAACTGTTGTCCAGCACGTGCTACCTCTCCTATACCTTCCGCAAGTGGCTTGCCTTCTTCTCTAGACAATAGCTCTCCTAAAACTTTTGATTTTTCGATTAACTCATCACCAATTTTAATAAGAATTTGCGATTTTTTTTCAATTCCTACTTTTTCCCACTCTCTTTGAGCGTGGATAGCAGATTGAACTGCTTGTTCAAATTGATCCGAAGTTGCAGAGGAATACTCATCGATGATATCGGAGGTATCAGAGGGATTGATATTGGTAATCGTACCAGTTCCCTTAAGCCATTGGCCACCAATAAAATTGCAATTTTCCATTTATCTACTTTTTTAAAATTTGAGATAATCTCTCAGAGGTAAGATACCCGATAGATAACCCATCTTCACCTATAATTTCTAATAAATTTGGTTTATCGACAACGACTTTATCAATGAACTTTTCAATAAAATCTTCACCTTGAATCTTCATTGATTGACCGTTTAATAAATCCTTAGGGATTTCAGATGAATTTTGCATTATGTTTTTTGCCTTAAGAACTCTGCTTCGATTTACATCTTCAACAAATTTTTTAACGTAGTCAGTTTTGGGATTTAAAAGAATATCTACAGCCTTACCTTCTTGATCCATAGAACCATCTTTTAAAATAGCAATTTTATCACCTAGTTTTAATGCCTCATCGAGATCGTGGGTAATAAATACTACTGTTTTTTTTAATTCGAACTGTAGTTCTAAAAGTATATCCTGCATATCTTTTCTAATAAGAGGGTCTAGGGCACTGAAGGCTTCATCCATTAGTAGAATATCAGGGTCATTAGCTAGAGCTCTTGCTAATCCCACCCTTTGTTGCATTCCTCCTGAAAGTTGTTGAGGATATCGATGCTCATAGCCTAATAAACCTACGCGATCTATCCAATGCATAGATTTTTTTTCAGCCTCTTCTTGGTTTAATTTTTTTATAAACAACCCAAAAGAAACATTTTGTAAAACAGTTTTATGAGGCAGTAAGGCAAATTTTTGAAAAACCATGGCTGTTTTATTTTTTCTAAACTCTAGTAATTCATTTTGTTTAAGAGTGAGAATATCTTGACCATCCACAATCATCTCTCCTGAGGTTGGTTCAATAAGTCTGTTAATATGTCTAATTAAAGTGGATTTCCCTGAACCCGACAATCCCATTATCACTTGTAGGGAATGATCGGCTATATCTAGGTTAATATTATTTAGGCCTAATACATGTTGATGTTTCTCAAGTAACTCATCTTTGCTAACACCGCTTTTAATTTTTTCGATAAGCGGGGAGGGGTCTGGACCAAATATTTTATATAAATTTTTAATTTGGATTTTATTTGATATCATTTTTAAATTGAATCCCCTGATCGGTGTTTTTGTATTCTTTTACCGTAGGCTTGAGAGATTCTATCAAAAACAATAGCTAAAATCACAATCGCTAATCCGTTTAGCATCCCCAATGTAAAATATTGATTAGTAATTGCTCTTAGAACTTCTTGCCCAAGCCCTTTAACTCCAATCATGGAAGCTATAATGACCATAGCGAGCGCCATCATAATAGTTTGATTAACGCCAGCAAAGATTGTTGGGAGGGCTAAGGGAAATTGAACTTGAGTGAGTTTTTGCCAGGGAGTTGCCCCAAAAGAGTTGGCTGCTTCTAGAATATCTTGATCAACCTCTCTTATTCCCAAATTTGTTAATCTGATCATAGGCGGTATTGCATAAACGATCACAGATATTAATCCGGGCACTTTCCCAATTCCAAGCAACATCACAACTGGAATTAAATAAACAAAGGGTGGTAAGGTTTGCATAAAGTCGAGTATAGGGGTTATAACTGCTTGCACTCGATTGGATTTTGCCATCCAAACCCCTATAGGTATGCCAATTGCTATTGCCATAATTGTTGCAACAATTATAAATCCCATCGACTGCATCATGTCATCCCACATGCCTAGGTATCCAACAAAAAAGAAGGAAAGTATAATTCCAATAATAATTTTAAAACTCCGCGTTCCGTAATAGGCAAAAACACAGATCACACCAATAATTATGGGCCAGGGAGTGTTAACTAATAATTTCTCCCAAAAAACTAAAAACTTTAATAGAGGGTTGAAGAATGATTCAATAAAGTCACCGTATTCTCTTGAAAATGCTTTATAAGACGCGTCGGTGCTTTTTTTAAAAGCTCGTATTAACTCCTTAGGGAGTGTTGGAAAGTCAAAAAAAAAGTTTGTCTCTTTTGCCATTGTTTTTGGTTTTTACCAAGTCCTAAAAGTATAGGACTTGGTAATATTTTTATAGATTAGAGCTATAAAGATGCTTTTATCTTAGCGGCTGCATCTGCGGAAACCATGCTTTCCCATAGGTCTCCTCTTTCAGAAAGAATATACTCAGCTGCCTCTTCGGGTGATAATTGATCTGCATCAGCTGCAGCTAAAATACCACTGATTTGTGCACTGGTCATACCTCTTTTGCCGAGATAATCCATTACGATTTTATTATCCATGATCTTTTTTGATACATAAATCTCCACTGTTGAAACAGGGAAGTTCATTAGCTTTGGATCCGGACAATCAGGTGTTGCTCCAATACATCTATCCCATTCAGCGGCATCATGTGGCCCCATATCAACTTGGACCATATCAACTTGACCTAAGATAGCTGTTGGACCCCAATAGTAACCAATCCATCCATCTCCCTTATTATAAGCTTCTGCCATAGAACCAGCAAGACCTGCACCTGAACCTGGATCGATTAGGTTCCAGCCTTTATTACCCATGTCAGCTGCTTTAAATAACTGACCAGATGTGATTTGACAGTTCCAACCAGCAGGGCAACCGTGAACAGCAGCCATTGATGGATCTTCAGGATCTGGGAAAAGTTGTGGGTTGGCTAGAACACCTTCAATAGTGGCTAGCTCAGGGTGATCTTCAAGCATGTAAGCTGGGATCCACCATGACTCAAGAGCTCCACCTTTGATTGACTCACCAGCAGAGGCAATTCTACCTTCTGCAACAGCAGGTGCTAAAAGTGGGCCAAGTCCATTTGTCCATAATTCTGGAGCAATATCTGGCTCACCTTTTTCAATCATTGAAGTACCAGTAGGCATTGTATCACCAGGGACTAGTTCAACATCGCAACCGTAACCCGCTGATAAAATTTTTGCATCTAAATGTGCTAAAACAGCCGCAGACTGCCATGTCATTTCAGCAATCGTTACTTTCCCACACGAATGACTCCCTGCGTTAGCTGATGTGAAAACACCAAAACTAAGAGCCATAACTATTGAGAGAAAGAGAGTTTTTATAGACTTCATTATTCCTCCTTATGTTAATAAATATTTTATTAAGAGCAGTTAAACATTTAGATATGTATGATGCAAATAATTTCTCTTAATTTAATCTAAATTTATTGATGAATTTACTTGCATCGCTTGTGAAAATTAATCTAATTCTATGATGACAAAGCTATCTAGAGATGAAGCTATAGGGTTAATTAAAGAAAAGCTAATTAAATCAAGCTGTTTACCAGAAAACACTAGTGGAATAATCGAGGGAATCTTAGATGCTGAGTATAGCGGGATCAAAAGCCACGGGTTTCACTATCTCCCAATTTATTGTAGTCATCTAAAAATAGGTAAAATCAACGGTCAGGCAAAACCAACTCTAGAAAAAATTTCCAGTTCAGCGATAAAAATAAATGCAGATAATGGGTTTGCTCATAATGCTATAGATTTAGGTTTTAGCACTTTGTTTGAAATGGTTGAACAGGAAGCATTAGCAGTTATGACTATCTATAATTCCTATAACTGCGGTGTTTTAGGTTTTCATACAAAAAGAATTGCAGAAAATGGCTATATTGGTATAGGATTTACCAACGCTCCAGCATCCATTGCTCCGGTTGGGGGAAAAAAAGCTGTCATTGGAACAAACCCATTTTCCATAGCTACCCCTTATAAAAGCGAGGCCGCCATTATAATTGATCAGTCCGCAAGTGTTGTGGCAAAAAGTGAAATTTCTGTGAGAGCAAAATCAGGGGAACCTATTCCGTCAGGCTGGGCCTATGATAGTGACGGTAATCCTACAACGAGCGCTCAAGAAGCCTTAAAAGGCACCATGGCTCCAAGTGGAGGTTATAAAGGATTTGGAACAGGTTTATTAGTCGAAATACTTACGGCCTGTTTGGCAGGAGGGAACTTAGGAACAAAAGCTTCATCTTTTGCTGGAGAAGATGGCGGTCCACCAGCCACAGGACAGTTTTTTATTTGTATCAAGCCTGAGAAATTTAATTCTCAATATACAAACACTCTGAGTGCTTTAATTGAATCAATTACTCAACAAGAAGGCGCCAGACTTCCTGGCGCAAAGCGTCAGCAAGCCAATGAAAATAATAAAGATGGTTTTGTAGAAATCTCTGAATCACTCCTCGAGCGGATTCATCAAATCTAAATAATTTTCTTTATTAGCATTCCTATCGACATAGCGATAAAGAACATAAAGACATTACCATCAACTTGGGTGAGCGCAGCAATTGCCGGACCAGGACAAAAACCAACCAAAGCCCATCCAATACCAAACATCGCAGAGCCAATGATCAAAGGGCTATCAATGTCTTTTTTGAGTTGTTGCGCAAATCCTTCTTCTTTATTAAAGAGAGGGGCCTGCATTTTTTTACCAATGAGTAAAAAAGTAGGAAGACTGATTGCAATCGCACCACCCATAACAAACATCAGCGATGGATCCCAATTACCAAAAACATTTAGAAACCCCATGACTTTTGCGGGGTTTGTCATTCCAGCGATAACTAATCCAATACCAAAAACAATACCGCTAATCAAAGGAACAATAATATTTCTCATCATAACACCACCCAACCCAAAGATCTTGTAATCAAAACAGTCAACACCCCAGCGCCGACAAAAATACAAGTGCCTACAATTGATCTTAAAGATAAACGGCCGATACCACAGACACCGTGTCCCGAGGTGCAGCCGGAACCTAGTTGTGTGCCGTAACCAACCAAGAGTCCGCCTATAATAACAATAATAGGATTTGTCGTAGGCATGTTAAACCCCAAATCCTTATAAGGAAAAAAACTGAGCAGAACAGGCGCAATGACCAATCCTATAATAAAAGTTAATCTCCAAACAAAACCATTTTTATTTACTGCAATCACATTGTAGTAAATTCCGCTAATACCAGTGTAGTTACCACGAAGTAAATACAAAATAGCAACTGCTAAACCAATTATTAACCCGCCTAATAAAGATTCAACGGGTGTAAAGTTTACTATATTCATTAATTCTCCAATTATTTATCTGTTACAGCGTAAGGAGCAAAAGTATTATCACTTTTCTTACGACCTGTGTTGATGTTCTTTGCCGGAATACCGACCATGATGCCACCTTTGGGGACATCCTTGGTAACTACTGCATTAGAACCTATTCTTGCACAATCCTGAACGACTACTGGTCCTAAGATTTGAGCTCCTGATCCCACAATAACATCGTTAAGTAAAGTAGGATGGCGTTTAATACCAACTTGTTCAGCGGACTTAACCGCAGGGGAGACGCCCCCTAGGGTAACCCCATGATACAAAGTTACATTGTCACCAATTTCGGCAGTCTCTCCAATGACAACTCCCATTCCGTGATCAATAAATAAATTTTTACCAATCTTCGCTGCTGGATGTATTTCAATTCCAGTTAAAAATCGAGATAACTGAGAGATCATTCGTGCAATTATTTTTAAATTAAGATTCCAAATAAAGTTTGCAATACGGTGAAAAAAAACTGCTTTAACTCCAGGATAGGTTAAAACTACGAGTAGCAGTGAAGTTGCAGCAGGATCCCTTCCTTTAATGGATTCAAAATATTTTTTTAAATTTTCTAACATCTTATCTATGAAATGGGGAATATAACGAGAAGTTCAAGTTACTCAAGGTATTTTGCCCTATATTCAATTGGTTAATTAATTGATAAGCTGATCTTCTATGTTTACTATTGAAAAACCTAAAGAAATTCATCTTAAAAGCTGGCAACACATTATTAATGAAAGTGCCACTTCAAATTCTTTTCAGTTTCAAGAGGTCAATTTTGACTTATTTTGGAACTGTCTATTTCGTGAGGATTTTTTTGCTTTCGCTGCTAAAAATGAAGAAAAGTTTATGGGTATTATTGTTGCTCGTATCAATGAGACCTACTATGAAAAGAATTTAGTTCTGGATGTTTTATATGTATTGCCTGATTTTAGAAAGTTGGGAGTGGCTAGATCTTTAATTAATAAAATTGAGTCTATTGCAAAAGAACAAAAACTAGATCTTGTCATAAAAGGAATAGAAAAAAGCAATTTATTAGCACAAAAGCTTTTTAAGGACTATCAAGAGGTAGTGCGAACAAGGTTTATCAAAAAAGCCTAATTGATTTTTTATCACTTATATAATATTAAGTAATTAAGATGGCAGACCCAAAAAAAAACGGCGAAAACTACGATAAACAGAATAACTGGGTATGGATAGTCATTTTAGCAATCAGCATAAGCGCTGTTTATGTAATGTCTAAAATTTTTATTCAGACACCTTGGCAGTATCTGTCGTAGCTTGTAGCTTTCGCTCAAACTCTCTTAATCTTTTATACACACTTGCTAATTCAATAATAGTGGGCCAAGATTTTAGCAAGTACTGCATTGAACCCTCCACTCTTCCAAATGCTCTGATAATTTGTTGCATCACCCCTAGAGTCACCACTCCCGCTACGATTGCTGGCGCTAAAAACACATAAGCGCTTAAAACGTTTGCTTGAAGGTAGGCAATCCTTCCAATGTTAAAATAAAGATAACGAACATAAGATAAAAAATGAATTTTGCGAACATCGTCAAACAGCTCTTCAATTGTTTTAGGGCGGATCGTTGCATCATCCTCAGCAATCACTAGCATTTTACGATAAGCCGCTTCTTGCTTTTGTAAATCGTACTCAACACCGACTAACCTTAAAAGTATGCCAAGTAAAATCAAAAAGAAAGTTCCACCAACTGACCAAATTAGGGCACCAACTACTAACCCATACTCCCACTCGCCAAAAAAGAAGATAGGGATACCAACACTCAACCCTAATAGGATTGGCAGAAATTCTATGATTACCATCACTGACTCGATTAGGCTTGTACCTAAAGACTCCATAATACGGCTAAATTTAATTGTGTCTTCTTGAACACGTTGCGCTGCTCCTTCAATTGTGCGAGCGTAGTTGTAAACGCTGTGATACCACTCCACCATCGCCGTTCTCCAGCGAAACAAAAAATGAGAGGTGAAGTAACTAACAACAACAGCAATGGCTACATAAATACCGGCCAACGTAATGAAGGATAAAAGTCCCTGCCAATACTCTTCAATGGTTATAGAGTTGGGTTCAGCTAGGGCCTTTTGGATCATGTCATAGAAGGTTCCAAACCATTCATTGATTTTTACATCAATTTGAACTTGCACCCATAGGCTACCTAAAATCGCAGCTGAACCTGCCCAAGCCCATAGAAGCCATTTGCGAACTTTAAAAAATCGAAACATGCGTTGGAGGGAAGAATATTGAAAAAAAATGATTTTTGATACTAAATTCCTGCTTCAATTGGGTTCATTATCATACCTAATTAATTCAATATACTTATTATTATGTCAAAAGTTGCAAACATTAAAAAAGTTCAATTAAACGCAACTTGTAAATATTTTGGCCCTGACTCCACTGTTAGTGAAATTGCAGACATGATGGACCTTCAAGACATTGGCGCTGTTCCCATTATTAATGAAAAAGGAAACCTTTTAGGGGTTGTTTCTGAAAGAGATATAGTAAGAAAACTAGTTAAAAGCGGGCGAGACTCAGATTTAGTTACTGCTAAAGATATTATGACCACCAAAGTTATTTCAGTAACATTAAATACCTCACTAATTGAGGCTTTAAAATTATTAAAGATTAATAATATAAGACATTTACCCATCGTAGATGATCAAAATTGCTTGATAAATTTTATTTCTCATCGAGATATCATTAATACCTCGCAAATCTCATTTAAATTTAATTGGCTCTTGTTGGGTTTTGCTGTTCTTGCAATCCCTGCTATATTTTTAATTAATTAATTATGAATTCAAACCTTAAAGGGATCATCCTTGCAGCAGGCAGGGGAACTAGATTAATGCCTGCAACACATGCTGCATCCAAACCATTGTTGCCTCTCTACGATAAACCAATGATTTACTACCCCCTAGAAACTTTAATTCGTTTAGGAATAAAGGATATACTTTTTATTGTCCGAGAAGATGATCTTAAAATTTTTAAAAATATTTTTGGCACAGGCGAACAACTCGGTTTAAATTTTAGTTATCTTATTCAACATATTCAAAAAGGAATTTCAGATGCTTATTTAATTGCAGAGGATTTTATCAATGGATCTCCCTCTGTGCTTGCTTTATGTGATAATATTTTTATGGGCAAAGAGTACTTCAATCATGCCAGTCAAGCTTTAAAAAAAATGTATGATAGCGGGTCATGTGTCTTTGGTTTAGAAGTCCCAGACCCTGAAAAATATGCGGTTGTAGAATTTGACAAAGACGGAAAGGTAGTCGGCGTAGAAGAAAAACCAACCAACCCTAAAACTAATACTATAATTCCTGGTCTGTTCTTTTTTGACTCAAAATCTACAGATTTTGCCAAGAACATAAAACCTTCAAAAAGAGGTGAGTTAGAAATTTGTGATTTATACCTTCAATATTTAAAGATCAATCAATTTAATATTGAAATGCTTAGTGGTTCAATTCAATGGTTTGATGCAGGAAGTGCAGATTCACTGTTGGAAGCAAGTAATCAATTAAAGAAATATTCGCAAAGTGTAAAAAACTATTTGGGTTATTATGAGATAGCTAGTTATGAGATGAAATTTTCATCAAAAGTGCAACTCCAACAAATTGGCAATAATCTACAATCTTCTCAATACGGTAAAAATATCCTCAATTATTTAGCTAACATTTAATATATTTCTTATGTTTTTTTAAAAGCTATTATCCCAATAAATGAAAATTAATTCCTTTTGGATAAAAAAAACCATTTACCTAATTTTCAATATTAAAAAAAGCTTAGGTTATTTAATCGTTAGTTGTTCAACATTCGCTTTTGATATAACCCTTTTAACTTTGCTTAAAAATTTTACTTCTATAAAAATTTTCATTTTAGCTGGTTTTACCTATTTTCTTGCAATTAGTATTGACTATTTATTATTAAGAATTTTTGTGTACAAAAATTCAATTCGATCAAATTACAAAGGATATTTTTATTTTCTAATTATAGCATTATCGGGTAGCGGAATGGTCTCGGTGGTGATGTATTATTTTGTAGAGGTACTTGGGTATTATTATTTGTTTGTTCGACCGGTATTGGCTATTGTGCTTGGAGTCTGGAATTATA
>Ga0181562_10001359_pt1 | contig 19788 bp, 25 predicted proteins | sample 011ome_26_FD_139344 | JGI IMG/M metagenome (GOLD analysis project Ga0181562, IMG submission 139344) | Coastal salt marsh microbial communities from the Groves Creek Marsh, Skidaway Island, Georgia - 011511BT metaG (megahit assembly) | ecosystem: Environmental > Aquatic > Marine > Intertidal...
CACGTGAACGGTGACGACCCTGAGGCCGTCGTCCGGGTCGCCGAGCTCGCGTTCGACTTCCGGCAGACCTTCCACAAGGACGTCGTCATCGACCTCGTGACCTACCGACGTCGCGGCCACAACGAGGCGGACGATCCCTCACTCACACAGCCGATGATGTACGAGGTCATCGACCAGAAGCGATCGGTCCGCAAGCACTACACCGAGTCCTTGATCGGTCGCGGGGACATCACTCTCGACGAGGCCGAGACGGCGCTCCGCCACTTCCAGGAGCAGCTGGAGCGGATCTTCCAGGAGACCCGAACCGACGACGAGTCGTCGTTCAGCACGACGAAGGCCGACGTGGTCACCGAGGGTGAGCGCAAGCTCGCACCCCAGCCCGCTGCCGCCACGATCGACACTGCGATCTCCCAGGAGCAGATCGACACGGTCATCGATTCCCAGCTGAAACTGCCTGAGGACTTCACCGTTCATCCTCGACTTCAGCCACAGCTGCTTCGCCGCCAGACGATGGTCGGCGAGGACGCCATCGACTGGGGAATGGCGGAGGCTCTTGCCGTCGGCAGCCTGCTGATGGAGGGGCGCACAGTTCGCCTCGCAGGTCAGGACGTGCGTCGAGGCACCTTCGGCCACCGACACATGGTGATCGTCGACAAGACCAACGGCTGGCAGTACAAGCCGCTCAAGAAGTGCTACCGCGATGGCGGCAAGCTCTACGTCTACGACTCCCTCCTTAGTGAGTTCGCGGCCATGGGCTTCGAGTACGGCTACTCCGTGGCCCGACCGGATGCACTCGTCATGTGGGAGGCGCAGTTCGGCGACTTCGTCGACGGCGCCCAGACCATCACGGACGAGTTCATCGCGGGAGGCGAGCAGAAGTGGGGGCAGCGATCGTCACTCACCCTGCTGCTCCCCCACGGCTATGAGGGACAGGGACCAGATCATTCATCTGCACGTCCCGAGCGATTCCTTCAGCTGTGCGCCCAGGACAACATGATCGTCACGATGCCGAGCACGCCGGCCTCGTACTTCCATATCCTGCGCCTGCAGGCGAACGCCAAGGTCGTCCGACCACTGGTGATCTTCACACCGAAGTCGCTGCTGCGGGCGAAGAAGGCCGTCTCCACGAAGGCGGACTTCACGTCGGGACACTTCCACCCGCTCATCACGGACACCCAGCACACCGGGCCGCAGATCCGCAAGGTGCTCATGTGCAGCGGCAAGGTGTACTACGACCTCGATGCCTACCGAGAGGCGCACGGCATCACCGATGTCGCGATCGTTCGCTTCGAGCGGCTCTACCCCCTTCCCTTCCGCACGCTGCCGCCAGCACTCGAGGACTATCCGAACGCTGACCTCGTCTGGGTCCAGGAGGAGCCGGCCAATCAGGGCGCCTGGTCCTTCATCGCCATGAACCTGCCCGAGATCGTCGACAGGCCGATCACGGGCGTCAGCCGCCCGGCCTCGTCATCCCCCGCCGTCGGGAGCCACCAGCGACATGAGGCCGAGCAGAAGGCCGTCATCGAGCAGGCCTTCAGCTAGGAGTTCTCATGTACTTCACGGATCGTGGAATCGAGGAGCTGGAGAGCCGTCGAGGCGAGGACGAGGTCACCCTCGCCTGGCTCGCCGACCAGATGCGGACGTTCGTCGACCTCAATCCCGACTTCGAGGTCCCCGTCGAGCGCCTGGCGACGTGGCTCGCTCGCCTCGACGACGAGGACGACTAGCAGTTCCGCTCACCCCGCCCGGCTAGCGCGTGAGAACGAGCTTGCCCCGCACATCGCCTGCGTTCATGACGGCGAACGCCTCTTCGGCTCGCTCCATCGGCAGGACGCGATCGACGATCGGCCTGGCTCCCGTGCGCACCAGAAGGTCGAGCAGGTCTCGCAGCTCCCCGATGGTGCCCATGGTGGAACCCACGACGCTGAGCTGCAGGAAGAAGAGCCGATTGAGGTCCGCGGGCGGATTCGGTCCGGAGGTCGCACCGGAGATGACGATGACACCGCCGGGCCGAAGAGAGCGCATCGAGTGCGACCACGTCGCCTCGCCCACCGTCTCCATGACCGCGTCCACCTTCTCCGGCAGTTTCGCGCCCGACTCGAAGGCAGCATCTGCGCCAATGGACAGCGCCCAGTCGAGCTTGCCGGTGTCCCGGGACGTCACCCAGACCCGTCGCCCGAGGGCCTTGCCCAGGACGATCAGGGCCGTTGCCACGCCTCCTCCAGCCCCCTGGACAAGAATCGTGTCGCCCTCCTTGGTGCCCGACTTCGTCACGATCATCCGGTAGGCGGTGAGGTAGGCCGTCGGCAGGCAGGCCGCCTCCTCGAACGTCAGCTCTGCGGGCTTGTCGATCAGGTTCCACGCGGGGACGCGTACGTGCTCCGCGAGGGTTCCCGGATACCGCTCACTGAGCAGGCTCCGGCGCGGATCGAGCGTCTCGTCCCCATCACCCGCGGCTACGTCCCCCACGACTGCGTGGACAACGACCTCTCGACCATCGTCGGTGACGCCTGCCGCATCGGTGCCCAGGATCATCGGAACCTGCTCGGCCTTCAGGGCCTGGCCCTTCAACGACCACATATCGTGATGGTTGAGGCTGGCAGCCTTCACCCTCACGGTCACCCAGTCATCGGGTGTGGGTGGGGCGGGCAGGTCTCCCACGCCGAGGACGGACAGCGGATCGTCACGGTCAACACCGGCCGCATAGATGGCGAACATGGGCCGGACGATACCCGCGTCAGCGTGGATCGCGGCCGAAACGCCGCCAAAGGCGACCGACGATTGCCGCACCCGGAACGGGACCGAACTCCCGAGAGTCCTCACTCGACTCGGGGTTGTCCCCCACTACCCACCAGCCCCCGACCACCGGATGGTCGAGCCGCTTGACCATCAGCAGATCGCGGCGCTGCGGATGTCGCACGAGGACTACGTCACCCGACCCGACCTTCGTCGTGCGTCTCACGAGCCACCACTCGCCGTTACGCAGGGTCGGCTCCATCGACGGGCCGATGATGCGAACGCGCGTGATGGGCAGCACACCCCCCATCCTGCCTGCTGCCGACAACGACGAACGGCGCTAGGGTCTTGTTTGGCGTACCGCCGACAACGACCTCGAAGGAGTCCCATGCTGAACCGCATGTTCACCCGGGTGCTGGCCCCCCGCACCAATGCCTATGCTCACTGCGATCTTCCCTGCGGCGTCTACGACCCCGCCCAGGCCCGTCTTGAGGCTGAGTCCGTCAAGGCGTGCATGGAGAAGCACAACGCCTCCGACGATCACGACTTCAAGGCCCGCGCCATCTCCATCAAGGAGGATCGCTCCCACATGGTCAAGGAGCACCTGTGGGTGCTGTGGACCGACTACTTCAAGGCCCCCCACTTCGAGAAGTACCCGCAGCTGAACGACCTGTTCAACCAGGCCACGAAGCTGGCCGGCGCTGGTGGCACCAAGGGCACCTGCGACGTTGCCGTCGCCGATGAGCTCCTCGGCAAGATCGACGAGATCGCCGCCATCTTCTGGGAGACCAAGAAGGCCTGATCCACGCTCAGTCAGAGGGGCCCCGCGGACACGTGCCGCGGGGCCCCTCTGCGTCGCATAGGTCCTGAAAGCGAGGTCAGTCCCGCACCTCGCCGGGCACCTCACGGGAGCCGACCGCGATGACCGCATCGACCGACACGGAGGCGCGGCCCGTGACCACCACGCGATAGGTGCCCGGAACCGCCTCCCGCTGCACCCGGGACAGGTACCAGTAGGTCGTTCCGCCGTAGGGCTCGTAGAACCGTGTCCGTTCGTCGATCGACAACCGGATCCTGCTTCCCTGCGGATCGATGACCGTCACCCGAGGCAGCTGGGCGGGACGAAGCCGGTTGTCCGGGGCCTTGTCCTCGATGAGCAGTTGCACGCGCATCGTGTCGCCCTTCGCGAGGCGGAAGCGGAAACCCCGCCTCTCGCCCCGCACCACCTCGGCCCGCACGGCGAAGGACACGGTTCCGTCCACCAGCAGCGGCCCAGCGCCCGGCGAGGAGTCGGATTCATCGAGTACGACCGACTGGTGTGCGAGGGCTGGCGGCGCGACGGCGACCCCCACGGTCACGAGGAATGCACTGACCAACCCGATGAACTGACGCGCACGCATGGCCCGACTGTGTCAGGTCAACGGAGGTCCCGCACGCTGATGCCGGGTGACCTCGGACTGATTGAGGGCAGGCCGACTGCTCCCCCGCGATCGCACAGCAACGGGATCGGGATGCGGCGTCCGCGCCACAGCGCGATGATGAAGACATGCCCGACCTCATGGCTCGCCTTCGGGAGATCAGCGCGAAGGGTGATCCCGCTCATCAGGAGCAGGCGCGACTCCTCATCGCGGCGCTCAAAGTGGATGCGCAGGATGACGCGGCAGCACAGAGCGCCGCGCTTCTCATCAACGCCTACCTTCACGATCCGTACCTCACTCGGTGATGGGCGGCCCCGCCCTCGGATCTCGCTAGGCTCCGGACGTGCCCTGGATCCTGCTCGTCCTCGCCATCGGCAGCGAGGTGTTCGGCACCGTGATGCTCAAGGCGTCCGATGGATTCACGCGGTGGCTGCCCGTCGCAGGCGTCATCGTCGGATACGCACTGTCGTTCCTCTTCCTCGGACTTGCACTCAAGGACATCGGGGTCGGCGCCGCCTACGCCATCTGGTCCGGGCTCGGCACCATCGGCATCGTCATCGCCGGCTACTTCCTCTTCGGTGAGCAGCTGAACAGCTGGGGCTATGTCGGCATCGCCGTGATCATCGCTGGGGTCATCATTCTCAACGTCAGCAATGCCCATTAGCGATGCTTCCGGGAGCGCGTCCCTAGGGTGGGTGCATGAACACCGGAACGATCCGCCGAGCAGAGCCACGCGACATCCCGGAGATACTGCAGATGGTGCGGGACCTCGCGGACTACGAGAAGGCCCTGGACGAGGCCATCGCCACCGAGGATCAGTTCACTCGGGCTCTTTTCGGAGACAACCCGACCGTCTACGCCCACGTGGTCGAGCACGACGGACCGGGTCATCGTCTCGGCGGCTTCGCCCTGTGGTTCCTCAACTTCTCGACCTGGCTCGGAGTGAACGGCCTCTACCTCGAGGACCTCTACGTGCGCCCGGAACTGCGCGGCTCCGGATACGGAAAGGCCCTGCTGTCCACTCTCGCTCGGGAATGCATCGAGAACGACTACGGCCGACTTGAGTGGTGGGTGCTCGACTGGAATGAGCCTGCACTCGGCTTCTACCGGAGCATCGGGGCAATCCCCATGGACGAGTGGACCGTGCACCGCGTGACCGGCGATGCCCTCGTACAGCTCGCACGAGGCAACCAGGGGTCGTAGGCGCCCACACGTCGACCGCGGCAGCACCCGCTCGTCCTGGGTGACCGCAGCTCGTGTTCGGGGCACCTGCGCCGGTATCCCTCACGTCCTTGCCCGTCGGCATGAGGAAATCCGCGCGGGGGCCTATGGTCATCCCAAGACGAGGAGGCAGCCGTGAGTGACACCGTGACCTTGGAATTTCCTGCTGAGACGCGCAATGTGGCACTCGCCAGGACTGTGGCGGCAGCCATGGCCGCACGAGTGGACCTTCCCCTGGACCAGCTCGAGGACGTTCGACTGGCCGTCGACGAGGCCGTCACACAGGCCATCGCCGTCGCCAAGTCCGGCAGCTCCGTGACCTGCGCATTCGAGACTGACGGCAACGTTCTCCGCGCCACGATCACAACGCCGACGGACGCACTAGAAACGCCATCGACGACTTCGTTCGGGTGGACGGTCCTGAGTGCCCTCGTCGACAGTGCCGCCGCTGATCTGAGCGACGGCCACCTCGCGATCCGTCTGCAGGTGACCAGCGATCTGGTGGACGTGTGACCTCTGCCCAGCAGCAGACAGGCGGCTGGACCGACAGTCAGCGCCGACACGAGCACCTGCTGCTGGACGAGTTCCATCGTCTGTCCTCCGACGATCCACGCCGGGTGCAGGTGCGCGATGAGCTCATCACGATGCACCTGCCTCTCGTGCGCCATCTCGCCCGCCGTTACCGAGACCGGGGCGAGTCCATGGACGACCTCGTGCAGGTGGGCACGGTCGGCCTGATCAAGGCGATCGACGGGTTCGACGCCACGCGCGGGGTCGAGCTCTCGACCTATGCGACGCCGACGATCCTGGGGGAGATCAAGCGGCACTTCCGTGATCGCACGTGGGCCGTGCGAGTGCCTCGCCGTCTCCAGGAGCTCCAGCTCCAGGTGACCGCACGCTCTGAGGAGCTGTCAACGACACTGCACCGCTCCCCCACTGTGCGGGAACTTGCGGCATCGCTTGAGGTTTCCGAGGCGGACGTGCTTGATGCACTCGAAGCTCGACAGGCGTATGCCACGGACTCGTTGGACGCCGAACGCGACGACGACTCTGCACCTCGACTGACGGCCACCCTCGGTGCCGAGGATGCTGCCTTCGACGCGATCGACGACCGCGAGACTCTCCGCCCACTTCTGGAGGCGCTTCCTGAGCGCGAGCGCGCGATCCTGATGATGCGGTTCTTCCAGAACATGAGCCAGTCCCAGATCGCCGACGAGCTGGGAATCTCGCAGATGCATGTGTCGCGCCTGCTCGCCAAGACCCTCGCCGCACTGCGCGAGGGCATGTCCGCGTACTAGTGGGGAGCCTCGTCCTCGGCAAGCGCTCGACGAACGGACGGCATGAATGCCATCACGATGCCGATGACGGCCACGACCATGGCGACCTGGCCCACCAGCCGCTCGACGGATCCTGCAGACTGCGAGAGTTCGTAGCCCAGGAAGCCGATCACGAGCTGCGCGACCACGAAGGGTGATCGAGCCCACGATCGAGACTGCACCCAGCCAACTGCGATCCAGACGAGAGCTGCACCGAACGCGGCAGTGATGGCGATGAGTCCGAGCAGTGCCCCGAGGTTGGAGACCTCAGCTGGCCCGGTGATCCCGACGCGGAAGGATTCGACGATGTCGTAGACCGCGTAGCCGATGAGAACGACACCCTGGGCCCCCGCGATGAGGGCCAGCAGCAGCAGCAGCGGAGTTCGTCGAGTCACGGTTCAAACGTAGTGCCCCATGGACAGCGCACCGGCGACAGTAGGCTCGACGCGTGCGCGGTCTCCTCGTTGTCAATCCTCGCGCCACAACCACCTCTCCACGTGTCGTGGATGTGATCGTCCACGCATTCTCCGCCGACATCGACCTCGACGTGACCGTCACCACCCATCGTGGCCATGGACTCTTGCTGGGCGAGCGGGCCCGAGCGGAGAGCATGGACGTGGTCGTCACCCTCGGGGGAGATGGTGTCGTGAATGAGGTGACGAACGGCATGCTGGCCGCGGGCGTCGGACCCGAGGTGCCCATGCTGGCTCCCGTTCCCGGCGGGAGCGCGAATGTCTTCGCACGGTCGCTGGGGATCCCCAACGACGCGGTCGAGGCGACCGGACTGCTCCTCGAGCAGCTGCGCGAGAACCGTTTCCGGACCATCGGACTCGGTCAGGCCAACGATCGGTGGTTCCTGGCGAATTCCGGCGTCGGCATCGATGCGGAGATCATCGCAGCGATGGAGAAGCATCGGGCGGCCGGCCGATCGGCTACTCCCCTGCGCTACTTGACCACGACCCTGAACGCCTATTTCCGGCACACCGACCGCAAGCACCCGGCGCTCACGGTCCTGCCGCAGGACGATTCGGTCGGGCAGCCCGTCGACGAGGCATTCTTCGCCTTCGTCCAGAACACCGCACCGTGGACCTTCCTCGGAGCGATCCCCATCAACCCGTGCCCGGACGCCTCATTCGACACCGGTCTCGATCTCTTCGCCCTGCGCCGGTTGAAGGTGCCCACCACTCTTGTTGCCGCGACCCGGATGATCCGGGGGCGCGGGAGGGGAGACGCTCGCGGCGGGCTGGTCTCGTGGCACGACCAATCAGGCTTCACCATCCGGGCATCTCGCCCAGTCGCCTTCCAGATCGACGGCGAAGGGGTCGGCGACGTGACAGAGGTCGTCTATCGGTCCCACCCGGCAGCTCTCCGAGTGGTGTGCTGACCCCAGGGGAGCGCCCCGGCTCCCCCGGGTGAGGCCAACCGCAAGCGCGTTCATTCCGTTTACCGGACGAATAAACGGGACATTTCGGGTGTCCGTGACCTGTTTGTGACCTAACCGACAGATGGATTGCGACAAAAACTCCGCGTTCCCCTTGTGACAGGCCACGGCATCTGCGAACCTAGGCAAGCCCGTTGCTTCGGCTGGGCTGGCAGACTTCCTCCAGGACCACCCGGGAGACCCCCGGCTAGACCCAGTTGAGCCAGCCTCGTGAAAGCAATCACGAGCACCGGAGACCCCGGTGCCCTTCCCCCAAGTGGAGTGATACGCATGGACTGGCGCCATGAGGCTGCCTGCCGTGACGAAGATCCGGAGTTGTTCTTCCCGATCGGCAACACCGGACCCGCCTTGGTCCAAATCGAAGAGGCCAAGGCTGTGTGCCGGAGTTGCAGTGTGGTCGATGAATGCCTCCGGTGGGCACTGGAGACCGGACAGGATGCCGGCGTCTGGGGCGGGCTTAGTGAAGACGAACGTCGCGCGCTGAAGCGCCGCAATGCCCGGATGCGTGCACGAAGCAACGCCTAGCAGTCCTGCTGTCATCCGGTTTCGGGCACATCGACCGTGACCGTCGTACCGTCGTGGCCGTCGATCTTCCACGTTCCATGGAGGTCGCCGGTCACCAGCGACGCGACGATGCTCAGCCCCAGCCCGGCCTGATCAAGGCTGAAGTCCGCCGGCAGGCCGGATCCGTTGTCACGCACCTCCAGGTGCAGCGCCCCTCCCTCGCCTCGCTCCAGAAGCACGCGCACGAGTTCGGGGTCGGCATGCTGGACCGCGTTGTGCAGCAGCTCGGACACCGCCATCGCCATCGGCGTGGCCAGATCAGCGGGCAGGGACCCCCAGCTGCCCTCGCGATGCAGCCGTGGCACCCGCGAGGCGTATGCGGGGGCGAGGTCCCGGACCAGAGCGATGATCCGGTCCACGATCTCGTCGAAGTCCACCCGCTCCCCCGTGTCGGCCGACAGTGACTCATGAACCGTCGCGATGGCGGCGACACGGAGCTCAGCCTCAGCCAGAGCCTCCCTCGCCTCCTCCGTCGATGCTCGACGAGCCTGCAGGCGCAGCATTGCGGCGACCGTCTGGAGGTTGTTCTTGACCCGATGATGGATCTCACGGATCGTCGCATCCTTGCTGATGAGTGCCCGTTCACGACGCCTGAGGTCAGTCACGTCGCGGCAGAAGATCAGCGCCCCGATCCGCGCCGACCGTCGAATGAGCGGGATACCGCGAAACACGACGATTGCCGACTGGTTCTCCACGTCGACGACGCCGGGTGCCCTGCCGCCGGCTATTGCGCTGAGCCCCGCGTCGACGGGCCCCGGCCGGTGTGACATCCGGACCGACACCTGGGCCAAGGAAGTGCCCACGATGTCACGTGCCAAGCCCATCCTGCGCATGGCGTTGATCGCATTGGGGCTCGCATACTCGACGACTCCGTCGGCATCCAGCCGGATGACGCCATCTCCCACCCGCGGCGCCTGCCCCGCGTCGTCGTCCTCGCCGATCACCGGAAAACGACCCTCGACGATCATGGCGAACAGGTCATCCGCCGAACCCAGATAGATCTCCTCCAAGCGCCCGGCCACCCGGGGAATGGTCGCGGCATGGCGAGCCAGCACTCCGATGACCCGACCGGCCCGACTGATCGGATAAGCCTCGGCTCCACCGGGAACTTCCGGTCGCTGGATGTCCCGCACCACGACAGGGCGGCCGTAGGCGACCGCCTGGTCGAGCTGGGGATGCCGTCCCCGTGGGACGAAACTGCCGATGACGTCATCGGCAACAGACGTCGGGGCAGTCGTAGGGCGCACCTGGGCGACCGCGACGAGGCCGGCAGCGTTCCAGGTCGGCAACCACAGCACCAGATCACTCAGCCCCAGGTCCGCGACAATGGACCACTCCTCGATCAAGCGGCCCAGCAGGTCCAGATCCTCGGTCGACAGATCCGTCCGCTCAGCAGCGATTCTCGACAGAGTTCCGGAGGGTCGTGACGACATGGAAGGCATGGGTGACATGCGGCTACCAGAAGTGCAGCCGCGAGACGGGCACCCGTGCCACCGGCTCCATGGATATCGGTTGACCGTTCCAGCGGACCTCACTGCCGTCCGGGTCGACCTCGACTGTGCCGACATGTCCGTTGCGCACCAGATCGGCCGAGGCGGTGGACCGGCAGTCGCGCACCGGCACGAGTCGACGCCGGCCCGGTGCAGCGGTAGCCGCCGCCGCTGCCTCATTGGTGAAGAGCACCGAGAGATCCGCCGCCGTAGCACCCAGACCACCGAACTGGGGGCCCAGAACGAGTGGCTCCGCCGAGTCGATGGAGGCATTGGGATCGCCCGTCACTCCCCACGCCGGCATACCGCCCTTTATGACGAGTTGCGGCTTGGCGCTGAAGAGCTCAGGGCGCCACAGGACGATGTCGGCAAGGTGACCGACGGCCAGTCGCCCGACCTCGTGGGCCAGTCCGTGGACGATGGCAGGGTTGACGGTGACCTTCGCGAGGTAGCGCAGGATCCGCTCGTTGTCGTCACCGGCAGGATCACGCTCGGGGTCCTGCCCTGCCAGCACACCCGCAAGGGCGAAGGTGCGCCACCAGGTCTCGCCGGCCCGGCCCATGCCCTGAGCATCGGACGACGTGACACCGATGACGCCGAGGTCATGCAGGCGCCCCTCCGCTGCCATCGTGATGCCGCGAACTCGTGACCGAGCGATGTGGACGTCGCTGTCCCGTGAGGGATCCATTCCGTGGCTGAGAATGATCATGTCGACGTGCTCGGCAAGGGCATTCGTCCCGTAGGGCAGTGTCGGGTTCGTCGACGAGGCCAGGACGTTCGCGTGGCCGGCCAGGGTGAGGACGTCCGGCGCATGACCGCCGCCGCAACCCTCCACGTGATACGCATGGACGGGCCGACCGTCGAGCACGGCGAGCGTGTCCGACACGGACAGCGTCTCGTTGAGGCCATCGGTGTGCAGGGCTACTCGGAAATCGACGTCATGCGCAACCGAGAGCGCGGTATCGATCGTCCGAAGCGTGGCGCCGGTGTCCTCATGGACTTTGAGGCCGCACACGTGTGCTTCCACCGATTCACGAATCGCCTCGCCACGGGACGACGACCCACGACCCAGCAGCCCGATGTTGATCGGGTAGGCCTCCATCGCACGCATCCCATGGCCGAGCACCCAGGCCGAGCCAAGGCCAACGCCCCACATGGGTCCGGCCTCCTGACCGATGACAGTCGTCACGCCCGACGAGAGTTCCGCCGCCAGCACCCGTGGACTGAGTGTGTGCACATGCGTGTCAATGCCGCCCGCCGTAGCGATCAGGCCGTCGCCGTCGATGACCACAGTCCCGGTGCCCACGACGACGTCGATGTCATCAGCCACATCAGGGTTGCCTGCCTTGCCGATTCCGCTGATACGCCCGTCACGGATTCCGATGCTGGCCACCTTGACCCCTGACACCGCATCGAGCACCACCACATTGGTGATGAGGACATCGCACGACTCACGAGCCGAGAGAGCGCGCAGGCCGATGCCGTCACGACCAGTCTTGGCGAATCCCACTCGCAGTTCATCGCCCGCATCCGGCACGCGATCAGTGATGCGCAGACGAAGCCGGGTGTCCCCCAGCGTGACGACATCGCCGAGCTCGGGGCCGTACGGCCCGGTCATGAGCTCTGCTCCTCATGGCGCGCCATGAGTCGGGCAACGGCCAGCTCGGACTCAGCGCGTTCGCCCACGTGCGCGCCGTCCACGATGTCGAGATACCCGCATGCACGCAGCAGGGTCAGGGCGCGATCCCGATTCTCGGGGTCGTCCAGGCGGCCGTCCACGACACCAGACGTGCCGATCTGCACCCGTCCGCCACGGAGCTGGCATGTCGGCAGTACTCGAGACTCACCTGGGCGAATCCACACGGTGTCACCAGTCGGGATGGCGAGGCGCATGCCGAATCCCGCCGCTCGGTCGAGCCGAAGGCGGGGATTGATCTCGGCCAGGTGTATGTGGGAGGTGAGCCCTATGGCGATATCGGCCTCGTTCACGATGACGATCTCGCCGTCGGGCTCAGGAGCACTGCCTCGTCCAGGTGGGTCCTGTTGGGCCTGTGTCGCCCTGAAGGGGTCATCGACCACCACGAGCCGGGTGCCGTCGTCGAAGCGAGCCTCCACCCGTATCTCCGGAACCGCCTCGACGACGCCGGGCAGGATGTCGAGGACGCCCAGCAGGGCGCGTGCCCGCTCGCGGACTGCAGGCAGGTCGAGGCCGTCCCTCGCCCACTCGCAGACAGCGTCTGCAATGAGGGCTGTCGCCTCGGGCGCGTTCAGCAGCAGTCCGCGGGCTCGACGTCGTTCGGCCAGGAGCGCCTGCAGATGCAGCAGCAGGCGATCGGACTCGCCAGGAGTCAGGGCCATCACACCTCCATCGGCTCGGGACCTGTGCGTCATGCGGAAATCCCTGCAGGCTCCCGCATGAGGAGGTTACCGACCCCGGGACAGCCTCCACCCTCGGATACGCCATAGTCGGGCCATGCAGGAAGCCATCACCGTTCGCCCGGCACGCGAGGACGACCTCGAGGATGTCGCCCGCATCTCCACCGAGGCCTATGCCGCCGCCGGTCAACTGGACCCGGGGAGCGCCTACGGCGACGTCCTGGCCGATGCCGCTGCTCGCCGCGACAGCGCGGTGCTGCTCGTAGCCGAGCGTGCGGGTCGCATAGTCGGCACGGTCACCATCTGTCCCGAAGGCTCCCCCTTCGCCGAGATCGGCCGGCATGGCGAGGTTGAGTTTCGATTCCTTGCCGTCGATCCGGCAGCATGGCGGTCAGGGGTCGCGGACGCGCTAATCGAGGCGTGTGAGGACCAGGCCCGCAGCGCGCATGCAGAGAGGTTGGCTATCTGTGTTCGGGATACCAACACGGGTGCGGCAGAGATGTACGAGCGACGCGGCTTCACTCGAATGCCGGACCGCGACTGGACTCCGGTACCCGGCGTGAACCTGCACGCACTTCGTCGAGACGTGCTCCCGAGCGACTAGGCCAGAATCGCCAGGACGTCACCCTCACGGACGACGTCGCCGGCCTGAACGCTGATCTCCCTGACGGTTCCAGCAATCTCGACGACGACCGGGATCTCCATCTTCATGGACTCGAGGATGACGAGCGTGTCGCCGACGTCCACCTGATCGCCCACGGCCGCAACAATGGAGTGCACTGACGCCACCATCTCGGCCCTGACTGACTGTTCCACTCGAATCTCCCGTCGACTGCCTGCGCGCAGGCTACTCGCCGGCCTCTGTCGACCGATAGGTGACCGAGATCTGACGGATCCGTGTGACGATCTCGACGCGAAGTCGCTCCGGGGCAGCTTCGGATGCGCACGAGCGGTAGACAAGGCTCTTCACCACGCTCACCACACCGAACTCGTCGCCGCAGGGCGGGCACTCGTCCAGATGCTGCACGATCTGCATACGTCGAACCTCGGTCACCTCGCCGTCGACGAACTCGTGGACGAACGCCAGCACCTCGGTGCAGGACGTCTCATGAGGTCGGCCGCAGCTCATGATCCGTCACCTGGCTCGTCAGCAGCGGACGCGGGAATCAGGCCGCGCTCGATGGCATAGTCCTCGAGGAGCTCACGCAGCATGCGACGCCCGCGGTGCAGGCGGGACATCACCGTGCCGATCGGCGTCTCCATGATCTCGGCGATCTCCTTGTACGGGAATCCCTCGACGTCGGCGAGATACACCGCCAGACGGAAGTCCTCCGGCAACGCGGCCATCGCCTCGACGATGTCGGCATCGGCCAAGCGGTCCAGCGCCTCGGCCTCGGCCGATCGCAGGCCCCTCGACGTGTGGCTCTCCGCCTCGTGGATCTGCCCATCCGTCAGGTCATCCGTGCCAGTCTGGAACGGCTGGCGCTGCTTCTTGCGATAGATGTTGATGTACGTGTTGGTGAGGATTCGGAAGAGCCACGCCTTCAGGTTCGTCCCGTCGCGATAGGAGCCGAAGGCCGCAAACGCCTTGAGGTAGGTCTCCTGAACGAGGTCCTCTGCGTCGGTCGGGTTGCGCGTCATGCGCATGGCAGCTCCGTAGAGCTGGTCCAGGTACTGAAGTGCATCTCGTTCGAACCGGGCCGAGCGGTCCTCAGCGGACTCGTCGGACTCCGCGAGATCCCTCATCGCAACCGGATCCATCACAGGGACGTCATCGACGGCTTCACGGACGTCGTCCGTCGGCGGTGTGACCTGGCTGCTCATCGTCCATGAGCCTAATGCGCTTATTTCGCCTTCCCTGGCGTGGGTGGACCCGCAGCCCTCGGGTCGGGTCAGAATGCGCACACGAGCCACAACAGCAGGCTGCCGCGGATCATTCCCCCGCCACTCGAACCACCCAGCTCGATGCCTGGCCCCTTGTCGGGGTCACGAGGGCACCTCGGACCCCGACAAGGGGCCAGGCATCGAGGGCGGCAGGGGGGCGACCAGCTCGGGGCCGTTGTTGCGGACGCTGTTGACGCGAGTCGACACCGGATAGGCATCCAGCCGCACCTGTGCAGCCGGGGCGAGGATCTCGGTGGCCTCTTCCGACCCCACCGCCGGATCCAGCCACGCGGTCCAGTCAGGACGGGCAACCGTCATGGGCATGCGGTCATGGATGCGTCCCAGGTCGTCCGATGATGCAGTCGTGATGACTGTGCACGTCAGGCGCCAGGCCTCCGGATCTCCCTCGGATCTAGACGGGTCGCGCCACCATTCATAGAGTCCCGCCATCGCCAGTGACGAGCCATCCGCCGGATGAATGTAGAACGGCTGCTTGAGTGGCTTCCCGCCCCTGCCAACAGGGGCGCCCTCCTCCGACGGCTGATACCACTCGTAGTAGCCATCGGCCGGAACAAGGCAGCGGCGCTTGGCGAAGGCGCTTCGGAAGGCAGGCTTGCTGGCAACGGTCTCGGCACGCGCGTTGATCATTCGACTGCCGATCGATGGATCCTTCGCCCATGACGGCACCAGACCCCAGCGCCCGACCTCGAGGGTCCGGGTCACGACACCGTCGATCTCACGATCGACCACCAGACGCACCTTCTTCGTGGGTGCGACGTTGTAGTCAGGAGCGAGGTCCTCAGCCTCGACCACCACCGCCTCGAACTCCTCGACCAGCTCGGCAGTGTCCTTCGTGGCCGCATACCTCCCGCACATGACGTCAGCGTGCCACGCTCAGCCGCGTATGAGGGTTGCTGATGCCTAGAATGTGCCCGATGTCCACGACGCAGCCCCCTCACAGCGCGCGAGCCGCGCTGGTCGGCGCTGCCCTCGTGATCCTGACCCTCGCCGGGCACACCGCGGGGCAGGGGGCGCTGGATCCACTCGGGATCGTCCTCGTCGCGGTGCTCTCCGGTGGTCTTTCCCTCGCGACGACGCATCGGCGCATGACGTGGGCGACCGTGCTCATCTCACTTGTCCTCGGGCAGGCGCTTCTCCACCTCGTCCTGACCTTCACCAGTGCGCACGGCCATGCCAGCAGCGGTATGGCTCCGACACTCATGTTCGCTGGTCACACGATTGCCGCCCTCGCTGCCACCTTCGTCATCGTCAACGCCGACGAGGTCATCCGCTGCTGGCTCGCCCTGCTGCGCGCGACACTGGGAGCGGCCGCTCCCACCCTTGCCGAACCCACGCGCCAGCATTCAGCGCTGCACGGCCAGTCAGCGGTCGATCACACTCGCGCGGCCCTTCGACACGGCATCGTCCTTCGCGGCCCTCCCGCGATCGGAACTGCCGTTCTCGCCTGACGGGCTTCCTCCTTCGCGAAAGCGACTGGGGGTGCGCCGTGCTGGCGCATTCCTCCACTCACTTTTCTCGACTCGAAGGAAGTACCCGTGAAGCTTTCAATTCGTACGATCATCGGAGCCAGCACAGCCGCCCTCGCTCTCGGCGCGGGAGTCGCCTCCGCACCCGGAGCCCTGGCAGCCACGGCTCCCAAGTACGACAGCACCTGCAAGGTGTCAGGCCAGACCATGATCACCAATGGCAAGGCCTACGTCTGCGTCAGCGCGTCCGAGGGAGCCAAGCCCCGATGGGATCGCGGATCCCGAACCTCCACCTCGCCGTTGACCATTGCCGACGGCTGGGCGAAGGCCGCTGACGAAGGCATGTCCGCCGCATTCGGGATGATCAGGAACCCGACGGACAAGGCCATCCGCGTAGTCGGTGCCGCCAGCCCCTACGCCACCGGCATTCAGCTCCACGAAGTGGTCATGCAGGACGGCTCGATGGTGATGCAGCAGAAAGCAGGTGGCTTCGTCATTCCGGCCAACGGCATGTTCGAGCTCAAGCCCGGCGGAAACCACCTGATGTTCATGGGGATCACCAGGCCGATCACCCCCGGCATGATGGTGCCCATCAAGCTCATCACCTCAGACGGAGGTGTCATGCGGACGACTGTCATGGCCAAGGTGTTCGCAGGTGCCAACGAGAGCTACGACGGCGGTACATCCAGCAGCATGAGCGGGATGTGACGACCACCCCATGAATGACAGCAGTCCAGCCCTCACCAGGCGCGGGATGCTCGCTGCTGGCGGCGCCGCGAGCATCGGCGCCGCCAGCGGGTTCGCCCTCGGTCGCAGCAGCGATGCGACCGAGGCAGCCACCGCCGCTCCCGCACCCACACCTGCCCCAGCCGCCGCGCAGGCCGAAGCGGCAGGCATAGCCGCGGACACCATCGATCTGGGCACCGTCATCCCCGTCCACGGTCCGCATCAGGCTGGAGTGGACACGCGGCCGGCACTCCTTCAGACGTTCGTCGGCCTGGACCTCATCGACCCATCCCGAGCCAATGCTGAGGCAGTGCTGCGGCTGCTGACCGATGACGTCGTCCGTCTCACTCAGGGAGAGCCCGCCCTCGGAGACATGGAGCCCGAACTCGCCGCGGTCCCTGCAGGACTGACCATCACGCTCGGACTCGGGCGTCCGTTCTTCACCCGCACCGGTCTGACTGACCGCATACCTGACCCGCTCGTCGAGATTCCAGCCTTCTCAACCGACGCTCTCCAGGACAGGTGGGGTCAGACCGATCTGCTCCTGCAGGTCGGAGCAGACGATGCCGTGACGCTGACCCACGCCATCAGGATGCTGACGAAGGACCTGTCCACACTCACCCGCGTCGCCTGGATGCAGCAGGGCTTCCGTTCGGCCGCCCCGGCTGTTCCCGGAACAGGGACCACCCGCAACCTCATGAGCCAGGTGGACGGCACCGTCAACCCCACTCCGGGGACGGATCAGTTCGACGAGGTCGTCTGGGTGCAGGACGGCGAGGACTGGGTCGCTGGCGGGACCGTCCTCGTCCTTCGCCGCATCCGCATGCTTCTCGACACCTGGGACATTCTCGACAGGGAGACGCAGGAGACCGTCATAGGACGACGCATCGAGTCCGGCGCTCCGCTCGGGCGCACGAAGGAGAACGATCCAGTCCCCTTCGACGAGACCGATGACAAGGGTCTCCCCCTCATCGCGCAGGATGCCCACATTCGGGTGGCCCATGCACAGACGAACAGGGAATCGATCCTGCGGCGCCCTTACTCGTACGATCAGGGCATGGTTGACGGAACGAACGACATGGGCCTGCTCTTCGCCGCCTACACCGCCTCCCCTGCAGACTCCTTCATTCCGATGCAGGAGCGCGTGGCGTCATCAGATGCATTCAACGAGTGGAACACGACGATCGGATCCGCGGCGTACTTCATCCCGGCCGGCTTCGCCGAGGGCGAGTTCATTGCTCAGGGACTCGTCGCATGACGCGGATATGGGCGCGGCTGGGGGCCATGCTGGCCATCGCCATCACAGCCGTGCTCGTCGTGCCGGGCATCGCCTTCGCCCACGCATCCCAGACGGGTTCGTCTCCTGCCTCCGACGAGGTCGTGACGACAGCGCCGACCCAGGTGCGGATCGACTTTGACTCCGCTCTCCTGGACGTCGGCGCCGCGTTGGTCGTGCGGTCCGAGGCCGGCGATTCGATCACGACGGGCCCTGCCGTCGTCGGGGACCGGGAGTTCATCGTGCCAGTGGACCCGACAGCACCAAGCGGGGTCTACTCGGTCGCCTACCGGGTCGTGTCGAAGGACGGTCACACCATCGAGAACTCGTTCACCTACGTGGTGGCCGGCGAGGCACCGCCTGCCGCTGACGAGCCCGCGACGCCGGAGGCCACTCCCGAGGTCGTCGCTGACGAGCTCGCGACGCCGGAGGCGACACCTGAGGCCACTCCCGAGCAGATCGCGGAGCAGCCCGTCATAGCGGACGAGCCCTCCTCCGCGCCGGACACCACCGGCGCCCCTCAGGAGGGATCACTCATGCCGTTCGTGCTGTTCGGGGGCATCGGGTTGGTCATCGTGATCGGGATAGTCGGGGCAGTACTGTTGCGCAAATGAGCGCCTCTTCCGACGACAACGGCGTCTCCCCCTTGTGGGCCGCCCCCGTTGCGGCCCAGCCGGTTCGCTCGACCGTCAGCGTTCCCGGCTCCAAGTCGGCGAGCAACCGGGCCCTCATCCTGGCGGCTCTTGCCGACGGACCGAGCACCGTCACAGGTCTTCTCGACGCGCGCGACACGCAGCTGATGATCACCGGGCTCCGCCAGCTCGGCGTCGATGTAGATGAGCGAGATCGCGACGCCGTCGGCAATCTCACCGTTGACGTGACGCCTCACTTCATGCGCGGCCCTGCCTCCATCGATGTCGGACTCGCCGGAACCGTCATGCGCTTTCTGCCTCCTCTCGCGGCTCTCGCTCACGGGGAGATCACGTTCGATGGTGACGCGCATGCTCGAAAGCGGCCCATGGCCACCGTCATCGAGTCCTTGAAGGACCTGGGTGTCACGGTCTACGACCGCGGCAACGGGCGCCTTCCATTCATGGTGCAGGCAAGCGGAGAGGTCACGGGCGGTGAGGTCTTCGTCGATGCATCCAAGTCCAGTCAGTTCATCTCCGGACTGCTGCTCAGCGCGGCTCGCTTCAATGCGGGGGTGACGGTCCACCACGTCGGTCCACCGGTCCCGAGCATGCCCCACGTCGACATGACCATCGCGATGCTCGCTGACCACGGGGTCATCGTGCGACGTGACGGCGACACTGTCTGGCACATTGATCCGCAGCAGATCGTGGCCCGGAACCGCACGATCGAACCTGATCTCTCGAACGCGGCACCTTTCCACGCTGCTGCCCTCGCAACCGGCGGATCCGTGACCGTGCACGACTGGCCAGAGCAGACCACGCAGCCGGGCGACCTTCTTCGTGAGATCTGGACCGCCATGGGTGCAGAGGTGACCGCCGGACCTCAGGGACTGACAGTCACCGCCGGTTCCACGCTCAACGGCATCGACATCGACCTCTCGGCCGCTGGCGAGGTGGCGCCCACAGTCGCAGCAGTGGCATCGCTGGCAACTGGGCCGAGCCGCCTTCGCGGAATCTCTCACCTGCGCGGTCACGAGACAGATCGACTGGCAGCACTGACTGCGGAGATCAATGGACTCGGGGGCGATGTCGACGAGATCGACGACGGGCTGATCATTCGCCCTCGACCGCTGCACGGAGGCGTGTTCCACACGTACGACGACCACCGCATGGCGACGGCAGGGGCGATTCTCGGTCTGGTCGTACCCGGCATCGAGGTCG
>Ga0181562_10001362_pt1 | contig 19765 bp, 24 predicted proteins | sample 011ome_26_FD_139344 | JGI IMG/M metagenome (GOLD analysis project Ga0181562, IMG submission 139344) | Coastal salt marsh microbial communities from the Groves Creek Marsh, Skidaway Island, Georgia - 011511BT metaG (megahit assembly) | ecosystem: Environmental > Aquatic > Marine > Intertidal...
ACAACCCAGCCAAAGTATTATACCTTCGGGCAGGCTTTGAACCCATCGGCAGACGCAAGGCATACTACTTGCTTTCAGACGGAAATCGTATGGATGCCATTACTTATGGATTATCTATTTGATATGAATTAGTACTCATTTGTGTAGAATTTCACACATATACGTCTTGAAACTCTCGCAGATTAGGCGCATGCGAAACAAATCCGGGGGCTACACTCCGAAGAGCAAAATATAATAGAAGTGAGGAACTCTATGGATACGGCCGAAGTAGACATGAAAGAAACGCTGATCACGCTGACCTCGGATATTGTCGCTGCACATGTCAGCAACAATAATGTCGATGTCGAAAGCGTACCATCGCTGATCAGCAATGTGTATTCAGCTCTCTCGACGCTTGGTGGGGTGGCCGGCGTAAAGGAAGAGCGCCCAGAGCCTGCTGTTACCGTCCGGGCTTCGGTGAAGAAGGATCACATCGTTTGCCTGGATTGCGGCAAGCGCATGAAAATGCTCAAGCGTCACTTGTCGACAGAGCATGGCATGACGCCTGACGAATACCGCGCCCGGTGGGAGCTCGGACCCGAATATCCTCTGGTCGCGCCGAACTACGCAGAAACGCGCCGCAAATTGGCCAAGGAAATCGGCCTTGGCCGCATGCCCGGCCAGAAGCGCGGTCGCCGTAAAAAGACCGCCTAAAGACGCAGGCCGTGGTCTGTTGAAGAGCGCCTTGTTTCGCCGCAGCTTGTGGCTATACAAGGCGCACTCCAACACTAGCGGAGGCAGGATTGTCGCAGAAAATCGATCTTGAGCAGCTTTGCGCCGACAAGGGGCTGCGTATCACAGAGCAGCGCCGCGTGATCGCGCGCGTGCTGTCGGATAGCGAAGATCACCCTGACGTCGAGCTTCTACATCAACGTGCTTCTTCTATCGATCCGAAGATTTCGATCGCCACCGTTTATCGCACAGTCCGCCTGTTCGAAGAGGCGGGAATCCTGGACAGGCATGACTTTGGCGATGGCCGCGCGCGCTATGAAGCCGCGCCGGAAGCTCACCACGACCATCTGATCGACGTCGAGACGGGCAAGGTCGTCGAATTTGTCGATCCTGAACTGGAAGCCTTGCAAAAAGTTATCGCAGAGAAGCTCGGCTATCGCTTGGTCGACCATCGAATGGAACTGTATGGCGTCCGCATCGCGCGCGAAGACTGACGCCGAGTTACGGGCAGCCGCGGCGCGCGGTGAGCCAACTCCAATATCGCCAATGGGCTGGGTGCGTCTGGGCAGGCGGGTATTCCTGCTGTTCCTGGCATTGCTGCTGCTCGTACCAGCGCATTACCTGTATCGAGCGCTCGCCTATGGCTCGCCTTTTCCGATGTATTTCCTGCGCTTCGCCGCATGGGTCGCCGGGGCGCGAGTCAAAGTGATCGGCACACCCTTGCGCCGCGATGTGTTCTTCATATCGAACCATCTATCATGGCTTGATATCCTGGCGCTGGCTGGCGCGAGCGGCACCGCATTTGTCGCCAAGGCAGAACTCAACGAGGTGCCAATCGTCGGATGGCTGTCGAGGCTCAACCGCACGGTTTTCGTTAAGCGTGAGAACCGCATGGGCGTAGCCGAGCAAATCAACTCATTGCGTGAAGCGCTTTCGGACAATTGGTCCGTCACGGTATTTCCCGAAGGCACTGTAACCGATGGCCAGTCTCTGCTGCCGTTCAAGACTAGCATGTTGCGCGTGCTCGAGCCGCCGCCGCCAGGAGTGCTCGTTCAACCGGTCATGCTATTCTACGGCGAGATTGCAGAATGGGTTGGCTGGGTCGGTGATGAGACCGGGCTTAACAATTTCAAACGCGTCATGGCGCGCAAGGGCATATTCCCGCTTGAGCTGCATTTTCTGGAGCCGTTCAGCCCGGAAGATCATCATGGACGCAAGGCGATTGCCGCAACGGCTCGAAACGAAATCGAGTCCGCACTGGTCAATGCGCTCGGCAAACCTTTGCGCGAATTCGAGTTTTCGGTTGATCCGGTGCGTTATCAAGCGCCGGAAAAGATTTTCCCGATCGAATAGCGGGCTTAAAGCCCCGCACTGACCAGCCAATCGTGGAACAGGCGGACAGGCCGTTCTTCCAGCGCGGTCGGCTTGCACACAAACCAATAGCTGTACGGGCTTTCAACTTCCGCCCCATATAGGTCAGTAAGACGATTGTCGGCTGCACGGCGCAAATGGTCATCATGCATGATTGCTATGCCAAGACCCTGCGCCGCTGCTTCCAGCATCAACTGGCCAGAGTCGTAATGGTCGATCGCTGCAGGCTCCAGATCCTCCAGACCAAGTGCCCGCTTCCATGCTTCAAAACTAAATGGCAGCTCGTTGTGGATCAGGAAGGTTTGCTTGCCGAGCTTGTCGATATCAACCTCGTCCCCCAGCGTGCCCGCCATTTCCTTGCTGCAGATCGCGTGCACCATGTTGTGATCGAGCCGCACCGCATGAAGGCCTTGCTCTGGCCCCTGGGATAGGATGATGGCTGCATCGAGAGTATCGCCAACACGGGCCTCCAGATGCGGCCCGGTGTCGATGTCGATATGCAGCAAGGGGTGCCGCTTACGCAGCTCGCCCAGCCGTGGAAACAATCGCTGGCTACCAAACAGTGGCAGCACGCCCAACCGCAATCGCAGCAAGGAGATATTGTCCGATTGGCTTTCCACCGCACGAGCGAGCGCTTCCATGTGCGGGTTCACCGCTTCGTAGAACGCCTGACCTTCGTCGGTAAGCTGCATCGATTGGCGCGCCCGGGTGAACAGCTTCTTGCCGACGAATTCCTCAAGATTGGTGATCCGACGCGACAACGCCGAAGGGCTCAGGCCGATCTCTTCAGCGGCGGCACGAGCAGAGCCCAGGCGGACTGTTCGCATGAACGCTTCAAGAGCGCGGAGTGGGGGTAGGCGACGAGCTGGCATTTCAATTTCTCTCTTTCCAAGAAAGATACGCTTACGCCAGTCAAAAGATGCAAAAAATCGAAGAAAAGCCCAAATTTGTTAGGCTTCTGTTGTTGTTTCCGCATCCTTTGGCGCGTGCAAACGCAGCCGCGTGACGTGGGTTTCATCGCCGTCTATCACTTCGATGCGCCACCCACTGGAATGTTCAACCACTGCGCCAACCGGCGGAACCTGTTCGGCCAGAACGAAAGTCAGGCCGCCCAAGGTATCAACCGATTCAGCAACTTCTGCCAAGCGCGGGTCCACGATTTCAGCGACATCATCCAGCTCGGCACGCGCATCACAATCCCACATACCGTCACTAATCGGCACGATCAGCGCTTCTGGCGCATCGTCATGCTCGTCTTCAATGTCACCGACAATTTCTTCGACCAGATCTTCAATCGTGATGAGGCCATCTGTTCCCGAGAATTCATCGAGGACAACTGCCAGATGAACGCGCCGTGCGCGCATGTCGGCCAATACATCCAATGCGCCGCGCACCTGCGGCACATAGAGTGGTTGCCGCATCAGCGTGGTCCAATCCGCCGGCGGCGGCTTGCCATTTGCAAGGAAAGCAAAGACGTCCTTGATGTGGATCATTCCGATCACATCATCCAGTTTTTCACGGTAAACCGGCATGCGCGAATGGCCATGCTCGCTAAATGCGGCGACCAGCTCATCCCAGCTGATCGACGCTTCCACAGCGATGATTTCGCTACGCGGCACCGCCACGTCATCGGCATCGTGTTCGCTGAAGTGCAGTAGATTGCGCATCATCTGCCGTTCAACCGGCGACAGATCGCCACCAGCATCTTCGGATGGAGCGGCATCACAATTGCCGTCTTCATGCTCATCAATCGCATCTTCGAGCTGCGCGCGAAGGCTGCGATCGCCATTGCCGATCTTTAGCAAGTTCTTTAAAGTGGTCATCAGACCGCTGCTACTGTCCGCGTCTCCCGCGGTAGATGGGGAATCGGGCATGGCCCTTAGTGGCTACTCCTATCAGTCACGATCCATATATGGGTCTGCGATACCAAGTTTTGCAAGTATCTGGATCTCCAAAGCCTCCATATTGTCCGCATCTTCTTCACTGATCTCGTGGTCGTAGCCCGCAAGATGCAGCAATCCGTGGACGATCAAATGCGCGGCGTGATGGTCCAGCGGTATCGATTTCGCCCCTGCTTCGCGAGCGCAAGTCTCATACGCAAGTGCCAGATCCCCCAGCATGACAGGCGGGCCGTCAGGCGCCAGATCGAGCAATTCTTCGCGGGTCAGCATGGGAAAGCTTAAAACATTGGTGGGTTTGTCACGACCCCGCCACTCGCGGTTGAGCGTGCGAACCTCTTCGTCCGAGGTGAACAGCAGGCTTGCGCTCAGGCGCACATTGGCAAGCTCGGGCGCGTTGTCTCCACAAGCCTGCGCAGCGCTCGCCGCCAACGCCTCCCAATCGCCCGAAGGCCAACCATCAATGTCGGTGTCCAGTTCCACCTAGTCGGACGGGCCCTCATAGGCCTCAACAATACGGCCCACGATCGGGTGACGCACCACGTCTGCGCTGGTGAAGCGCGACACCGCAATCCCTTCAACATTCTCCAGCTTGGTTACTGCATCCGCGAGGCCGCTCATCCGGTCACCACCCGGAATGTCGATCTGTTTGGGGTCGCCGCAGATCACCATCCGGCTGTTCTGGCCAAAACGGGTTAGAAACATTTTCATCTGCTCGCGCGTGGTGTTCTGGGCCTCGTCCAGGATTACAAATGCATCGGCCAGTGTCCGCCCGCGCATGAATGCAATCGGCGCGATCTCGATCTCTCCACTTTCGATCCGTCTTTCCACCTGTTCTGGCGGCATGCAATCGAACAGCGCGTCATAAAGCGGACGAAGATAGGGATCGACTTTGTCCTTCATATCGCCGGGCAGAAAGCCCAGCTTTTCGCCAGCTTCCACCGCCGGGCGCGACAGGATCAGGCGCTGCACGCTGCCCGTTATCAACTGACTGACGGCCTGTGCCACCGCGAGATAGGTTTTTCCGGTCCCCGCTGGGCCCAATGCAAAGATGATATCATCCTTCGTCAGTTGCCGCATGTAAGGGATCTGCCCGGCACTGCGCGGCACGATCGTCTTGCGCCGGGTCCGGATCATCACCGGCGGGCCATTGTCCTCATCGCCCGAGATGATCCCCTCTAACGTCGGCTCATTCGACATTGCGATCAGCGATTCAATCGCGCCAGCATCCAGATCCTGCGCTTGGGCGAGCCGGTCATACATTGCTTGCAACGTATCGCGGGCGCGCGCCACGCTGTCTTGCGGCCCCTCGATCTGTAGATGGTCCCCGCGGGCAGAGATAAACACGCCCAGTCGGTTTTCGACCTGCACGAGATTGGCATCGAACTCGCCGAACAATGGGACCAGCAACGACTGGTCCTCAAAGCTCATTTCGATCCGCGCGCGGCGCGGCCTGGCTGCTGCTGGAAAGGGCGAAACCTTCGATCCGGTTTCGCGGGGCGATTGATTGGCGGGTTTACGTGCCATGCGCTCCTTTGGCGATAACGCCAGCTGTGTTTCTGAGTCGAAAATGTAAGCGGGTTTTCGCCGCTGGCAAGCGCCGAACCTTCACGAAGCGGTGGAAAGTCACTCAGCTGTCACGCAATTCCCTCAGGCGAATACCGGCTGCTTGAGCTTGCCCATCAACGAATTGGGGCCGCCTTCAACGATCTCAACCGTTACCATATCCCCTATCTGGGCGTCATCCTCGAACCAGACCGAGGTAAGCCAGGGCGACTTGCCCAGCCATTGGCCGTCCAGCTTGCCCTTGCGCTCCACCAGCACGTCGCAAGTTTTGCCGACCAGCGCTTGGTTGAATGCATGCTGGTCGCGATTAAGCCGCGCCTGCAAGCGCTGAAGCCGGTCATCCATCACCTCTTTGGCAAGCTGATTCTCCATCGTAGCTGCGGGCGTGCCGGGACGCGGCGAGTATTTAAAACTGAACGCCTGAGAATAGCGGACCTCGTCCACGATCTTCAGCGTGTCTTCAAACTCGGCCTCGGTCTCCCCTGGGAATCCGACGATGAAATCGCCTGACAGCGCGATATCAGGGCGCACTTCACGGAACCGCTCAAGCAGCCGCAAATAGCTTTCCGCGGTGTGGCTGCGGTTCATCGCTTTCAGCACGCGATCATTGCCCGACTGCACCGGCAGATGAAGATAGGGCATCAGCTTGTCGACTTCGCCATGCGCCGCGATCAGCGCATCATCCATGTCATTGGGGTGGCTTGTTGTATAACGAATGCGTTCGAGCCCATCGATCCTGGCTAGCGCATGGATAAGGCCCGCCAGACCTACTGTGTGTCCCTTTGTGTCCTCTGCGGACCAGGCATTCACATTCTGCCCCAGCAACGTGATTTCGCGCGCGCCGGCTTCAACCAGTTTCTGCGTTTCAGTGATCAGATCATTGAATGGACGCGAGATTTCCGCACCGCGTGTGTAGGGTACCACGCAATAGGTACAGAACTTGTCGCAGCCTTCCTGGACCGTGAGGAATGCGGTGGGGGAGCGACGCTTGCGCTGAGGCAAGCTGTCAAACTTCGCAATCGCAGGCATGTCGGTATCGGTCGCGCGTTCGCCCTTCACTGCACGGTCCAGCATTTCAGGCAGTCGATGATAGGCTTGCGGCCCGACCACCATGGAAACTGCCGGCGCGCGCTTCATGATCTCTTCGCCTTCGGCCTGCGCCACGCAGCCAGCGACCGCAATCATCGGCGCTTTTTTCTGCGTCTTGCCTTTGGTCAGGCGGCCAATGTCCGAATAGATCTTCTCCGCTGCTTTCTCGCGAATATGGCAAGTGTTAAGAACCACCAGATCGGCGTCCTTGCCTTCGGGTGCCTCAGTAATGCCTTTTTCAGCAAGCAGTTCCGCCATGCGTTCGCCATCATAGACATTCATCTGGCAGCCGAAGCTTTTGACGCGGTACGTCTTGGGGGTCTCTGTCGGTCTCATGTGGCGCGCGCTTTAGCGGGAAGACCGCGCGGATTCAATCATTCTGCTATAGAGGCGGCGCGGCGCAGGTCCTTCTCGCGGCCAAAGTCGTACAGGATGGCGACAAGTTCTTGCCGCTCTGGCACGTAAAGAGTGATCTTGCCGAGCGCGATAGCCGTACGAGTCCGCGGCTGAACGAGTCGCCATTCGTTGCCCACACGCAGCTTGAGCCCCGTCATGAACTCCACGCTGAAAACAGGCTCCGACCAACGACCAAATCTTTCTAAGAGGAACATCGGTTTGCCATCTTCGGGTGTGTCAGTCAGAGGCAGAGCTCCATATAGCGTATCGAGATCGCGGCGCGACGTGATCACGTCGACATCGGCGACTGTGCCCGGATCGCCGCCCAAACCTTGGTCAAAAAGGTTTAGCGCCACAGCCGCACTGCCGATGATCCACCAGTCATCGCTTGCTTGCTTCATGACTTTCGCCAGCGCTTGAAGCGTGACGGAAAGGTCTGGATCAATCTGAAGCGTCATTGCTCTTCTTGTCATTGCGACGCGCGATATGCACGCACGGCTCGGTGACCGGGACCCCCGCGCCCGGATGCACCTTGTCCACGGGGCCGCACTCCACAGGTGGTTTGCGGATCTCATATCGCTGCACAATCTGATGCGCACGAGGGTCATCATAGGCCGCGATCCATGTGATGCAGTCTGACAACCGCCTGATCTTGTGTTTGGTTAAGCTGCTCGCTTCGGGGCGGCAATTGACAATGAAGGTGTCCGCAGCGGGCGAGGCGTAGAACTTGCGGAACTGGCGCAGCGCTTCGCCGCGTTCATTGATCACGGTGCGATTGGTGTCATTCACCATGCTATCGCCGCGATAGAAGGGCGAGACGTTGAACATATAGGCCTTCACGCCTGGATACTGGATCGACACCTCGGTCGCGAGCGCGCCGCCCAGCGAATGCCCCGTCACGATCCACGGCACATCATCGCCCCAGCGCTCCTTTTCAGCAGCGAAGTATCGCAGCGCGATGTCGATCTGGTCATCCTTGACCGTGCCGAACCAGATGTCGGTCGCACCGTCGAAATCGGTCCCGCGAAAGGCGACGACACGCGCCTTGAGTTCACGCAGATCACCGGCGCCCGCATATTGCTCGAATATCTGGCAGTCGAAGCCCTTGTCGGCATCGTCTTCGTCAATCGACAAACGCTCCAGCCGATCGAGCACCGGCAAAAGATCGCCATAAGTGTCGTCATCGCCCTGATACGCCTCGGTCGAAGCGAGCACATAGGCAAATGCGTCTACCGCCGCTTCGCGCACAAAGCCGCACCAACCCCGCCCGGCTCCATCCGGCAGGGGCTGCGCGATTGGGTGATGTCAGGATATGTGACGCAACCGCTGAGCAGCGATGCCAGCAGGACCAGTGCTGCTCTGCGGTGCGTCATGATAGTTGGATCAGGAAACCGTGGCTTTCACGATTTTGCTCGGATTGGCTGGTGGTTCACCCACTGCCAAACCATCGATCAATTCCATGCCGCTCTCGACCTGGCCCCAAACGGTGTATTGGCCATCAAGGAAATGCGCATCATCGAAACAGATGAAGAACTGGCTGTTCGCGCTGTCCGGAACTTGCGTGCGGGCCATAGAGCATGTGCCGCGCACGTGCGGCTCTGCATTGAATTCCGCCTTCAGGTCAGGACGGTCGCTGCCGCCCATGCCGGTCCCGGTCGGATCGCCGCCCTGCGCCATGAAGCCGGGAATCACGCGGTGGAACACCACGCCATCGTAAAAGCCTTCCTGTGCCAGATCGGTAATGCGTTCAACATGGCCCGGTGCCAGATCGGGGCGCAATTTAATCACAACATCGCCGGATTCGAGGGTAAATGTCAGCTTCTCAGCCATGGGTAGAATCTCCTTTGTTGGCGCAGCGCTATAAAGAGTTGTGAGCGTGAGTCACCCTGCACCTTGCCTTTTCCCCCTGCCTGCCTAGACCAAGCGCCATGTCCGATGATGCGCGCCTTGAAGAGGAAGACCTGCTGACGGCTGAAATGCCGGAAGAAGACGGCCCGCATCCTGACGACCGCATCGATGACGAGCGGCACGATGAAGAAAACCGGCTAAAACCCAAATATATCCGCAGCGTACGCGACGCATTTGAGGCGGGTGACAACAATGCCGTGTATGATCTGGTGGAGCCGCTTCACCCAGCTGACGTCGCCGACTTGCTGGAGCTGTTTGACAAGGATGAGCGCGGACAGCTCGCCGCTGCGATAACAGACTTGATGAGTTCTGAAGTGGTCGCCGAGCTGAACGACCACGTGCGCGAAGACATGATGGAAGCGCTCGCGCCTGAAGCGGTTGCGACCATTGTCGAGCAGCTCGAAACCGATGATGCGGTTCAGCTGATCGAGGATCTGGACGAAGACGATCAGCAAGCAATCCTTGCCGAGGTCGATTCCGAAGACCGCGCGGCCATTGAAAGCGCGCTCGCTTATCCGGAAGAAACCGCTGGCCGCTTGATGAGCCGGCACTTTGTGGCGGTACCGGAACATATGAATGTCGGCGGTCTGATCGACTATATGCGTCGCGAAGGCGATCTGGCTCAGGAATTCTACGAAGTATTCGTCGTGGATGAGCGGCACCATCCGGTTGGCACTTGCGCGCTAAGCTGGGTGCTGACCACGCCGCGTCACATCAAGCTGACCGATGTAATGAAACGCGATCAGACTCTGATCCCGGTCGATACCGATCAGGAAGAAGTCGCGCTGATGTTCCAGAAATACAATCTGATATCAGCCGCTGTGGTCGACGAGAGCGGGCGCCTGGTCGGGCAGATGACAGTGGACGACATCGTCCACATTATCTCCGAAGAAGCCGGTGAAGACGTGCTGCTGCTGTCGGGCGCGGGCGATGGCGATATTAACGAGCCGATCCGCGAAGCCTTTTCCAGCCGCGTGCGCTGGCTGATCGCGAACCTTGGCACAGCCGTGGTTGCCTCTGCCATCATCGCCTTCTTTGGTGCCGCGATCGAGAAACTGGTCGCACTTGCGGTGTTGATGCCGATCGTTGCCAGTATCGGCGGCAATGCCGGTACACAGACCATGGCTGTCGCTGTGCGCGCAATCGCGACCAATCAGCTGACGCGGGCCAACACTTGGAAAATCGTGAGCCGCGAATTGCGCGTTGCGTTGCTGAACGGTGTAACCATCGCTGTGCTGATCGGAATCGTAACCACAATACTATTCACGCCTCAGCTAGGTACGGTGATCGCGGTTGCGATGGTGATCAATATCATCGTTTCCGGCATGGCCGGCGTTCTGGTGCCGGTGATGTTTGAACGTCTGGATCAGGACCCGGCTGTGGCATCATCAGTGTTCGTGACGATGATCACTGACAGCATGGGCTTTTTCGCCTTCCTTGGCCTGGCTGTCCTTGCTGGCCTTGCCTAGCGGCAGTTTTTCTAGCGGGCGCGGCTGCCTCGCTATCTACCTAATCGCCACCGGATTGATCACCGCTTGCACTGATCCCGCAAATCGCGGCTGACCCAGTACAAAGAAGAACTCGTGCACACCGACTGCTGCAAGATCGTTCGTATTCATAGTCTCCAGAATGTAGACACCGGCATCCACCAACAGGAATTGGTGGACAGGAAAGACACGGCCCTCGCCGAAGTCCTGCGTTTCCAGCCCTGAGCTATCCGCACCGATGGCCACAACGCCCAGTTCGGCAAGATACTCCGCTCCGTCCATATTTATGCCCGGCTGCTGCTCGATATAGGCTTTTGGGTCTTCGTCCGCCATCGAGAGCCAGCCGGTATGGAACAGCACGACATCGCCCGCTTCGATGGTTACACCCTGCGCTTCGGCAGCGGCGGAAATCTCCTCGCGCCCGAAACCCCGCATGGGAGCAAGCCGGTCCACGCCGAAATGCTTTGCCATATCGAGCATGATCCCGCGCGTGGCGATGGGCGGAATGTGCTCTATTCCTAGAGCCTTCAATCCATCTTCAGAAAAGATATCCTCACGCCGGACCCCTCCATAGTGCACTCCGTCACGCCCGATATGCCCGAACCCGTCGATCTGGCTGCCGATCCCGACATGCGTTTCGAGCCGGTCATCATGCGCGGTGGCTTTGTTCGAACCCATCGGCTCATTGATGCCTACAACACTGATTGAATAGCTCCGCCCCGGATAAGGAACCGTGTCAGGGCCGGTGATCACCCCCAGCGCATAGGTTTTGCCTTCAGTGACCAATCGCGCAGCGCGCGCGGTCATTTCCGGCGTGATCGTGGTCACCATGCCCAGCTGAGGATCAGGTTCGCCAACAGCGACGGGAGCATCCTGCGTTGGAGCTTGCGAGCAAGCGGCCACCGCCAAAAGTACTCCGGCAAGCACGCCGCCTTGGAAATTCTTCGTATTCATTGAAACTCTCCCTTCGCAAAACTGCCCCAGCGGGCTTGAATCTGCGGCCCCATGTGCCAGATCATACCCATGCCGCTCAATTTGACCAAGATTGCATTTGGAGCTCAAAGCTTCGACGATATCGAGAGCTGGTATGCCGGGCGGCGCAGCCCGCATCTGACGACAAAGTATCGGCCCACCAAGTGGGAGCAATGCATTGGCGGATCACTTTACTGGATTCATCAGCACAATCTGGTCGCGAGATCGAAGATCACAGGATTTTCACAAACCGACAGCGGCCGTTGGCTGATCGAGTTGGAGCCGAAGCTGATCCGGGTACACCCCCAACCCAAGCGCGCGCATCAGGGTTGGCGCTATCTCAAAGGCGAGCCACCGCGTGACTTGGAAGACGGCGAAGACATCGGCGATGCGCTGCCCGGAAAGATGGCGGTCAAGTTGCAGAAACTGGGGCTGATTTAGGACGGCACTGCGCGATGGTTGACACTGTAGAAGCATTCAAACGCCAGTTCGATCCAGTCGATGACGGATATCTCTATTACCCCTCCCCCAATAGTGGCGGGAAGCTCATTAGCCACGAGGAGTATGAAGGTCTCCTGCGAGACTGGACGAATGCGAGCAAAAGAAAGCGATTCTGGTTGATGCTTGGCGCAATCATGGGCGTCATTTTTGTATTCGTTGCAGTTGAACGAACGCTGGCCCTGCCAGAGTGGGGTTCTGGAGTATTTCTGGCCACAGTCGTATTGGCTGTAGTGGGCTGGCTTTTCTGAGCATCATTTGCCCCACGCCGACTTGTGAAAGGTCGCCCCGACTACGGGCCGCCGCGCTCAAAAGAACTCAACCGGCAATTGGCGCATGAAGCAATTCCCTAGAGACTGATCTCTTTTGTCTTTATCTTGAGCGGCACCATATTTGGAAGCAAGCTCCTTGCAGGTCCAAAGAGCCTTGGTGATTGGTTGTGGACCGGCGGAGCGGCCGTCTTTTTTGGGATGTATCTGATTGTCGGGTACCGAAAGTGGCGAGGCTGGAATTGATCTAACCCTCGCGCGCTTTCATAAACTGCGCCATCACCAATTGCACATCGTGCTTCGCGTCTTGTTCCGGCGGCAGCGCATATTCGGCGTAGCTCTCGGCAATTTGGTCCATCCGTTCGGCGATGCGCACCATGTTGTAGCCATGGCTGACCACAAAACGTCGTCGCGCAAGCAATTGCGGCACAACGATTCTGGCATATTCATCGACCGGCATACCCAGCTTCATAAACTGCTCGGGACCAAGCGGGGTGAAGACCCAGCCGGGCACAATCAACCCGGCATGGACGTGATCCGGCAAATCCTCCCGCAAGCTTTCCGTCATGCCCAGCACAGCATGTTTCGCGGCAATATAGGCTGCGGATTGCTTGACCGCACAGAACCAGCTGTTTTCGCTGCCCGTGTTATAGATCGCTGACTGGGCTTCTTGTTCGATCAAGCGCGGCGCGAATGCTTTGCAGCCGTGCCAAACGCCCCAGAAATTGACATCGAAGTGCTTGCGCGCCGCCTCTGGATCGACTTCCCACATCTTGCCGCGAACGCCGCCCTGCCCCGCGTTGTTCAGCACCAGATGCACTTCGCCGAGCTGGTCAAATGCCACCTCTGCAAGTGCTTCAACCTGTTCCAGATCACTCACATCGCAAGGCTGCGCGATGGCCCCGTCAAGTGACGAAGCGGCCTTCTCGAGCTTGTCTCCAGGTAAGTCTGCCAGCATGACCTGAACGCCGCGCGCGGTAAGGTCCTGAGCGATCGCAAAGCCTATCCCGCTGGCCCCGCCGGTTATCACCGCAGTGCGAGGGGTGAATCCACTCACGCCACAGTCTTCTCGGCAACTCGCCGCAGTGCGTTGACGTAGGTTTCGGGCGATTGCGCGCCCGGGATCATGAACTTCCCGTTCACAATCATCGCCGGGACGCCAGATATGTTGAGATCCCACGCCTGACGCTCTTCAGCGATTACGCGCGCCTCCAATTCGTCGTCCGTCAGCGCGGCCTTCGCCGCTTCGCGATGCAAGCCAATACCTGCCGCGACATCCAGCAACACGCCCTCGTCAGATACGTTTTGCCGCTCGTTAAAATGTGCCTTGAACAGCGCGAGCTTCAGGTCGGTTTGCACCGAGGGCCCTGCCTCTTCTAGCGCCCATGTCAGCAGCTTGTGCGCCGCGCGCGTATTCCACATCATTGCCGGCGGCGCTTCGCCGGAACCCTCATAGCTCAGCGAAACCTCCGCACTGTCTGCAATAGACTTCATCTGGCCACGAACTGCTGCGCCCTCTTCAGCGCTGCGGCCATATTTGCGTTGCAGATGCGCTTCTTGTTCCTCGCCTTGTTCCGGCATATCAGGATTGAGCTCAAACGGGCGCCAGCGCAGTTGCGCTTCGATCTCTCCGTCAAGTTCACCAAGCGCTTTGGTCAGCTGGCCATAACCGATCAGGCACCACGGGCACATGACATCCGAATAAATGTCGATGGTCATGCGGTGCGGTGCGGGATCGGTCATTTTTCAAGCCACCATTTCATAAGGTTGTAAGCAATAGCATGCGGCGGCGGAGCACGAAATGGCCCGTTGCCTGCAAGCGAGGATTCCACCTGTTCGCGCGTGAACCAGATGATCTCCGCCATTTCGGTTTCATCAATGACCAATGCGTCGTCATCGGCATAGCTATGGCATCCGATCATCAACTGGCTGGGAAACGGCCACGGTTGGCTGGCAATGTAAGAGACATCGCGCACGCGCACCCCCGATTCCTCGAACACTTCGCGTTGCACAGCTTCCTCGATGGTTTCGCCGGGCTCGACAAAGCCCGCCAAGGCAGAGAACGCGCCCTCCGGCCATCCCTTGCCTCGACCAAGCATCAGCCGCCCTTCATACTCGGCCAACATGATTGTGACCGGATCGGTTCGCGGGAAATGCTGCGCGGTGCAGCTTTCACAGCCGCGTTGCCAGCCGCCCTTGGCGACCTTGGTGTTGCCGCCGCACTCCGCGCAAAAGCGATGGCGCGCGTGCCAGTCTATCAGGCTGCGTGCCCCGCCATAGAGCGCAAGGTCACCGGCATCGAGCTTTGCCATCAGTGCCCATAGCTGCGGGTTCGCCATGCGCGGACTCGCGTCGCCTTTTGCCGGGACAGCCGCAAAGCATGGCTTCTCCCCGCCGTCGGTGCGGTCAATGCCCAGGAACACCAACTCGGCATCTTCGGGCGCATCAGCCAGCGTGCCCCAGACAAGCCGGTTGTTATCATCCAGCGACGGCATCAGCTGATCAAGAGCGAGCAGCCGCGCTTTCCAGTTCATCATCCCGGCCAACGCATCGGGATCCGCACGCAAATTGTCCGCACGGTCAATTGGCGAGCCGGAAAAGGCGATCGGTGCGCGTTGCCCCATTTAAGCTGCACCCCGCATTACAGTAAGGTCTTGCTCGATGGCCGAAAGGAAATCTGCCCGGATCGAATAGGCTTCAGCCGGCATGTATTGCGTGAACAGGCCAACACGCATGTCTAACCCGAAATCTACGCTGGCGAGTGTGCCGGCTGCCCCGCCCCAGCCAAAGCTGGTGCCAGTCGAACGACCGCCTGCACCATGGCCTTCGCCTTCGATCCAGGAGCCCGCTGTGTCCACCGATTTTGGCAGAAGGTTGGATGTGCCGACGCGCACCGCAAGTTCGCCCATAACGCGGCGCCCATCGATCTTGCCATAGCCCAGCAGCATGCGCAGGAACCGGTCATAGTCGCGCGCGGAGCTGACCAAGCCGCCGCCACCGGACGGCACGCTTGGCTTGTCGAGGTAAATAGAAGTGGCCCCAGGATCGATTGGCAGCGGAACGGGCAGCATTTCATTCACACCATAATTGGTGGTCAGTCGGCCAACCTCGCTTTGCGGGACAGTGAAATATGTACTGCCCATACCGCAAGGTTCAAAAATCCGCTGTTGCAGGAAGCTTTCAAAATCCTGCCCTGATGCAACTTCGATAACCCGGCCCAGCAAGTCGATGCTGGCTGAGTAAATCCATTTCTTGCCCGGCTGTGCGACAAGGGGCAGGCTCGCCAGCCGCTCTGACCAGGTTGCCAGATCGGGCGCAGGTGTAACCTCGGGCAGACCGGGAATAGGCATGCGGCTAACCCGCCCGCCAACCAGCCCGTTCTGCGCATAGGCTGCGAGTAGAGGCCCCTTCACGCCAATGATGTATCCCAACCCTGCGGTATGAGTCAGCAACTGGCGAATTGTGATGGGCCGCTCTGCCGGTACAGTGTTGTCGAGTGAACCCTCGGGATCGACCATCACTTGCATATTGCTGAATTCAGGCAGGATTTCCGCAACCGGCTGATCCAGGCCGATCTTGCCTTCGTCGACCAGCATCATGGTCGCCATGCCTGTGACCGGCTTGCTCATCGAATAGATGCGATAAAGCGAATCCAGATCAACTTGCTGCGAGCTTCGAAATGATAGCGTTCCGCCGCCAACCGTATGCGCGATATCGTCTTGCCCGCGGCCGAATGCGACAAGCAGGTTCGGCACCTTGTTGGAACTAAGATAGCTTTTTGTCATCGCCGCGACATTGGGGCACATCGCGCCGACATCGTGGGCTCTCAGAATGCTGCCCGAAAGTGGCAGCGTCGTAAGCGCGCCGCCAGCGGCGAGATAACCGCCGCCTCTTAGAAGTGAACGGCGGGAAATTTGGGGGGAATCAAACTCGCGGAATGCCATTTATGCGTCCTCTTTCGAAATCTATTTCCGAGGGTGTTTGAGCGATTGGGCACGCTTGGTCAATTGATCGATCGATTGAGTCTTGAAACTATTCGGTGTTGTGGTCATATAACACACATGTTCAACGTGCTCTCATACATCATCGGCATCATCTCTCTGGTGATTGTCATCCCCGCAACTATCCCTTTTCTGGGCTGGGCCAACTGGATCGCGCTTCCGTTGATCGTGATCGGCCTGATTATAGGCCAGATATCTTCGAGTGACGGCGGGCGGAATTTCTGCCTCGTTATTCTCATGATCGCGGCTGTCCGTCTGACCCTTGGCGGTGGAATTTTCTAACGCTGCGCCAGCGCCAGTCGCGCAGCCTTGGCGAAGAGTGTCGGTAGCCCCACATCCTCTATTTTCTGGAGCGGCCACCACTCGCCCTCACCCCCCGGCGCCGCGTCGAGCCGCACCACTTCAAGCGTGAGTGACGCATGAGTGAAGACGTGCCGCACCGCACCAAGCGTTTGGGCAGCTCCCGCGAAAGGAGCCATGCCTGATCCGTCTGCCTGCGCGCTCCAGCCGTCATCGGGCAAGGCGCGCATCCCGCCCAACATGCCAGTGCCGGGGCGTGTGGCCAGCCAGATCTCTGTGCCATCGGGGCCATCCCGCTCGATCCAGAATGCGCGGCCCTTGCGCTCGGGCTTGGGCTTCTTGGGTGCCTTGACGGGTAGCCTTGCCGGATCGCCGCCCGCCTTGGCCTCGCACATCCCGGCCAGCGGACACAGCAGGCACTTGGGATCGCGCGTGGTACAGAGTGATGAGCCAAGGTCCATCATCGCTTGGGCAAAATCGCCCGCGCGTTTCGCGGGGGTGATCTCCTCCGCTCGCGCTCGGATAGCCTTGCGGGCACCGGGCAATGGCTCTTCGATATTGAATAGCCGCGATACTACCCGCTCGACATTTGCATCAACCACCACGGCGCGCTCATCAAACGCGATCGCGGCAATCGCAGCGGCAGTGTACGGGCCCAAGCCCGGCAATTCGCGCAGTTCAGCCTCTGTTTTCGGGAACCCGCCGCTTGTCGCCACTTCGCGCGCACATTTCACCAGATTGCGGGCGCGCGAATAATAGCCCAGCCCTGCCCAAGCGCTCATAACATCGGCTTCGTCGGCCGCTGCGAGAGCCTCGACCGTCGGCCAAGTCTCAATAAACTTCGCAAAGTAGGGCTTCACCGCAGCCACAGTGGTCTGCTGCAACATCACTTCAGACAGCCAAACGCGATAAGGCCAAGCGGGATCATTCGGCACAGCCCGTCGCGGCGGATTGCGCCAGGGTAGATCGCGCGCATGCACATCATACCAGTGGAGCAAAGCGTGCTCGATTGTCTTCGTACTGGCGGTCACGTGCCCGCTATGGCATTGGCTTTGCTGCAATGGAACGGGACAAAACCTCCAAACCCACAAAAGGGCACAAAGCGAAGACCGCGAAACCGTTTCAGCGGCGGCGCGGTGGCACGGCGAAACCTATTGGCGAGCTGATGCCGCAAATCGGGCGAACAGCCTTTCGCCGGTTCGGCTTCGTGCAAAGCTCCATCGTGACACGCTGGCCCGAGATCGTCGGCCCGACGCATGCCAGAGTTTGCGCGCCAGAGGCGATCCGTTTCCCCCCTGGAGAGAAATCCGAAGGCATATTGCAATTGGTGGTCGTGCCCGCGAATGCTCCGCTGATCCAGCATGTGATCCCGGAAATTATCGAGCGGGTGAACCGCTTTTTCGGATATAAGGCGGTGTCACGAGCAAAGATCCGGCAAGGCGCGGTTAAGCCGCCATCTGCTGAAACGCCCGCCAAAGCGCCGCCGTCGCTCAAGCCGATCCCGATGGAATTGGGAGACAGTTTGCGCGATATTGGCGATCCTGAAATGCGCGCTGTGCTGGAATCGCTCGCGCGAACGATGACAGATAAAGAGGAAAGATCGGAATGAAGGCTGCAAAGACAGCGTTTTTGGCTGGTGCGATGGTGCTGAGCACCGGGTTTGCCACCAATTGGGCCGTAACCGTCACGGAGACCCCGGCAGGGCATTTGATCGGTAACCCCGATGCGGAAATCAAGCTGGCAGAATATGTCAGCTATACTTGCAGCCATTGCGCCGAGTTTGCTCGCAGCGGCGACCCTGTGCTGAAACTCGTATATGTTCGCTCTGGCAAGGTATCGGTCGAGATCCGCCATATGCTGCGCGATCCGATCGATCTGACCGCGGCCATGCTGACCCATTGCGGCGCCCCTGATAAGTTTGCGCAGAACCACTCGATTTTCATGCTGAAGCAGAACGAGTGGTTCCCGATTGCCGTCAATTCCACTCCGGCCCAGCAACAGCGCTGGTCAGTACCCGATCGCGCCGCAGCCCGCCGCGCCATCGCCAGCGACCTCGATTTCTACGAAATTATGGAAACACGCGGCTATCAGCGGTCAGAAGTTGATCGATGCCTGGCAGACAGCGCCAAGGAAACCGAATTGATTCAGGCCTCACGAGCCGACTCAGAACGCCTTGGCATTCGCGGAACGCCCAGTTTTGCCATCAATGATCGACTACTGGACGGTGTCCATCGCTGGCAGGAACTTCAGATCGCGCTGGACGAACGCACCAAACCTGCGCCCGCAGACGGACAATAATGCCGGGTCGTTAATCACAGACTCCTGTGGAAGCGCCTGTGGAAAGCAGGTTTCCACGCTTCACCCCCAACCCGGCTTGGTATAGCCTTCACGGTTCGAGACAAAGGACTCACAAAGCTTATGAAACTCTCGCGCCGAATTCTCTCCGCCACCCTCGCTGGCAGCCTTGCTCTTTCGCTGGCAGCCTGTGGTGAAACCGAAGATGCAGATACCGCGGCTCTCGATGGTGAGCCAATTGCGGCGATTGAAGCGCCTGAGGGCCAAAGCTGGACCGATGTTGTTACGGTAACCGAAGCTGACGGCTATCTGATCGGTAACCCCGATGCACCGCTGAAACTGATCGAATATGCCAGCCACACTTGCGGCGGTTGTGCCTATTTTTCTGAGAACGGTGCCCCTCCGCTCAAAGAGAATTATGTTTCGACAGGTGTCGTGAGCTTGGAGTTGCGCAATTTGGTGCGTGATCCGATCGACCTCACAATTGCCTCGCTGGTTCGTTGTGGCCAGCCGGAGAATATGGAACCACTATCTTCACAAGCATGGAGCGCGCTCAACGATATCTTCGCCAATGTGAACCAAAACGGTGCTGCATTTGAGGCCGCTTCGGGCCTCCCGGAAGACCAACGTTTTGTGGCAATCGCAGAGGCTGCTGGTTTGATCGACTTCTTCAGCGCGCGCGGTTTGAGCGCTGATCAGGCGCGAACCTGTCTCGCCGATGCGGACGCCGTGCAAGCTATCGCGACCCGCTCTCAGGATCAGGTCAACGAGTTGGGGCTGACTGGTACGCCAACCTTCATCCTCAACGGACAAAAATTGAACGTAAACCAGTGGGAAGCCATTGAGCCGATCCTACAACGCGCTGGCGCGCGATAAACCGCACTAGGGAGGGGCAATAGACACGCATGGAGATTCACCGGCTAAAGCTCAGTGGTTTCAAGAGCTTTGTAGAGCCGGCTGAATTGCGTGTGGAGCCGGGCCTAACCGGCGTTGTCGGCCCCAAC
>Ga0181562_10001363_pt1 | contig 19758 bp, 24 predicted proteins | sample 011ome_26_FD_139344 | JGI IMG/M metagenome (GOLD analysis project Ga0181562, IMG submission 139344) | Coastal salt marsh microbial communities from the Groves Creek Marsh, Skidaway Island, Georgia - 011511BT metaG (megahit assembly) | ecosystem: Environmental > Aquatic > Marine > Intertidal...
AGTTCAATAATTTCTACCTCTATCTCGAACTCTTCTTCTATTTGTTCAATATCAATTTCAATTTCTTCTTTAACAAATTCATCTTCTTTAATGGGTTCAGTATCTTTATCTTCATCTTTATCGACCACATCAGATACCACATCATCATCTTTAGGAAGCTCTCCTTCGGTATCTGGTTCTTCTTCATCAATCTGTATTATAATTTCTTCTTCTTTATCTTCTACAAGTGAATCATTGTAAGCTGGGCAGTCTCCACGAAGAAGGGCAATATCAGTGATATAGCAACCCCACTTATCTTCATTAGCTTTACGCTCACTATCTCTCTCAAGAGTTCCATCTTCAACTTCTTCTTTTGTGTAATTAGATTCTGAACCATCTTCATTCACAACAACATATAAAGTAGTCGTAGTTGTTGGTGGTGGTTCTGGTTCTGGCTCTGGTTTAGGAGCTGGTGGTAATGTAGTTGTAGTTGGTGGCACATATTCAGTAGTCTCAAAATTATTACTATCTCCATTCGCACAAGATTGATTATTTTCTAAATCCCCACAAGATGCCATCTCCCAATAAAAAGTACCAGTCTGAATAAAAGATTTATCTAAGGTATAAGTTCTTGCATCTATATCATTAATAACAACTCTTGTCCAAGTTTGATTATCGTAACTGTAATTAATATGAAACTCTACAACATCTATTTCTCCAGCTTCATACTCCCAAGAAAAATATACATCTTCTCCACCATAATTTACAGATACATTAGTTGGAGCATTCGGAGCAGTGATTGGTACAGTGCTTGAAGTCGTGCTAGAGCTCGTTGTAGAGCTGGTTGTAGTTGTTGTGGTAGAAGTATCGTTACAAGTGCTACTAGGTGCAGTCCAGTTCTCTGAACTTACGAATGGCTCTTGATTAGGAATAGTTATAGTTTGTTCAGCTGTTAATGTACTAAAGCTGTTATCAGTATCATTATCTGCACGAATCTTAGTTCTAAAAGTACCATAAGGATTCTCAAAGTAAGTTTGTAAATCTTCTAAAGAGAAAACATGATATTGCCAAGTCAAGTTTGTGCCATGACCAAAAGAAGTGGAGATACAAAATGCAGTAGAAGTATCTAAAGCACTATCGCTTATATCAAACCATATTGTGTATTTCTCTGGTGGGCTATCTTCAAATCCATCAGAAGAATATATTCCAATGGTCAAGTCTCCAGTTGTACTATCTAAAGCTATTGACTGGTCATAAGGTGGTTGTGTTGGCACATGGTCAGCGAACACTGGAGAAGGTGTAATTAAAAATAGAACTAAAAGATAATTAAATAGTTCGTTAATCCTTCTCGCCACATCTATTTATCTCCGCAACAACCGCTACCGCAACAATCCATTACTTACCTTCTTCGAATGTGTATTTTGGCTTGGCTTGTTCTAGCCCATTTTGAATTACGCTCAAAGCTGATGACATGAATGCCACGCCAATTAGCTCAATCATGTTTGCATCTATGATTCCACTTGAGTTAGCAAGATACAAAGAGATTGCAGATTGTAGTCCAGTTCTGAATGCTTTACTTAAAATAAATTTCCAATATTCTTTATTTTTCATAATCTCCTATTCTTCTTCATGCATCTTACCACCAATTTGCACGACATTATAATTTCGACAATTTTTATTCATGCAAGAGTAAGTCGGCTTGGTATTTACTAGATTGTATTCCAGTGGTTGATTGCAAGTAGGGCAGTTAATTATCAAGTAATATTTTTAACTGTGAATACTGCACTCCTTAAGTTTTTTAGTTCTTTTAATATTTTGTCAAACTTATCATCAATGACTTTTGTTAAGACAACATCTTCAGTTGCTTTGTTAGATGGCATTGGCTTGTCATCAAGATTTATATTTGAATATTTGATTGTAACTTTTTCTCCAGCAAGCAAAGCATCTCTGACTTTGGGATACATTTTTTTATATGCATCTCCAGAGCCACCAACAAATCCATCTTTGCCTTTATCTAAGTCTTGTTGAGTCTCGCCCAACAGCAAGCAACCAGCTGTATGGGAATCAGTATTCCCAGTATGAATTAGTATCCATTGAAAATTAGGAACATCTTGAAGCCACAACATTCCTTTATGCATACTTCCATATCTAGCAGTGTATTTACTGTGGAAACCACCTTCGGTTCTTAATTTAATTTCATATTCTCCTAAAGGTATAGCGGTTTCAGAATGAATTTTCACATCTCTCACTTCATCTTCAAGAGTGAAGCACTCAAAGACTCCATCAATAAAGAGCATGCCATTGGTTGCATCAGCACCAAACTGAGTTCGTACTACATCAAGTTTCATATTTCCACCTTCTTATTATGTTATATTAATCTCAAAATTTATTGGTTTCTTGCATAACCTAAATAACTTTTAAGTAATGCTCTGTATTCTTTTTTTGCTAATGATATTGAACGCCCATCATATAAATCGTGATGTAACTTACACAACATAGCTACATTATCTATATCGTATTTTCTTGTTTTAGAACCGCCCATACCAATATCAACCAAGTGTGCCATCTCTAGTCTTTGATTGTAATTATTACAATCTGCCCATTCGCATCTGTTATTGGCTCGTTCTAATGCGATTTCTCGCATTTTTTGGAGTTCTGTCATTGTTCTTTATGAAATTTATTACGCCAGTATTTATTAAATATTTTACCTTGCAGTAATAAATCATTTTGCAATATTCTTTTATTAACTTTTTTATTTTCTGATTGTTCTATAAAATTACTTTTAAATATTTCTCTTTTATAAGGTACATGCACTACTAATGGAGTTCCTTGTTTAATTACAAAACTCTCTTTTTTCTTTACTAAAACAAAGACACTAAAACTATGCACCCTATCAGCATGCCAAGTACCATTTACCAAATCGTAATTTTCATTATCGTTAAATAAAATTGTTTCTTGTCTAATGCTATAACCTTTTGGAACTACAACACGATAAGGAAGTGTTATTTTCAAAGTTAAAAAATATTTATTATTTGGTATATGTTCTGTAAGTTGTTTTGGATTATGATATTCCATTTCATTATTACCAGCGTGTACTGTATATTTTTTATGTATTAGTGTGGTATTTGTTCGCCATTCCCAACTGTCAGTATCCTTTATATAATCAATTTGATAATCTTGACTTGCAAAATTTACAAAACCATTAGCGTATTTATCAACAAAGCTTGGACAACTTTTTACAGTTTTTATATCTTTATCAAAAGCTTTTAAATCTCTAAACCATTTAGGGATTACTTTATGAATTGGTTGCGGGTGTAATTCTGGTGTATTTAAAATGTATTCGTTTTTAGTTGTATAATATATGTTTTTCATATATTAATTTTAGTCAGCAGTATTAATTAACTTCCAATTACTATTTTCTTCGTCCCAAATATATTCAGCATTTGGTGTATTAGGGTCAGCAATAGGTGCTTCCCATTCAAAATCTGAATTTAATGTCCAACTTTCATAGGGTTTTGGTCTAATAAAAATATCGTTTACTTCATCATAAGTAAAACCTATTCCAGCGTATTCTTTACGAATATTATTATTAAAAGAAGTTTGTTTCCAAACTGTATCATCGCCATGTATATTTTTTAAATAATCAATTCCCTGTTGTTCATTTTCATTTTCTGTACCATCATCAAGAATTGAATTATAAATAACCACAATAGTTTCAACAACATTGTTATCGTCTAGTTTTGCAAAGTGTGCCATTATGATAACACCAAAGTCCCAGAAGATGTCCACATGTAAACTGAAAAATCGTTATTTGTCCATGATTTAGGGCTACCAGTTGTAGAGACTGAAAAATCACTTGTTGCAGTAGTAGGAAATCTAACAATGACAATACCGCTACCACCAGCAGAGCCTCCCGGATTTGTACCGTTAGCGCTACCACCAGCACCACCGCCACCGCCACCATAATTTGCTTTTCCTGCCGACGGTACTCCTACATCGGAACCGTTATATGCACCATTTCCATTATTTGCACCACCACCATAAGAATAAGACGAACCGTATGTACCACCAATGTCATCACGATGATAACCACCGGCACCACCTCCGCCGTATGCTTCACGGTTTATTACACTGTCGCCAAAATCTGCTCCCATAGTAATAATTGTTGTAATACCACTTCCGCCGTGTGTTACCGACCCAGTTCTTTTATTATTTGATGTTCCCGAACCATCATGACCTTGTTCACCAGCACCACCACCGCCAGCGCCAGAACCGTTTGTATTCCAACCGCCAACTGTATCGCCACCTGCAAAACCTTGATTAGCAGTACCAGCACCACCTGTAGTAGCACCTTCGCCACCACCACCGCCAGAACCACCAGTGCTTGCATTAGCATATCCACCACCAGATGCAGTTATGTCGCCAAAAACACTATCAGAACCATTTACCCCTTTAGCACCACCGCCACCAACTGTTACAGTATATGTGCCAGTTGCCATAGGATATAAAGGTTCGTCAGTTAAAATAAAATTTCCACCGCCGGATATTGCGGGTACATTGGTGCGGATACCTCCGCCACCGCCACCGCCTCCGCCCATCCAACCACCTGAAACGGTACCACCGCCACCGCCGGCTACGACGAAATATTGAAAATAATTTCCTTTTAATCTATTTTCACTAAATAAGCGGTTTATATCATCTATTGAATAAACACCATTATTCTCTAATATGTGCGGATATGGTCTATTACCTACTACTTTCATTAAAAAATTCTCCTTTAGGTTATTTCAACATAAGATACAAAAAAATCTATATCTCCGCTAGCACTAGCTAAACTCTGTATTTTATCAGTTGCTTCAAGATTAGCTTTAGTCTCTCCAAGAAGTTCAATCGAAGAACCAGCTGGTACATTTACACCTTTTGCAATGTAAGCAGTTCCACTAGTTCCATCTTGAATTTGAACATCAACAGTTGCATCATTAGTTCCATCTACATTCGTAGCACGAATTGAATAAACAATCGCAGATGTAGAAGCACTAATAGCTGGTACTAAATCTGCTAAAGATGTTCCGGCTTGTTGATAACCATTCTTATAAGTTTCTGCCATATTTTTTTCCTTTCTAGCTTAAAGCCAATACTAAACCAACAGAAGTTCCACCACCACTAGCTATTTGGCTAGGGTTAACTTTATAAACTGTATTGTCTGTTGCATCTTCTAATATTAATAAATCATTTGCAGTATCAACTGTGATGCCAGTACCATCAGTCAATTGACTTGGGTCAACAGTTAGGGTAGATGTAAAAGCACCACTAGTAGCTGTTGCTCCACCAGATAAGCCAGAAGTTGCAGAAGTAGTAATTGTAACTGCTGTAATGTCTCCATCGCCAATAAAGTTAGTCCAAGCTGAACCATCATAAAATTGTAATGTGTTTGTATCCTTTAAAAAACAGAACATACCTTCTGCATCATTAGTTCCTAAAGCTGTATCTCTAGCACTACTATCAGCATAAACTTGTATAACTTGGTCTTGGATAAATGTCTGAAATGTTGTTGCATCTATCAAATCTCCAGTTGCGTATGTTTGCCAACCAGCTCCCGCCATATTTTATCTCCTTAGTATCTCTTTTATCATAGCATTAACCATAAGCAAATCTAGTTCCAACTCCAAGAAGTGCTTGACCAAGTACCCAAGAAGCAGTGCCTGCTGGGCTACATGTCAGACTCCAATTCCAAGTTTGAGATGAAGCATTTACAGAATGTGTAATTGATTCTATAAATAGTTCATCACTAAAAGTGCTTCCATCTGTATTTACTATATTAACAGTAATTCTATCGCCAATCTCTCTTCCAAGAGCTTGAGCCCAGATACTTGTATTTTGTCTAGGATTTATTGTAAGACCATCAATTCTAATTATTGGAATAGCAGTCTCAGATAACTTCTGTTGAATAATACCAAAGACATCACCATCAGTTGTATTTATTGTTGTCTCAGAAGAACCTAATGCAGTAAATCTCTGGATTGAATCTGAGTCAGCAATGTATTGAGTAGTACCACCAGAACGAGTCCAAGAGTATGAGTTGATTACTTCATTATCATCAAAAGATACAACTACATCTGTATATGGAAGATTAGAACCACTATTATCAAAAGTTGCTTGTGATGTTGTTGCAAGTGCATTAGTAAATTTATAAGCTCTATTTCTAAATGTTGCTTTACCATCTGCACTCATAAAGAACTGACCATTCTCTGCTTTTTCACAATCCTTTAGTGCTGTTAATACATTAGTTGTAATTGCTTGTGATATAACATTTTTAGTTCCAGTGTTGATTGTTCTCTCAGCACTAGGGAATCCTATTGAGTTTAATATTCTTGATACTCTTTCAGAGCTTAACTCTTGCTCATCTCCATAACCGAGTCTTGTTGTTTGACCTAGTTCTGTAAAACCAGCTCTTCCAACTCTCCAACCAACTGATTGCAATGTCTGGCTTTGAAATAATCTGAATGCATCAATCGCAGTAAATGTAACAATAGAGTCCGCACCTTCTGCTAGGAACTTTACTGGTACAACATCTAAGAACCCACGAAAAATAACATAAGTTGATGAATCATAAATAGCAGATACTTTAACTTGCTTTAATGGTTGTATCTTTGTTCTGTTATTAGCTGAATCATAAAAGTAAGTTGTCTGACTTGGATTGAATCTATTATCTTGATTTGAAACTGAGAAGGATAATGTACCAGCTCTAAAGTCTCCAAGTTCGTGAGACCTACCACGAGAAATATCAAAATATCTTACATAAGTACTTATATCTGTAAATGATTGACTTGCATCAAAAGGTTCAGAATCGAATGCAACTTCAACTTTAATATCAACATCAGAGTCGAAACTTGCTGGCATTAGAAGACAACCCTTTGCCCATTCCTTTTTGCTCTGTTCAAAGCATCAATAATATCTAGTGCTTGTTCATTAGGGCTCTTACCTTCAACAGTTATATTCTGATGAATAACAACTGCATTATTTCTAGCAAGTGCTTCCATACCAGAACCAGCTCGACGAGAAGATGTTGCTTTATCTGGAATTACTATATCTTCTGTTACTTCATTACCACTCGTATCAGTTTTTTTCGAGCCATCTCCGCCACCGCCACCACCGCCAGAAGGTGGTGGAATATTTGAACCAGTAGCAATAGCATTAGCCATATTTATCAAATCTTGTAGTTTCATTCCAGTAGATTCAATCAGTTGAGCCATAGCATCTTCAAAAGCACCTAAAGCATTTAGATTTGTTAATGCATCATCTAATTCTTTTTTAGCCATTGCTATTTCTAGTAAATTCTCTGGAGTCTTTGCAGTAACTTCATTTAATTCTTTTTGTGCTTTTACTAACTTATCTTGTGCTTTTGTAAGTCTCTCAAGAGCTCTCTCTTCTTCTTCTTGTGCTCTAAGTAATTCTCTCTCAGCAGATATTTGTTCATGCGTTGCACCAGTAGAAGCATCAATAAGTTCTGTGAGTTTTTCTTTGGCTATTGCAAGTCTAAGTTCTTGTTCTTCATTGCGTTCTTCAACTTCTTCTAATTCTTGAATTGCATTTTTCTGTTGTACTATTGCAAGTTGTTCTTCTAAAGTTACTCTCTTTGCTTCTTCTTTGGCTAGTTTTAATGCTTCTTCAGCATCAAGAACTCTTTGAGATGCTCTCTCCAACTCTTCTTGAGATTTAGTAACTTCTTTAGATGCATCATCTCTATCTTCTTCTGCATCAGCGACTCTTTGTTGAATATCTTTTAATTTATTTTGTGCTGATACAACAGCATCAAGAGCTGGTAGCATATTCTTTTTAATGTTCTCAGCATATTCTGCACTAGCTTCAGTAGCTTCCATAGCTGATTCAGCATCTTCTCTGTTAGCTTGAGCTTTAGCAATAGCTAAGTCAGTAACTTCCATGTAACTCGGAGCAGAGTTTCTGTTAGCTCTCTCCATACCTCTTTGAGCTTCAATAGCTTTTTCTGTTGCACTTCTATGGTCTACAACTTCTGTTTTTGCTTTATGAACATTGGTTGCATATTTAGCATATTGTTTAGTTGTATCATTCATTACTATGTTGTAATGTTGCAATGCTTGAATGTCTTCTTCTATTTCTTCTCTTGCTTCTCTTTGCTCTTTAATAAAATCACTTGTACTTTGAACAACTTTTGTAATGAAACCAACAACAGAAGCTAAAGCTGGTGCAATTATATCTCCAATTAAAATACCTAGTTCAGAAAATGCATTAGTCATCAATTCTATCTGTGCTTTAAGTGAGCCCATCTGTTTATCTGCAACTTCAGCGGTAGTTCCACCAGAATCCATAAGTGCAGATTCATAATCTCTAATCTGGTCAGAAGCTCCACTTAATATCTTGACCGCATCAGCAACACCACGATTAAGTCCTAACTGGTCTAATGTAGATGCTTTTAATTCATCTGACATTGGAGCAAGAACTCTATCAAGCTCTTCTACTAAGTCTGCAACATTCTTTAACTTGCCTTCATTATCAAACATTGCAATGCCGAGTTTTGCAAACTCTTCAGTGTTCTTAGCAGTTGCTCTTGGAATATCTCTGAGTAACTGGTTGAGTTTTTCTCCAGCTTCAGCTCCTTTAACACCTCTATCTGCAAAAGCTGATAAGACTGCAACACCTTCTTCAATAGATTTACCAACAACTTTTAATGCAGAACCAGCTTTGTTTGTGAGAGCTTCAGAGAACTGTTGTACAGATGCGTTGGCTAATGTGTTAGCTTTTACAAGAACATCAGTAACTCGTGTAAGGTTCTCTAAGTTTTGGTTAGCATCTTTGACTGTAAGACCTAATGCAGATTGAGCATCAGTTGCTAAGTCAGTAGCAGTAGCCATATCAAACATACCAGCTTGAGCGAACTTAGCTACTTGTGGTAGAGCTGATATAGACTGCTCTGCATTTAAACCAGCAGATGCTAAGAAGAAGAATGCTTCTGCGGATTGTTCAGCGGATATTCTTGTAGTTCTTGATACAGCAAGTGCTTGTTCTTCCATTGCCTTTTGCTGTTCAATGGTGGTATCCATAATTGCAAGAGACTGAGTCATCTTGTCATTGAAAGATATAAATTCTTGAGTTGCTTTTGTAAGACCTTTAACTAATGCAACACCAACAGCAATACCAGCTAACTTACCAGCAGTAGCAAGTTTGCCCATCATCTTGCCAGACTTATCAGCAGAGCCACTAAGGTTATTTAATTGTCGTTTAGCTAAGTCTGCACCCTTAGTAACTATTTGAATCGCTATGTCTGCTATTGCCATTATCTCTGTCTATTCTTTTTGGCTTCAGCTTCTGCTAAAGCTCTTGCCTTATTAATTTCTCCTGTTTCCCATTTATAGTATGCAATCCATTGATTGTATTCCATTGAGCTCATTGTAGTCATAAGCTCGCCAACAGTCATGCCAAGTTCTCTAGCTAGTTTAAATCTAAATGTTAAATCTAAATCAGTCTCAAAATTGCTCTGCTTCCGCAGAACCCCCAACACCATTTAATTCATTTATCTTTAAGAATATCTTATCTATAACTCTTGAGTCTTTCTCATAAAGTTGGTCAATAAGTTCATCATCTAATTCTGGTTCTATTACACATACCTTCAGTAATTCTCTTTGATAATCAAAAGCATCAGCATCATCTTGATTAAGTAATTTACCAAGCTGAACTTGCATAGCTTTGTTTATCCCACGAATCTTGATAGAGAATCCCCATTCTTCGAGTTCAATCTCATCTTCTGGAACTGAAGGTAGGTTTTTAATATCATCAGCAGATAATCGTTTCATGTATCTCCCTTCTTATCTTATTTAATTGTTACTTAGTGAGTTCCTCTTGTGACTGCACCAGATACTTGTAAGTCTGCACTGTAAGCTACGACATCTCCTACTGGAGAACTGAGTGCATAGTTTGTAAGTATGCATTCGCCAGTATATTTGATTGCTCCAGAACCTGTTCCTTCTGGGCTATATTCAAAAGAGAGAGTAGCACTTTGACCTATTACTGCTCCAAATATTGCATCAGCAGTAGCGTCAAAAAAACCAGTGAGACCAATCGTTGAATCGGTTAATCCAACTATATAAGTTTTCGCAGATGCTCCAAGCACGCTTGTCTCAGCAACATCAGCTGTCTCTGGGAAATCAACATTATTCACATAAGAGCTTATATCAGTTAATGAGCCACCAGAGTTATCTAGTTTAAAAACTGAATCTTTTCCATGTACAAATGCCATTTATTCCTTCTCCTTAATTATTTCTTCCAAACCCCACAATAGCATTTATTGTAGGAGTTGAAGACCCACCAATCGTAGCATGTACTCTCACATATCTATTGATTGTCGTACCTTCAGCTATTTTTTTTATTTCACTTGTCGCACCTGTTGCTTGAGTGAATGTTACCAAGTCTGCGTAAGTAACATCATCAGCACTGTGCTGAATCTTTACATCTCCAGTTGGAGAAGTACCACTTACGCTAGTAACAATTAAAAATGCACCACCACCGCCAGTTGAACTCGCTGAGTTGTCATTGGCAGTTCCCTGTACACCTGTTGTTGTATAAGCACCAGCATTCAATACGAGACCTACTGTTACTCCATTATCTGCTTGAGCATCTATTGAAGTTGCAACTACATCTCCAGTTGGGCTTGATACACCATAGTTAGTAATGTTAGCTACACCGAACTGGGTTCTATCTCCAGTTTCTAAGCCATCAATACCAACAACTAAATCAAAATCTGTACCACCGCTAAGTAATGGTTGTATTGTCGCATCTGCGGTGGCATCAAAGAATCCAGTAAGAGAAAAAGTTCCATCATCTTCTCCCGCTATATATTCTTTACTTCCAGAAGAACCAAAATTTGTTGTCTCTGCTACATCAGCAGTTTTAGCTACATCAACATTATTAAAGTATTGACTAAAGTCTGTTGAGTCTATATGAACTTTTGTGCCTTTACCATGAACGAATGCCATTACAATCTACCACGACCCCTTCTTCTTCTTCGGTTACTTCTTCTTGAGCCACTTCCAGAGCCATAACTTCTTCCATATCCCATTATTCTTCTTCTTCCTTTTTGACCCATGCTTCGTTTTCTGGAGTGTCTGGGTCATCAGCTACAAAATGTCCTTTTTCATTTCGAGCTCTCTCCAAATCTTTTTCATCTATTACTATACCCTGTTCAAGCAACCATTTAAAAGATTTGCCTAAATCTTGTTTAGTAACTTTTTTACCAGCTTCAAATCGTTTTTTACCAACATCAATTCCGCTTATAATTATGTAACTCATGCTATTACCTCTATCGTAAACTCACAACCTAAGTAGTCTATGTTGTTTATAGTATAGACTCCATAGTTGTCTGCTTCTACTACTCTAACAGATTGTGCTTCTCCACCCAATGTTATATCAGATTCTACTTGAGCTTTGACTGAGCTTGACCCACTCGAAGCCAAGAATGCATCTAATGTATCTTGTGCATCTTGAGCATCAACTCTACTGACATATAAGAAAACTGGAATGGTATAAGTATCTGCACCACGAGCCATTGTTGAATCGTACTCAATATTATCTACAACTCCAACAACTGCTGTTGGTGGTTCAATAGAATCTGGTACAAAAGCAAATACAGATAGTGTAGATATATTTCCTAAGTTAGTTGCTATGCCAGACCTTATTGAAGATAAACTTGCCATTATGTTTTCCTACCTTTTTTAAACTGTCGTTCTATTTGTTTGCCTGCTACTGATAATAGTACCTTCCGCTCTGGAGCGGAATCTCTGTAACCCATTTTTAAGAATGGAACTATTGGTGTTCCTTTTTCTGCAATTGAATTAGCAACTTGGTAAGGATTCATGCCATGTCTCTTTGACCAACCAGTAAGAGCTTTAACTGGCGGGAAGTGTGGTCTTGTTCTATTAAAAGGTTCAGACATTTTAAATTTCTTATTTGGATTTCCATGAACGAATGATGCATGCTTTGCAGTTGCATATATCTTTACTTGATTAGGAATCCTTCCAGTATTTTTAATTCTTGTGTATTTAATACTTCTTCTTAGAGCTCCAGTATCAACTGGTGCATGTTCTTTTGATTTTTCTTTTATAATTTTTCCAGAAGCATTGAAGTAATTCCTAAGCGGAGTCATTAACAAATTGTTTGCTTTTAATCTTTTTCTTAGATTTTCAGCTCCAGTGATTTTAAAAGTAATCTCAGATGAAGCCATTAGAGTCTGTTCTTTATATAACCCTTTATGAGTTCTTTAGCATCTGGGTCAAACTTATTAAAGAGCTCTATCTGCCCAGTTTGTTCGTTACCAAGAATATTGAATGGAGCATCTTTCCTTTTGAATAATCGAAGTGCTTGAATAAGTGTTGCTTGTTTGATTGCTTCTGGTACATAAGAGAAACCAAACTTAGCTGTAATTTCTACATGCTTGAGTATTGTAGGGTCAAATCTCTCAGAACTTCTTGTATCAAGAATCCTAAGAGAAGTATATGGCTCATAGTAAATAGTAGAAGATACCTTAGCTACTATATCTGGATTGACTGGTTCTAAAAAGAAATCAGTATTAAGTGTTAATGTTTTCTCGTAAGTACCATCATCATTGTCATCTAATTTAACAACGAGACCAGTAGTAACTGATATATCATCAACATCTAAATACAATGCATTGACTGGAGTGTAAAACCTAGTTTGAACAGTTTCATCTTGATAGAAGTGTCTTCCACAAATTGCATCAATCTGTCTTGAAGCTCCATTGATAGCGTTATCAATGTTATCATCTTGACCACTGCCACTCAAACCAATGTATGCTTTTAAGTCAGTCTTATCGACATACTGAGTATGAGCCACTTAAAACCTACTTAGCTTTATTTTCTTTAGGTGCTTTAGCTTTTGTTGCTACGATATTCCAGCTCTTGTATTCAGCATCTGATACTTCTTGACCTTTTTTACCCATGAGCTTACCTTTAGCCCAACCTTTAGGAAGTCCGCCAGAAGTTTCAACGCATTCGCCAGCATCATTACACCATACATCTTTTTTTAATATCATTTTTTCCTCTCCGACTTGAGAGCCACCATACGAATGATGGCTCATCAAAGTCATATTCTAATCTCTTAGAAGTTTGTAATTGTACAGAAAGCAGTTGCACGATAGATTGGGAAGCCCATTCTAACTGTTGCTTTCATAACCATTATGTCTTTTGTGAAGTTTGCATCATGTGAATCAGACATTGCAATTTCCATACCTTGTCTTGCGACAATATGACATGCTTGTCCGCCACCGAACACACCTACAATAGCTGTTCCAGCTGGTCTTGTTGTGTCAGCAATTACTGGTAATCCCCAAAGAGTATTACCGACTGCTCCACCAAAGTTTCCAGCACCTACGAACAATGGGTTCAATGAACCGCTTGTTGTAACTGCATTGACTTCGGTAACAACTTGATACCAGTCAGATGGGTGCATAATGATTGCATCTGGTGTTAAGAAGCTATCTTTTTGAATTTCTGTGATTGCTTCATATATTTGACCAATTCTTTTTAAGTTTCCACTGTAAGAAGAATAGTCGAATGTGTTAATACCAGATTTGTTCAATATACCAGTCAAGTTAGGTGCTACACCAGAACCAGCAAGTAGTTGGTCTGTTACAGCAAGTCTAACCATTGTTTGTAATCTTGAATCAAGATATCCTTGTACTGCTGATACATCAGCTAGTAACTCTTCAGTAACTGGTAAGAATGAACCAATTTTTCTAATGTTCTCTGTGTTCTCAGTGAATGCTAATGCATTTTCTCCGAGTGCTGAACCTTCAGCAGTTGCTCCAGAGTTGTTAGTAAATGTGGTTTCTTCTAAATACTTGTATTGATATTGGTCAGTATTAATGACATCAATCAAATCCAAGATATTTTGTGGTTCTCTTGTAGCAGTCGGAACTACTAAATCAGACCTTGTTACTGCTGGTGGATAACCTGTCTCAGAAAGAGTTGTTTTAAACTCATACTTTGGATTCCACTTTAATTCAGAAGCTACACCCTTTTGTCCGCTTTCCATAAAAGATTTGTAAGCAGAAGATTCAGTGAGTTGTTCTCCGATTGTTCTTCGAGCTTCTTTAGCTTCAACAGCTTCAGATTGAATGTTTACTGGGTCAACAGCATTACCTGCTTCGACATCAGCTTCCATTGCTTTACGCTCGTTCTCAATCTTTGTGGCTTCTTTGACCTTAGCGACCAATTCTGCCATTTTCTCATTTCTCTTAGCCCACTCTTCTTTTTTCTCAGAATCGAAATCAGTTGAATCAAATCCTTTGAATTCGTTTAGAGTGTTTTCTCTGAGTTCGTGGAGTTCTTTTTTAAGCTCGTTTAAGTTGCTCATTATAAGTATCTCCTATATTTCTGGGTCATAGCTCTCGGCTAAAACCCTATTTGTTTCCAACAATAATGTCGTTGCATCAAGTGATTCTTCTTCATCTTTGAGTTCTTCTGGAGCACCAACATCTAAATAAGTATTTAAATCTTGATATGCTTCTTGAAGAGCATCTTGTAGATTAATCAGAATATTCGTTGAATTATCCGACAATGTTTTTTCTTTTTTGAGTCTCAAAGCTGTTAGCTCTTTGAATCTCGTAAGAAGAGCAGACAAATTAGTTAGTAACTCATCTGACTCATCTGCTAATGTCAAACCAGACTTCTCATCTGATTTTTCTTTAACACCTACTGTATATGTATTTTGATTTGCTCCTACTAGCACTGGGCTTACTTCCCAGACTTTTAATTCTTTTAAGTAACGAGCATTCTGTGATTTACCATCTTTTTGAAATGAACCATTTTCTGAATCTAATACTTCATATCCAAAAGACCATTGTTGTAAATCTCCCATAGCTTTGACTGTTGCATAAGCATCTCTGCCTTCTTGGGTGTCCATAATAAATTGACCTTTAAATGTAGCTTTGTCTCCATCAGATACTATCTCGCCACGACCTATTGGTTTTTTCCAGTCGTGAGCCCAGACCATTGCTACACCATTTTCTCCATAACCAGATTTTATTGAGTTAGGAAGAACTACATCTCCATCAGAATCTATTTCATTGAATACAGAAAAAACTGCTTCAACTTTACCTTCTACTTCATTAACTGTTTTTAAGTCTATAGTCTTAGACTCAAATTTTTCTCTATCCATTCTTATATCCTCTTCTCATGATAAATCAATGTACATCTACAATTACATACTAGACCAGCTGGAGCACCGAGTCCACTATCTGCTGGGTATCTCAATTTATATCCAGAGATAACGAATGCTTCGTTCATTCCTACTTCTAGTCCATCTGCAAATAAATGACTATCCCTTACTCTACCATCTCTTTGCGTAAGCCACTCTTTACTTAAAGATAATCCTGTTGCTGTTGCAGATTCATTCATTGCAAAGTTTGATAGTGCAGAACCTTCTGTTCTAGCTATATTCATAGCTCTACCTAGATTTTTCTTTCCAATGACTTTAGATATTTCTTTACGCATATAATTTTCAAACTTACGACCAGTAAGACCTAACTCAGTTGCTTCATCAAAAGATTTTCTAAGTGCTCTGTTGAGATTTGTTTTAGCAGTCTTAGACATATCTGGTAGGAAAGTATCTAATCTATTTTGTATAAACTTACTTGATTCTTTATTAAAGGATTGTCTATTGATTGGAAGTCTTGCTCCACCCCTTCTTCTAGGATATAAACCTTCTTCAATGATTTCTTTGCGGGGTCTTCTTCTTCTTGCTCTTGTTATTCTCTCTTGTTCTGATGGTGTAAACACTGCATTATCTTTTTCATCTGGTAGTAAGAAGTTAGTTTGTAAGAATGCAAAGTCCAATGTCATTGATTCATAGACTGGTACTAAGTCTTCCTTCCATTGATTAGTTGTATTGTCTATTGCATTATTAACTAAGAGTTCAATACCAGCGATTGTTGGTGGATTCTCTGCCAAGACTTTGTTTACTGATTTTCTCTGAGCATCAAGTAATCCATAATATTGTCTTGCTAATTCAAAATCCCAATCCCCAAGCAACTTATCATATTCTTCATACACTCTGCTTCTTGATTGTTTAGTTCTAAATCTGTTTAACCTTACTTCCCATTCTCCATCTCTGAGCATCTTTTTTCTTCTGATAAGCTCAATAGCAGATTCAAAGTTCTTCTCATTCCTAATACGATTGACTTGTCTCTCTGCCCACTTCTGAGCTCTCATTCTATTTGACTTACCTAAGTCTCCGCCCCAGAGAAGCCAAGCTACTTGTCCAGCGGTCATTTTATCGGTTTCCCCACGAAGATATTCATTAGCTCTTGCTGAGTCCAAGTCTGAGATGTGCCTTAAGAACCATGCATTCATGCGGATAGCTTTATTTTCTGATATCTCTCCATTAGCCATTGCTCTAGCTTCTCTTTTAGTTTTATCTGTAAGACCAGAACCAGCAAACTCTAGGTTCTCTAATCCTCTTCGTGCATTTTCTCTTATGAACTGTGGAACTGTACCAACTTCTTTACCTTCATAAGATTTAGAACTTAGTGGGTGGTTACTTGGAAGTAAATCTGTATCGAATGCACTTCTAGGGAACTTACCAGTTCTCAATGCTCTTAAGAATGCATTTACTCTAGCATAAGCCCATTGGTCAGCTGAACGAACATTACCACGCACTGATGCTGGATTAGTTCTGTATGCTCCGATACCTCTTCTGAATACTGCTTCAAGCATTCTAAAGGTAGCTCTATATCTTGGATTGTCTGCGTTGTGCTCTTCTACTTTGTCTCGAAGTACTCGCTCAACTCTTGCAGAAACTTGCTTATCTTCTTCATTAGTGAAATTAGATATTTTACGAAGTCTTCCCACTTCGATTTCAACATCTCTATCAGTTTCTTCATGGTCTCCATTCTCTAAAATTGCCCATACTCGAATCGTAGCAGTTTCATCTTCAGAGTTAAGACTTTTGATAATTCCATGTGCAATGCTATCTTCTTGCGGTGGTTTTGGAATTGACCAGCTTACTGCATCTCCAACAGATAAATCACTAATCTGAGCCATTATATTCAGATAATCTTTGTTCGTATTCTGCGTGGGTAGAACATGGCATATAGATTACATTCCCATCTTTATCATGTTGATGAGTTCCACTGCAACCAATCTCTTCAGCTCTCTCTTGTGCTTCTTCAATAGTTGTAAATTCATCTACACCTACCATTGCTTTTGGGTTATCACTGAATCTGGATATCTGTTCTAATCTAGCTTCTGCTAGTTCTCTAGTAGGATAGCAACCCATATTCCTACCAGACTCTTCGGCAATCACGCAAAACTGATTATCTATTCTTCTAACAACTTTGTCTTCAAATCTTTTAATGCCCTTCTCTTGATTCTCTTCCATATCTTCTGTAACAACTTCTTCTGATTCTGGAGCTTCTGGTTCTTCTACTTGAGCTGGCTCTGATTGCTCCATATCAGCTGGAGTAGGTATAACTGAGTTGCTTAGTAAATATACATCTTGTGATTCATTCGTTGGAAGTCCTACTTGTTTTCTTGCTTCAGCAACTGTTATCCAACCACCCTGCACTCCAACATTAAGTTTTTCAAACATCTCTTTTTCATCTCCCTGCAAAGCTCTTACAGCTGAGAAATCATATTCAGCAGATACAGATTGATTAGAGTTATAGTCTGGAAGTAATACTTGTTGTGTCAATTCTTCTGCAACCATTCTCCATAAAGGTATTAACTTCTGCTCAGTAAAGAACTCTCTAAGTTCAGAAGTATTATTGTATGTTGCTCTCTCAAGCCCAGCTCCAAGTCCAGCTAAGATTGCTGGTACTCCAAGAACTGCTGATACTCTCTCTTCTGGAATCCTTCTAAGAGCTCCTATGTCTAAATCTTTTGGAGAGAATGACAATCGTTCTACATTCATAGAACCAGATAGAATTAATGGCTTACCTTTATTCTTGCCACCAACCTTCTGTTGATATGTTCTTGATATCTGCTCTGCTTCTTGTTCAGTTAAACCATAATCATCTTTTGGAGTGATAAGCATTGATGGCACACCAGAGTTAGCAAGTAGAGCTGTTGCCATCTGACCAGCAGACTCATCTCCATAAATCTCTCTTAGAACTGTTTTTAGTGGAGAGTAACCTTTTTTATGGTTCTTAGGGTCAAGTCCAAGTCTGAAGTGAACCATATCTGTATTCTTTATGACAACAGTTCCATTATCAAGTTGATATTCATAGTGAGTTATTAAATCTGTTTTGTTACCTTTAGCCATGACTTGTTCTGGCATCAGTGGATATAGTGCGACAACTTCTCCTACATTATTCTTTTGCTTCATAAGGTAAGCATCTCCAGAGACATGCATTGCATTGATTATGTATTGCTGAACTACATCTCCAGACATATAAGGATTTGGTCTCCTCATCAATGTTGAGAATGGGTGGTTAGGTATCATCTGAGTTTGCCCTTCATCATCTTGGAAGGTAACTTGAAGTGTTGCTTCTGAGAACGATACACCTAATACTTGAAGACAAGCAGTAACAGCTGAATTAGATTGCCCATTACCTAATCCACTTAAATCAAAATCTCCAGCAGAAGAGTTCCACCCTAAGATATATGATGAGTTTCCATAAACCAAGTCATTAGGGTCATCTCTAAAAAAATTGAATCCAGTTGTTCTTTTAATTCCAGTTGTGTTGTCTCTGAACCTTCTTTGTCCAAAAACTAAATCTCTGAAGCTCCTTCGTTCTGCCATCTTCTCCTCAATAAGCTGTTATTGTCTTCTTCTTTGCAACCTGCAATATTCCATAAGCAAGACTGTCCACTTGGTCATCATGGTCTCCGCTTGGGAATACTAACAATTCTTTTTCCAAATCAGAATACCACAAAGCATCATTAGGGAAGAATACCATACCAGCTTCCATTTTTGCTGATAATGGTAAAGCCCTACTTAACTTATCCTTATCTGCCTTTAACTTTACTATTGGCAAAGTAGTTTGTCTTCTTATGATTTGAATTAATGCTAATTGAAATCCAGCTGATTCTACTCCAATTGATACTGGATTCCACTTCTCATAAACTTGCTCTAAGAGTTTAACGATATCTGGAGCTTCTATTCTCTTGCGAATCAAATCAAGAACATAAATATTATTATCCTTATCTACTCCGATTGTTGTTACAACTGTATAGTCAGCAGACTCTTTTGTACTTGTTGCTAAGTCCACTGTTGTATAAATCTTTAAATCTTCTTGCCTTACTGCATTGTCTTGTGTTTGCAAGTAAACATAATCTTGGTAGTTATCTTCTTCATTGAACTCAGTCAATGTCTCTTTGGTGTAATATCTAAACCATTCTGATTTGATTAGACCGCCAGATTGTTCTACAAACTGAGCTTCATACTCTTGACTAAATAAGAATGAACCAATCTCTCTCTTTGCTATTGCAAGTTCTTCTCTATCAATCATTGGATTGTCATAGCTTGAGAACTGCCATCTCTCCCAATCTGGATTGTTCTCTGCTTCATCATATAATCTTTTAAACCAGTTCTGTATTCCTTTTGGAGTAGAAATAAATAAGCAACCACCCTTACGCTCAGTAAGTGTTGGTCTAAGTACTTCCTTCCAAGTCTGCTCTTTTATAAATGCACACTCATCTAAAACAATAAAATCTAAACCAGCACCACGAAGTCTATCTGGGTTATCAGCTGTTCTTACTGTTACGAATCCACCAGCTTTGGTATATACAG